>WBZP01001395.1_pt1 | contig 18370 bp, 12 predicted proteins | sample 5204301 | NCBI WGS metagenome assembly WBZP01 (sample SAMN12412401, study PRJNA552823) | activated sludge metagenome | isolation source: activated sludge from nitrification reactor of wastewater treatment plant... | place: USA: Pennsylvania | collected 2017 | reverse complement strand
GCGCGACTCCTCCTCGCCGATCCGGACCATGAGGACGCCGGCCGGCTTGGCGAGCCCGCTCGCGATCTTGGCGACCATGCGCGTGCCGCCGACGCCGGCGCTCGAGGGCAGGCCCAGCTCCGACTGGACGGCGTCCCGCATCCGCCAGACGACGCGCTCGATCGTGGCGTCGGGGTCGCGGTCGCCCGGCTCGGCGTAGAGCGCCTCGCAGCCCGCGAAGTCGACGAAGAACTCGTCGATGCTCGCGGCCCGCACTTCCGGAGAGAAGCGGTCGAGGATCCCGCGGACCCTGGCCGAGTACGGCGAGTAGACGCCGTGCCGCGTGGGGAGGAAGACCGCGTCGGGGGCGAGGCGGGCGGCCTGAGCCGTCGGCATCCCGGAGTGCACGCCCAGGGGGCGGACCTCGTAGCTGGCCGACGTCACGACGCCCCGCTCGCGCGAGCCGCCCACGATGACCGGCCGGCCCACGAGGCTCGGGTCGAGGAGGCGCTCGACCGACACGAAGAACGTGTCGAGGTCGATGCAGCACAAGCGGGCCTTCGGCTCACCCTTCGTCACGGCTCAGGCAGTCTAAGGGCGGCCCCCGCGCCGGGAGGTCCGCCTCAGTGCCGCGATCGCGGTGGGCGGCCCGTCCGGGCCGTCGCGTCAGCGGACGATGCGGGGGAACGCGCCGCGGATCGTCCCCTCGTGGTACACGAGGCGGTCGTGGGCGAGGGCCTCGCGCAGGGTGGCCGGCGACCCGCGGAAGGGCGTGCCGTCCCGCGCCAGGACGGCTCGGCCGGCCTGGAGTGTCGGCAGGAGGCCGACGATCTCCCTCGCGGCGTCGAGAGCGGCCTTCCAGCGGTGCGCGAGCGCCGCGGCGTCGGGGGGCTCTCCCTCGAAATCGAGCCCGCGCAGCTCGATGTCGGAGTAGCGGGAGGATCGCGACGCGAGCTCGAGAATGGCGGTCGGGCTGAAGCCCGGGTCCTTCCCGCACGCAGCCCAGGCGAGGTAGCCCAGCGGCTGGACCTCGCGGTCGCAGGTGAGCGTGTCCACGAAGTCCCTCGGCTCGACGCGTCCCACGAGGGCCAGGACCTTGCCCGTGGCCAGATCGAAAGGGTGGAGGGCGAGCCCCAGCTCCTCGTGCCGGACGAGTGGGAAGAAGCGGTACGCGCTGTCGTGGGCCCACTGGACCACGACCGTGTCGTCGCCGCGCCGGACCTCGGCTTCCACGAACGTGGGTCGCTCGCGGAACACGGACAGGACGTAGGCTTCGCGCTCGAGGAGTTCCCGGTCGGCGGCCCACGAGGCCGCCAGCGCCCGCTCGGTGTCGTGGAACAGGTCGACGTCGCGCGAGAGGCGCGGCGCCGCGAGCAGGGTGTTGAGCGCCGCCCCGCCCGCGACGTAGCTCTCGCCGCTGCGAAGGCGGTTGCCGGCTAGGAGCCGGCAGACGTCGCGCTGGAATGGGGTGAGAGCCATTGGCGGATTCGTGCCGAGCGCCGGAAGGCGTCCCGGTCCCCGTGACGCTCGATGGCGTCGAGCACGCGAAGGGCCTCCGCGACGGTCCCTGGGTAGTAGTCACGCCGAAGGAACCAGAGACACCGGCTCCGGTACTCGTCCACGAACTCGCGAAGCGCCTCGTGGACTCCGGGCGCCAAGGCTTCCATCGCCCTGATTGTACCCTCGTCGAATCGGCGTCGCACTGACTGGACGGCGAAGCGACTCCGACCCCAGGAAGAGCGGCGCCTCGGAGAGCGGGGCGGTCGACGTCGACGGGCTCGACCCCGCCCGCGGTCCGACCCAGCCGTGTCCGACCCTGCCGTTGACGCGGTCGCCGGCCGCCGAATAGTCTTCGCGATTCGCGGCCCGGCCGACCGAAGCCGCGTCACGGCGAGGAGCACGGCGATGAGCATCCGCGTTCGGCTGGCGACGGTGGCGGCGGCGATGGCGCTCTCGGGCGCGGAGCTGCCCGCGCAGCCCGCCCCCGCGACGAAGCCGAACCAGGTCCGGCAGGGCTACACCAAGTACGAGCAGCGCGTGGCGATGCGCGACGGGGCGCGCCTCTTCACGTCGATCTACGTCCCGAAGACGTGCGACGGGCCCCACCCGATCCTGCTCAACCGCACGCCCTACTCCGTCTCTCCGTACGGCGTCGACCAGTACCGCGAGGCGATCGGCCCCTCCGAGCACTTCACGAAGGCCGGCTTCATCGTCGTCTACCAGGACGTGCGCGGCCGGTACATGTCGGACGGGACGTGGGTCGAGGTGCGGCCGCACAAGGGCGTGAAGTCCTCGCCGCAGGACACCGACGAGAGCACCGACACCTGGGACACGATCGACTGGCTCGTGAAGCACGTGCCGTGCAACAACGGCCGGGTCGGGATGTGGGGGATCTCCTACCCGGGCTTCTACGTGTCGGCGGGGATGATCGACGCTCACCCGGCCCTGAAGGCGGTGTCGCCGCAGGCGCCCGTCACCGACTACTACCTGGGCGACGACGCGTTCCACAACGGCGCGTTCATGCTCGCCGCGAACTTCGGCTTCTACACGTTCTTCAAGCCGCGGCCCGGCGAGCCGAGGCCGCCCGAGCCCGGCCTGCGCTTCGACTACGGCACCCCGAACGGCTACGAGTTCTTCCTCGGGATGGGGCCGCTGTGGTCGGGGGCCGAGCGGTACGGGCTCCTCGACAACGTCCACTACCGCGTCAACCTCGAGCACACCAGCTACGACGACTTCTGGCGCGCGCGCTCCCTGTGGCGGAACTTCCGCAACCTGCCGCCGGCCGTGCTCACCGTGGGCGGCTGGTTCGACGCCGAGGACCTGATGGGCCCACTGCGGACGTACCGGACGATCCGGGCCGCCGGCAGCCCCGCCGTCGCCAACCACCTCGTGATGGGACCGTGGACGCACGGGAGCTGGGCGCGGAGCGAGGGCACGACGGTCGGGAACCTCGACTTCGGGCAGGCGACCGGCGCGTGGTTCCGCGAGCACGTCGAGCTGCCCTTCTTCCTCGCGCACCTCGTCGACTCGAAGACGCCGCCCGAGCCCGTGGCGAAGGTCACCGTGTTCGAGACGGGCACGAACCGCTGGCGGAAGCTCGACGCGTGGCCGCCGGCCGGGCTCGCGTCGCGCACGCTCTACCTCCGCGACGGCGGGCGGCTCGTGGCCGAGGCTCCGTCCGCGGCCGGAGAGGCGTTCGACGAGTACGTGAGCGACCCGAACCGGCCCGTGCCCTACGTCGGCCACGTCCAGATGGGGATGCAGGGCGACTACATGACCGAGGACCAGCGCTTCGCGGCGACCCGGCCCGACGTTCTCGTCTACCAGACGGAGGTTCTCGAGGAGGACGTGACCGTCCTCGGGCCGATCGGCGTGACGCTTCACGTCTCCACGTCGGGCACCGACTCGGACTTCGTGGTGAAGGTGATCGACGTCTACCCGGGGAACCTGCCGACGCCCGAGCCGAAGGCGGACGCGCCGCGGCCGGCCAACTACGTGAGGATGGGCGGCTACCAGCAGCTCGTGCGCGGCGAGCCGTTCCGCGGGAAGTTCCGCCGCGGCTTCGAGACGCCGGTGCCATTCACACCGGGCGAGCCCGACGTCGTGCGCTTCGACCTGCCCGACGTGGCCCACACCTTCCGCCGCGGGCACCGGCTGATGGTGCAGGTGCAGAGCTCGTGGTTCCCGCTCACCGACAGGAACCCGCAGACGTTCACCGACATCCCGCGCGCGAAGCCGGAGGACTTCCGGCCGGCCACGGAGCGGGTCTACCGCTCGGCGGTGCGGCCGTCGTCGATCACGATCGCGGTGGAGCGGCAGCCCTGGGAGTAGTCGGATCCCTGGCGTCCGCGTGGTACTTTCCCGCCGGACGAGACGGCCTCGACGGCAAGGACACTCCGAGGTGCCCCGATGCGAACGCCCTTCTCCGCGATCCTCGTCGCCACGCTCCTGACGGCCCCTCACGCGAGCGCGCAGGCGCAGGCGACGGCGCCGCCCCAGCTGCCGGCCGAGACGGCCGCCCAGAAGGAGGCGCGGCTCGCCTGGTGGACCGACGCGCGCTTCGGGATGTTCATCCACTGGGGCCTCTACGCGCAGGCCGCCCGCCACGAGTGGGTCAAGAAGTACGAGCGCATCCCGGACGCCGAGTACCAGAAGTACTTCGACAGGTTCGACCCCGACCTCTACGACCCGCGCGAGTGGGCGCGCCAGGCGAAGCGCGCGGGGATGAAGTACGCGGTCATCACGTCGAAGCACCACGAGGGCTTCTGCCTCTTCGACTCGGCGTTCACCGACTACAAGGCGACGAGGACCCCCGCGAAGCGCGACCTGCTGAAGGCGTGGGTCGAGGCGTTCCGCGCCGAGGGGCTGAAGGTCGGCTTCTACTACTCGCTGCTCGACTGGCACCACCCGTCCTACACGATCGACAGCAACCACCCGCAGAGCCCCGTGAACGCCGCCGACTACGAGACGCTCAACGCGGGCCGCGACATGGCGGTCTACCGGAAGTACCTGAAGGACCAGGTCCGCGAGCTGCTCACGAACTACGGGAAGATCGACGTCATCTGGCTCGACTTCTCCTTCGCCGGCGGCGGCCACGGCAAGGGACGGGACGACTGGGACTCGGTGGGCCTGCTGAACATGGTCCGCGAGCTGCAGCCCGGGATCATCGTGAACGACCGCCTCGACCTGATGGACGTGCCGGGCGGCTGGGACTTCCGCACGCCCGAGCAGTTCAAGCCGGCGGAGTGGGTGAAGATGAACGGCGTGCGCGTCCCGTGGGAGACGTGTCAGACGTTCTCCGGCTCGTGGGGGTACTACCGCGACGAGACGAGCTGGAAGGACTCGAAGCAGCTCATCGAGCTGCTGGCCGACAGCGTGAGCAAGGGCGGCAACCTGCTGCTGAACGTCGGGCCGACCGCGCGCGGGCTGTTCGACCAGCGCGCGCAGGACCGGCTGGCGGCGATGGGCCGCTGGATGGACGTGAACGGCCGCTCCATCTACGGCAACACGCAGGCGCCGGATACCTTCAAGGCGCCGGCCAACAGCCTGCTCACGTACAACCCTAAGACGAACCGGCTCTACGTCCACCTCCTCGCCTGGCCGATGGGCGAGCTCGTGCTCCCCGGCTACGCCGACAAGGTGCAGTACGCGCAGCTCCTCCACGACGCGTCGGAGCTGAAGACGAGCACGCGACGGAGCACGACGTGGATGACGGACGAGTCGCACGCCAACGATCTGGTGGTGCGACTGCCGATCCTGAAGCCGGACGTCGAGATCCCGGTCGTCGAGCTGTTCCTGAAGTAGGTCAGCGGCTCGCGCCGATCGTGTCGCTCACGCGGAAGTAGTCGAAGTCGGCCGAGCCGCCGAGCGTCTTCGTCGCGAAGGCGAAGAGCGCGAAGCGGTAGCCCATGAAGTGGGGCAGCGTGTACTTCATCTTCAGCGGGGCGCCGATGGCCGTCCAGGCCCGGCCGTCGAGGCTGTAGAAGAAGCGGGCCGTGTCGGCCAGGTCGCGGAAGTCACACTCGGCCCGAAGATGCACGGTCTTCGCGGCGAGCGGCACGCGCTGCGCCTCGACCGGCGGCCCCGACTCGGCCGTGACCATCACCAGGAAGAGCGACGCGCCCTCCTGCTTCGCGCCGACGAAGCCGTAGCCCTTCTGCAGCAGGCCGAGGCCCGCGACGTCGCCGTCCGTCAGGCGGCTCACGTCGATCGACGTCGTGCCGGAGGAGACGGGGCCGAACGTGCGCTGCGTGAGCGTGTTCCGCGCCGAAAGGAACTCGGCGTCGACGCGGCCGGTCGTCAGGCGCAGGAAGCCGGGCCGCTCCGTCACCGACCAGTGCGCATCGTCGGGGTTGTGGTTCCACTGCCAGACGAGCGGCAGGGCCGGAGCGCCCTTCGCGCGGGCGAACTCGTCGGAGGCGACGAGGCCGGGGACGAGGCCGCGGCTCGTGGGCAGGTCGAGCGTGTCGGGCACCTTGCCGTCCGTGCCGAGCACCGGCCAGCCGTCCTTCCACAGGACGGGCACGAGGTACGGGATGCGGCCCACCGCGCCTGAGTCGCGGAAGAGGTACGCGAACCAGCGGCCGTCGGGGGTGTCGATCAGCGATCCCTGCGCGATGCCGCGGTCCTGGAGGACGAGGCGTCCCTCGTACGGACCGGTGATCTTCTCCGCGCGGTGCACGACCACAGTGCGCATCGCGCCCTTCGGCCAGGTGATGTTGAAGACGTAGTAGCGGCCGTCGTGCTTCACGAGCTGCGATCCTTCGGCGGGGAGGCCGATCGGCTCGCCGCCGATCCGGCTCGCGTTCGGAATGACGACGTCGTGAAAGCCTCCCGGCTTCAGGCCCGAGAGGTCCGGCGCGAGCTCGGCGAGGCGCAGGTCGCCGCCGCCGTAGAGCATGTAGACGCGGCCGTCGTCGTCGAAGAAGAGCGAGTGGTCGTGGAGCGACGGCGCGAACGACGACGCCTTCCAGGGCCCCTTCTCCGGGTCCTTCGTCGTGTAGACGTAGGTGCGGCTTGTGGTGCCGGAGAACGTGGACACGTAGAACGTGCCGTCGCGGTACCGGAAGGAGCTGGCCCACGACCCGCGGCCGTACGCGTTCTTCCCGTTCGCGAGGTCGAGCGCGTCGACGTGGTCGAGCACGTCGTATGCGTAGCTCGCGAGGCGCCAGTTCACGAGGTCCTTCGACACCATGACCGGCAGCCCCGGGCTCAGGTGCATCGTGGTGCTGCTCATGTAGTAGGTGTCGCCGACCCGCACCATCGCCATGTCGGGGACGTCGGCATGAATGACGGGATTCGCCGCCCGGCGCGGCGGATCGGCGGGAGCGGACAGGGCGGCGCCGGCCGGGAGCACCGCTGCGATCGAGAGAGCCGCGACCCGCGAGAGCGGTGTCGTCATGGGCCTCAGCCTCACCGCAGCTCGAGCTCGTAGACCGTCAGGCTCGCCGGCGGGACCGTGAGCCGCTTCGGCGGCTCGGGCAGCGTGCTCTCGGCCATCGTCGCCGGCGGCCCGCTGAAGGGGCTGGCGCCCGGCGCGGGCACGGGCGCGCCCGCGCCCGTGACCTGCCAGACCCGCGCGGGTCCGCCGACCGTCGCGCCGGTCAGCGTCAACTCGCACTCCTGCGGCGTCTCCGCCGGGTTGACCACCGAGACCGCCAGCTTCTTCTCGTCGGCGCTCCGGGCGGCGAAGACGTCGAGCGGGAACGTCGGGCTGCCCGAGGGCCGTGCCGAGTTGTCGATCCCGACCGTGCCCTTCGTCGGCCGCTGGGGCGAGTCGCCGTCGACCGCCACGGGACGCGCGCCGGCGAAGTGGTCGTGGAGCACCTTCATGACGAGCCCCTCGAGCCGCAGCCCGACCGCGTCGCCGTAGGGATCGGTGGAGACCGCGCCCATGCCGCCCGTCGCGACGGCGAGGCCGACCTTGTCCGGGTGGCGGAAGAACTCGTGGTAGACGAGCGCGTTCGTGAGCGGGTTCAGCATCGGGTGGTTCACGGGCGGCGCGCCGCCGTCCGCGGCGCGGTTGCGCGGCGACCACTCGTCGAAGGCAAAGCGGATGTTCCTCTCCGCGAGCACCGGCATCCTCTTCAGGTACTCGTCCCACGCCTCGAACTTGAACTGCACCCGGTTCGAGAGCCGGCGCGCCTTCAGCTCCATCGGCTCGTCGGAGGGCACGAACCTCAGGCTCGCCTGGTCGACGTACAGGTTCGGGTAGCCGTAGAAGTGCTCGCCGAGGTAGTCGATGTTCGAGGCGGAGCGCTCGAGAAGGGCCCCCGTCCAGTCCTGCTTGCCGCCGAAGGGGAAGGGCAGCGGGTCGCTCACCGTCTCGCGCTCGGGGAACGTGCCGAGCTGGCGGTTCTCGATGTAGCACCACGACGCCTCCTCGGGCGTCGCGCCCGAGGCGATCACCTCGATCTTCGGGTCGACCTTCCGCATCGCGCGGACCATGACGTCGTGCTTCTCCGCGTACTGCGTGATCTGCAGGTGGCCCCACTGCCACGGGCCGTACATCTCGTTCCCGACGCCCCAGATGCGCACGCCGTACGGAGCGGGGTGGCCGTTCCGCGCGCGCAGCGCGCCGAGGCGGGTCGTGGCCGCGCCGTTCACGTACTCGACCTCCTCGGCCGCGGAGTGCGCGTCCCCGAGGCCCGAGTTCACCGCGAGGTAGGGCTCGGCGCCGACGAGCCGGCAGAAGGTCATGAAGTCGTCGACGCCCATGTCGTTCGACTCGAGCCCGCTCCACGCGAGCTCGCGGCGCGGCGGCCGCTGGTCGCGATCGCCGATGCCGTCGCGCCAGTCGTAGGCCGAGACGAAGTTGCCGCCGGGCCAGCGCGCGATCTCGACGCCGAGCTCCTTCAGCCAGCGGATCGTCGAGGCGCGGAAGCCGGACACGTTGTCGGCGGGCATCAGCGAGGCGACGCCGACGTGGAACGCGCCCGTGCCGGTGCCCGTGATCTCGAGCCCGCCGTCGGCCGTGTCGGCGCCCGCCGTGAACCGCAGCGGCACCTTCGCGTAGCGCTCGGTCAGGGCCGGCGCGGCGATCGTCTGCCGCTCGCCGGGACCGGGACCCCACACGAGGCTCACGCGGACCTTCGCGCCGGCGGCGCCGGCGAGCGCCACGCGCCCGACGTAGGCGCGGCCCTTCTGCAGTGCGAGCCCCGACTGGCCGAGGCCGTGGGGCGTCGCCCCCTCGAGCTTCACGAGCGGGCTCCACTCGCCGACGAAGGCGTGCGCCGCGTCCATCTCGACGAAGGCGTCGGGGCCGATCGGCCGCCAGCGCCGCTGCGGCCCCCGGCGGCCGAAACCGCCGGTGACCGCCTTCGGGTCGGGCTGCGATGTCACGCGGTTGAAGAACTTCCGGTCGGCGAGCATCTCCGCCCACACCCGAGTGGTCGCCGGCTCCATGAACCCGCCGAAGACCAGCGGCGAGATGGCCGGGGCCGTGCGCCCGGCGTCGACGCGCACGGCGACGGGCTCGGCCGCGGCCGCGCCTGCCGCGAGAAGGAGAGAGAGGGACCACGCGGACCACTGCCGACAGCGGGACATGGGCGACGCTCCGTTCCGGTTGGACGTCAGTCGAAGGGCACGGCTACCGCGCCAGGATCTCCTGTGCGGCGTTCGCCAGGAAGATGTAGCTCGCGCCGAGGTCGATCACGTACTCGTTCTCGCCCCAGAGGAACGGCCAGTCGTCCATGTTCTCCGGGTAGTCCGGCTTCAGCACCAGGACGCCGGGAACGATGCCGCCCGCGATGAACGAGAAGTCCGCCCGGTTGTTTCCGTAGGCCAGGCGTTTGGGGCGGTTCCCGACCGCCGACACGAACGACAGGTTGTGCGCGGGGTGCGTGCCGAAGAGGTAGTCGAGGCCGCGCGTCACGAGGTCCCGGCCGAAGAGGTCGGGGTAGGCCTTGTTCAGGAAGTAGTTCGTCGTGGCCCACGAGACGACCTGCGAGTTCCCGGCCCAGCCGCGGGTGCCGATCGGCACGCCGTACGGGTTCTGCTTCAGGAGGCTGTCGATCTCGGCGCGGTACTTCTCGGCGTAGGGCCGCAGCTTCGCCGCGTAGGCCGCGTCCTTCTCCGGGATCGCCCGCGCCGCGAGGCCGATCGTCATGGCCGCGTTGCGGTCGAGGGCGGGCCACACGAGCTCGTCGAACCGGTCGGCGAAGGCCTTCTCCTTCGTCGCGGCCATCAGCTGCATCACGGCCGTGAGCTCGGCGGCCTGGCCGAACCCGCCGAAGGCGCCCTGCGGCGCCGGCGCGGCCGGGCGCGCCTTCTCCTCGGCGTACGCCTTCCGCGCGAGCGCGAGGCACTCCTCGGCGAGCGCGTCGTTGTAGCCGCGGAGCGACCGGCTCGCCGCGGCGAGCGCGCCGATGCCCATGTAGTTCGAGAACGGCGTCGCGTCGGTGTAGACCCAGCGGTCGTCGGGCGTGCCGCTGCGGTCGCCCTCGACCTGCCACGGCGCGAGCGACGGGTCGTAGATCCTGTTGTCGGTCTGGGTCGAGCCGTCGCCGAGGTGGTGGTAGCGGTGGAGCTCGCCGTCGACGATGCCGCGCACGAGCCGGCCGATCGAGCGGTACTGCGCCGCGACCTGCAGCGCGCCGTGCTCGAGCTGCTGCAGCACGTCGGGCTGGCCGTCGGGCCGGTGGATGTCGGCGAAGCGCAGCTTCTGGTCGACGAGGGTCTGGTCGTGCGCGGGCCGGAACGTCTCCCACGTCGCGGCGAGCGTCGAGACGGTCGAGGCGTGAGAGCCGCCCTGGATGTCGAAGTCGCCGGCGTCGAACCAGCCGCCCACGGCGAGGCCGGGGATCCTCTCGCCCGGCTCGAAAGGCGTGTTCGTCACGTCGCCCGTCCGGTAGCCGTCGAAGTGCTGCTCGTGGAGCGGGGCCTGCACCGCGTCGTCCATGTGCGCCGCACCGTGCCACACGCGGTAGGCCTCGTTCACGAACATGTGGTCCATCTGGACCGGGAAGAAGACGTCGAGGGTCGGGTGCCACACGCGCTCGTAGACGTCCTTCGCGATCGGGAACGCCGGCGTCGACTGCTGGCCGTAGCGGAGGAAGTAGAGGCCGGAGTCCGTGACCGCCGAGAAGTCGGCCACCGCGTAGTCGTAGCGGAGGTAGCGGCCCCACGGCTGCACCGGCACCTTCGCCTTCTCGGCCTGCGTGCCGTCCGTTCGGATCTCGACGAGCGAGGCCGTCGGGAGAGCCTTGTCGTTCGCGTCGAGCTCGATGACCGCGCGCTTCGGCTGCGAGGGGTGATAGCCGACCTGCGAGAAGCCGATGACGGGCGTGCGGGTCCAGCCCGGGATCGTGTGCGGCTCGACCGACCATTCGGCGACCTTGCCCGTCGTCTTCGCCGCGAGCAGGGATCGCACCACGTACCAGCCGTTCTGCGCGAGGTTGCGCCCGTCGAGCAGCTGCAGCTCGCCCGCGAGCGAGCGGATCGTGACGAAGCGCTCGGGATCCTCGGGCGCCATCAGCAGGGTCTTCCCGCTCGCGATCGGCTCCGCATCCACGTAGCCCCGGTGGCCATGCAGGTCGAACGTCGAGTGGCCCTCGAACTGCCGGATCTTCTTCTCGGGCGGCAGCGACGCGACGGGGCCGTTCGGGTAGCGCGGGAAGACCCCCGGCCGGCCGTCGACGAGGTACGTGTGCTCCCAGTACTGCGAGGGCCGGAACTCGAGGTTGAAGCCGGCGCGCCCCTCGAGCTCGGCCGGCACCGGCTTGTCGACGAGGACGGCGACCCGGAAGCCCTGGCCGTCGGGCGTGACGACGAGCCTCGAGTCGAAGGCGAACGCCTCGTAGCGCAGCGTCACCTCGATCGTGCCCGTCTTCGCGTCGGCCTTTCGCTCGACGACCTTCGGGATCTGATCCCACTGCTCGGGGGTGGGGCTCAGGCGCACGGCGCCGCCGGTGGCGGTGCGGACGCCGTGGTGGATCATCTCGACGCCGGCCGTCTTCTCGTCGAAGAACATGCCGTTGTACTCGTTCGTGAAGACGAGCACGTCGAGGCCCCGCCTGGAGAAGTACTGCTTCTCGTTCAGGGCGAGCGGCTTCTCGGCCGCCGGTCGAACCTGGGCGGCCGCGGGGGCGGCGGCGAGAGCGGCGGAGAGTGCGATGAGGGCGCGGGTCGTTCGGAGCATGGCCTCCTCGAGCTGGACGTCCAGCCGGATCATCGAAGAACCGGGCCGTCCCGGCAAGCCTCTCCGGCTCGCCGGGGCGCTGAACCCTGGGGCGGGGCGGGGCGTGGGACCGCGCTCCCATCCCGCGGCCGGAGCGAGGGCGCGTGCACTCCGGCGAGCCGCCGTACGAGAATGCGTTTCTCACCGGGAGGGTAGGGATGGCACCGACGAAGCGGCTCCTCGCGACGGCCCTGACGCTGGCGATTGCTGCCGTGGCCGCTGCGCAGGTCCAGACCCAGGTGCCTCCGGTCGTCGCCGGCGCGAAGCCCGTGACGGTCGAGCGCGTCAAGATCCACGGGGCCGCGCTCGAGGGCAACCTCGAGGGCAACGCCGTCGACCGCGACGCGATCGTCTTCCTCCCGCCGAGCTACGCGAAGGAGAAGTCGCGGCGCTATCCCGTCGTCTACGCCCTCCACGGCTACTCGATCGGAGCTGAGCAGTGGACGGGCGAGATCCACGTGCCGCAGACGATCGAGGGCGCCATCGGCCTCGGCTCCCGCGAGGTGATCGTCGTCCTGCCCGACTCGAAGACCGCGCACAACGGCTCGATGTACTCGGGCTCGGCGACGACGGGCGACTTCGAGACGTACGTCTCGCGCGACGTGGTCGCCTACGTCGACTCCCACTACCGCACGATCCCGAGCCGGTCGAGCCGCGGCCTCGTCGGGCACTCGATGGGCGGCTACGGGGCGGCCCGCATCGGGATGAAGCACGCCGACGTCTTCGGCAGCCTGTACGTCATGAGCCCCTGCTGTCTCGGGGCGCGCGCGGCCGGCCCGGGCGGCGCCGAGCTCGAGAAGACGGTCGCCGCGATGAAGTCCCCGGCCGACGGAGCGAGCCTCGGCTTCTTCGCGCGGGCCCAGCTCGCGACCGCCGCCGCGTGGTCGCCGAACCCGAAGAACCCGCCGCTCTACCTCGACCTGCCGACGAAGGACGGCGCGCCGCGGCCCGAGGTCCTCGCGAAGTGGGCCGCGAACTCGCCGCTCGCCTTCCTCGACCAGTACGTCGGCCGCCTCCGGTCGTACCGCGGAATCGCGATCGACGTCGGCGACCAGGACGGGCTGAAGGCGGACACGGTGAAGCTGCACGAGGCGCTCGACGCCTACGGCATCGCGCACGGCTTCGAGGTCTACCCGGGCACGCACACGAGCGCCGTCGCCGACCGCTTCCAGAACCACGTGCTCCCGTTCTTCAGCCGCAGCCTCTGCTTCGAGGCGGGCTGCCGCTAGCTTCGCCCGGCTCCGCGGAGCCGCGGCCACGGCGTGCGAAAGAAACGCCGATCGCGACGAAAGCCGCGCCCTGCCGCAACGGGTACCCGCCATCCTATCGTCGAGTCGGAGGGAAGCGACGATGGAACGCGTGATCGAGGTCGCCGTGTGGTCGTGCCTCGTGGGGAGCGGCGCCACGCTCCTGATGGACGCCTGGCTCGTCCTGCTCCGGCGCGGCTTCGGCGTCCGGACGCTGGACTACGCGATGCTCGGCCGCTGGCTCGGCCACATTCCCCGCGGGACGTGGGCGCACGCGAGCATCGCGAAGGCGGCTCCCGTGCCCGGCGAGCGCGTCCTCGGGTGGTGCGTCCACTACGCCATCGGAGTGACGTTCGCGGCCCTGCTGCTGGCGGTGGAGGGGCTCGGGTGGGCCCGCTCGCCGTCACTCCGGCCGGCGCTCCTCGTGGGGATCCTCACCGTGGCCGCGCCGCTCTTCGTTCTCCAGCCCGCGCTCGGCTACGGAGTCGCGTCGTCCCGGGCGCCGGACCCGGGCGCGGCCCGCCTCCGGAGCCTGCTCACGCACACGGTGTACGGCCTGGGCCTGTACGTCTCGGCCCGGCTCTGGTCGGCCCTCGTCGGCTAGGAGCGCCGCGGGCGGCGTCGCGCCGCGCGCCACGCGGCGGGCGTCGCGCCGTGCGCCCGACGGAACGTGCGGATGAAGTGGGTGGGGTCCGCGTAGCCGACGCGCTCCGCGATGACGTCGACCATCTCGTCCGAGTGGAGCAGGCGGCGTCGCGCCTCAGCCATCCGGCCGGCGGTGATCCACTGGACGGCGCTCCGGCCCGTCGCGCGCGTGAGCGCGGTCGTGACGTACGCCGGGCTGCGGTTTACCGCGCGCGCGACGTCTCTGAGCGAGAGCCGCTCCAGGCAGTGGCCCTCGATGAAGCGGAGCGCGTCCGCGGCGACGCCGGCCGACGGCGGGGCGGTGCCGCTCTCGCGCCGCGCGCGCTGCACCTCGTGAAGGACGAGGGTGAGAAGGCTGCGCCGGACGACGATCGAGCCCTCGCTTCGGGCGTCGTTCGTGTCGATCAGCTCCCGGAGGAGAGCCTCCAGGAACGGCCTTCGCGCAGGCGCGATGGCGACGACGGGCGCCGCGCCCGCTCGGACCCTGTCGAACGGCGCGAGCAGGGCCCGCTCATCTCCCGACGAGAAGCCGGCGACGGACACCGCGAGCTCGTACCACTCGAACACGTCCGCGTCGGCAAAGCGGTGCGGGCTTCCCGCCGCGAGGAGGAGCGCGTCGCCCGGTGCCAGGTTCCATCGCTCGGGGAGCTCCACGCTCGCCCGGCCGGCGCAGCAGTAGACGAGCGTCGCGAACGAGTGCGCGACGGACGCCGATCGCCCGGGGCGACCGGCGACGCGCGACCGCCGCGACGCGGCGACGGCTCCGCCGTGACCCCGGACGTCGTCGCGCTCGACGGGCCTCACCGTGGACGACCGTAGCGCGCGGTGACGACCGCGGTCAACGGGGAGGGTGTCGGATGGAGCGAGAGGGCGTATGCTTGCGCGGCTCGGCCGTCTGCGCCGTGGGGGCGCCGCGGCCGGAGAGGCGTCTCGTTGCCGCGCATCCTGGTTCACACGCCCGAGGGTTCGAGAGCGGTCGTCCTGACCCCCGGCGGCGTGTCGATGGGCCGCGAGGCCGACAACGACGTCCCGATCGACGACCCGCGCGCCTCTCGGCACCACGCGCGGATCGCGTGGACGCCCGAGGGCTGGCGTTTCGAGGACCTCGGCAGCAGCAACGGGACGTGGCGGGGCGAAGAACGAGTTCGCGAGCGGATCCTGCGCCACGGCGACGTGCTCAGGATCGGCCAGACGACCCTCGCCTTCGAGGACGACGCGGCGGGCCCGGCTCCCGCTCCGATCCCGGCGCCGGCCGAGGCCGCGCCCCGGCGGACCTGGAGGCGGCTCGTCGTGGCCGCGCTCCTCGTCGGGGCCGCCGCGTTCGCGCTCCTCGCGGCATGCGGCGTCCTCCTGCTGTCGCTTCCCTACCGCTCGGGGCGATGGGACCTGCTGCCGTCGATGGTCGCGTCGCTGCGCAACGGCTGGTCGGCTCGCCTGGATCCCCGGCCGCTGCCGCGCTCGGGCACGGCGCCGCTCGACCAGAGGCCGCATCGCGCCCTCCACCTCACCGCGCCCGCCAACGCCCTCGACCGCAGCCGGCGCTTCGAGGCGCGGCCGATGGATCGAGCGCGTCTCGATGCGCTGACGACGACCTCCGCCAACGCCATCTGCGCCCCCGTCGCGGGCTTCGACGTCGAAGGCGGGCTGAGGGAGGGCGATCAACTCCCCGGCGCACTGCGCCTCGGCTTCCGTCCTCGCGAGCTGGGGATTCCCGAGAGCCTGTGGCCGTACCTGCGGGTCGCCCACGTCGACCCCGCGGGGCGACTGCACCCCCTGCGCACCCGACGCGAGGGCGACGAGGTCGTGAGCGAAATCCGCCACAACAGTCCGTTCGTGCTGGCCCTGGTCGCCGTCGTCGGCCTGAAGGCGCTCTACGTCATCGACCAGACCGTCAAGGGGGCCTTCGGTGACTGGCACGAGGACGAGGTGGGCTGGTTCCACTTCTTCTTCCACGAGCCGCACGCCCTCGACGAGACGCTCGCCAGGAAGTGGGCCGCGTACCGCGCCCGCGAGGTGCTCACCGACGGCGAGACGCCGGCCTGGGCGGCGCGACTGCGGCTCTACCTCCAGGACCCGGAGGTGCGGGCCGCCTACGACCGTTTCCACGACCCCGACTGGAAGAAGCGCCACTACTACCCGCCGCAGGTCGCCCAGACGGTGGACGCGTTCCAGAAGGCCGGCCGCTACCTGTACGACGTGCGCGGCTTCCGCCCGCGCGGGGACCTCGTCGAGGTCTACGGGGTGCGTCCCTGGACCGACAAGAAGCAGGACGCCTACGGCCTCGCCAAGGAAGGCCACTTCACGTACCCGTACGTCTACGTCAACTTCGACAAGGTCCCGGCGCGCTGGCCGCCGAGCGAAGCCGACGACGAGAAGGCGTTCGACGCGCTGAAGACGACCGCCGTGCACGAGCTCTTCCACGTCGCGCAGAAGGAGTACTTCAACTGGACGAAGTACCTGAACCCGACCCAGGCCCTGGGCGGCAGCCGCTTCGTCTGGTTCGCCGAGGCGACGGCGCTCGTGCTCGAGGATGAGGCGCGGGGGTTCTACGAGGCGGAGAAGTGGGTCCGCTTCGGCTTCCCGCTGACGTACGGCGAGGACAAGTTCGCCGGCCTCCTCAAGCTGCCGCTCGACGACGAGGGATCGACCGAGGAGGAGGCGCAACACAAGGGCTACGCGGCCTCGCGCTTCCTGCTCGCGCTGCGCGAGCGATACTACGGCCGCAACCGGGACGCCTTCCTGCCCGCCGTGCTCGCCGCGTTCGGCGCCTTCCGGAAGGGACCGGTGGAGGCGCTCGTCGCGGCCACGAGCCAGAGCGAGCCGGTGCTCGCCGCCGACTACCAGGTCTTCGCCGCCGCGAACGCCTACCCGGTCTTCACCTACGCTCCGTCGCCTCTCGACGCCGCGCTCGGCCGGGCTCGTCCTCTCGTGCGGTGGCCGTACGCCGGCCCCCTCTCCTCGCCCTGCATGAGCGTGAAGTGGCGGGGCCTCGCTCCCGCCGAGCTGAAGTCCGCGACGGTGGTCGTGAGGACCCACGACGCGATCGACCGCGGCGTCTACACCCGCTGGGGGTTCTCGAGAGCCGAGCAGACCAGGTGGAGCACGATCACCGGTCCCACGCTGGTCGTCTCGCCTGCCGCGGCTCCCGTCGATCAGCCGGGCCAGGCGTCGATCGCGCTCCAGCGCATCGAGAGCTATCCGCAGGCACAGGGCTGGCTGGCCTGGGCGGCCGGCCTCGTCGCCGGTCCCCCGCGCGAGACGGCGGCGCTCGTTCTGCTGCCGCCGACCAGCCCGCCGAAGCTGCGCGTCGACGAGAAGCGGAACGTGCTGCGCGTCGAGGTCGAGCCCTCCCTCCTGTGGAAGGAGGGCGAGCTGAAGGAGTACCGCGTGCGGATCCGCGGCGGCCCGGGGACCTCGCCGCTCGTCTTCGGCCTCGGCGACCGGACCGCGGCGGACATCGGCCTCGCGCAGGTCGCGACGCTCCAGCAGGCCGCGGGCCGGAGCCTCGCCGCGCCGCTGACCGAGGCGCTCGCCCACGTCGACAACCGGGACCTCGAGGACATGATGGCGATCGCCGACGCTTTCGCGGCCCGCGCCGGCCAGGGTCCGACGCTCGACGTCAGCTATTACGAGGTCGCGAAGGGCGACCCGGACGATCCGGCGGACCGGGGGATCGAGGGGCCCGAGAGCGCGGTCTTCCGGGTCCCGCTCGAGGGTGGCGGGCCGGGCGGCGCGAGCTTCGACGTGAGCGGTCCGTGGGAGGGCCGGATCCTCCTCGTCCACTCGCCGGCCACGATGAGCCTTCAGGGAAACGGCGGCGTCCTCAACTATGCCGGCCAGCGCCTGCGGGTCGAGAGCACGTGGGACGAGCGCGAGAAGGCGTTCCAGCTCACGCCGTTCGCGCGGGAAGGCGACCGCGAGGTTCCGACCGGAATCACGCTCTACCTGCGGCGCCTGCCCGGCGAACGGCTGTGGCTCGGCGCGCCGCCGGTCGTGTTCCGGCGCCCCGGCGCTGCGGCCGAGGGCCGGAAGGCCGGCTTCTTCGCCTGGCTCCTCGGGAGCCGCTCGTGAGCCCGGCGGGCCTGGTTCGGCGCGCCTTCGCCGGGGTCGTCGACGCGCTCCTGCTGGCCGTGGCGCTGGCGGCCGCGGCGGCTCTCGCGCGGCGCGGGGTCGACGGCTGGATCTCGCGGCAGGTGCTCGATCCCGAGGGGCGGCTCTTCGAGCACTCCCGCGTGGTGCTCGGGCGCGTGCAGCTCGCGCTGGCGGCCACGCTGCCTCTCCTCTACTTCGCGCTCTGGGAGGCCCTGCCCCCGCAGGCGACCCCCGGGAAGTGGCTCTTCGGCTGCCGCGTCAGGCGTCGCGACGGCGCCCGCGCCGGCGTCGCCCGGGTCGCGTGGCGCACGCTGCTCAAGCCCGTTTCGCTCGCGCCGTGCGGCGTCGGACTCCTGCTCGCGGGCCTCGGCTCCCGGCGCGCCCTCCACGACCGCCTCTCCGGCTGCGCGGTCCTCCGGCGCTAGCTCCTAGCTGCCCGGGATGACCTTCACCTTCGCGTCGGGCGCGACGGACGCGATCGTGCCCTGCACCTGGGCCACGATCCGGGGCGGCGCCACGAGCAGGAGCTCGTCCGCGTCGCCGTCGTGGCGGAAGAACTCGACGAGCACCGGGACCTCGCGGCGCTCGTCCCAGAGGGTGACCTCGAGGAGCGCGTCGTCGTCGACCTCGAGCGCGAGGATCTCGTCGTAGAAGTCGTCGACGCCTTCGGCCGTCAGGTCGGTCTCGAAGTCCTCGGCCAGGCGGAGCAGGAGCGACCGCGCCTGCTCCG
>WBZP01003108.1_pt1 | contig 18372 bp, 13 predicted proteins | sample 5204301 | NCBI WGS metagenome assembly WBZP01 (sample SAMN12412401, study PRJNA552823) | activated sludge metagenome | isolation source: activated sludge from nitrification reactor of wastewater treatment plant... | place: USA: Pennsylvania | collected 2017 | reverse complement strand
GGGAGGTCGCAATGCCTGGTTGGTATGTCCACCTCGAGGCTGCCCACGACACCGCCGCACGGCTGCGGACCGGCGCCGTTCCGCCGGGTTACCCCATACCCCCCGCCTCCGCCATGGCCATCGGCGAGCACTGCCACACCTGGCGCAATTACCTAGAGCTCGGGGCCCTCGGTCCGGACCTGTTCTACCTGCTCCCCGACTTCAAGAACACCACCGGTCAGGTCATTCGGCAGGTCGTTTCGTGGGCATTGGATGTCTGGGAAGTCATCGACGCCGAGTTCGTCGCCAAGTGGGAGAAGTGGATTGACCCCATCTCCACGAACAATGCCCAACTCGCTTCGCAGCTGACCGGCGGCTTGTCGACCCAGCTGGCCCAGGTGCTCGATGAGGTGACCTCGGCGATCCTGGACGCCTTTAAAGGGCTGCTCGCGCAGATGGGCGACTGGTTCGGAATCCTCACCTCCGGTGTTCCCCAGGCCTTCGGCGATGACGCCTTCTATTGGTCCGACATGTTCCACTACCGCCGCACGTATCAGTTCCCCTTCGTCCTCTTCCAGCAGGCGCAGGCTGCCCTGGCCGCCGCCACGACCACCGATGAGCGTCAGGACGCCGAGGCTCGGATCGCCTTCGCGGTCGGCTGGCTCTCGCACTGCGCGACCGATGTCACGGGGCATGCGTTCACCAATGCCAAGTCCGGCGGACCCTACCGGGACCACTGGCAGCGGCATCACCTCGTCGAGAACCACATGGACTCGGAGAACTACGGCGCTCGCCACCCCGGTCCGCTCTATGCCGAGTACGGAACCTCCGCCCTCCACTTCCGACTCGCCTTCCGGCACCGCAATGACGCGCCGTACAACGGCCGCGATGACGCTCCGGCATACGACTACTGGACCGGGTTCCCGGCCTACGACAATGGCGACGGACCGACGGCGACCGCGTTCCGGCATACCTTCTTTGACCTGGACACTGGGCCCTTGCCAGACCATCTGGTCGATGGGCTGCTCGAGGCCATGTCGGCGGTCTATGGCACCGAGGGGCCGCACATCCTCATGCAGGATCCGCCCTTCAGCGAGACCGACCCCGGCACCGGCGACCCCGATGGGCGGCCGAATGCCGACGCCATGGGCCAGATGTGGGAGATCGTCTACCGCTACCTGAAGATGACGTCCTCGGACGCGATCAGCCTGCGGCTGCCGCCGCCACCGTCAGTGTTCACGGATCACTCGTTCCCCACTCCGCCCGGTGGAGGCGGCTCCGGTATCGACGATGACCCGAGCCGGGGCGCAGATGTCGACGACGATGACTCGTTCTCCCTGCTGGACCTGCTGCTGGCGCTCTTCGCGTGGATCGTCTACATCGGCCAGGTGATCGTCTGGCTGCTGACCGTCCTGCCCGGACTCATCATCGACATCACGACCTTCCCGGCCCGCGAAGTCATCTACTGGGGCGTCATCGTCCCCCTCTGGAACCTGTACATCCTCGCTCGCCGCGCCTTGGTCATGTCCGGGTTCGCGATGCCCAAACCCGTCGAGATCAGCTCCGGGCTGACCACGCTGGGCAACGAGGGGACCTATGACATTGGGTCGGCCATGGATAACCCGCTGGGTATGCCGTCCGGTCCGCGGCCGATCACCGAGCCGTCCGGTCGGCTGACCGCGAGCGACGCGCGTGGCCTGGACCACGCCTACCCGCGAGGCATCGTGCGCGACCTGCCGGCCGCGATCGGCCGACCCGATTTGGCCGGAGCCCTCGGTCTGACTGGTCCCCTGCGTTATCGCGCTGATGCGACCGGCGATGAGTTCAAAGCCTCCGAGTGGATTTCGCCGTGGCGCTATCCGTTGACCAATCAGGCCGGCGCCGGTGTCGCCCAAGAGGGCGCTGCGACTCACGCCGGACCTTATGTGGTGGGTACCAAGTCGACGATCCTGCTCTCGGCGCTGGCCGGCGATGCCGGAGCCCGCGCCGACCTCGAGAAGGCTTCCTCGCCGGCCGAGACCGAGGCGGTCCTCGATGCTCACCTCAGCGCCGACGAACACCTCGGCGGACCCGTGGACTATGGCGTCTATCTGGTGGGGCGAATGGCCGATGAGGTCGGCCAGGGCGAGTTCGGGGTTCCCGACTTCAACCTGGACGCGGATCGCGGGTATGCCTGGCACTGCTGGGACTGGGATCGCGGCGCGGCCGTGTGCGTCCCGGACATCACCCCGGCCTTCGGCGAGGACTACTCCTATCGCCAGCCGTGCACCTCTCCTCAGCTGTTCCATGCCGACCACGATCTGCCGGCGAACCCGGGCCTCTGGTACGTCGAGTCCGACGATCTCGCGGTCCACTACCTCCCCGGTGACGGGCCCGCGACCTGCTTGCCACCCTCGACCCACGATCCCGTCACCGACCCGACATGGCGTGACCGGATCAAGCACGGAAAGGGCTGACCGATGGCCACCACCCGGCGCCGCCGCCTGCCGAATGACGAATACCCCGTCCTCTCACCCAAAGAGGATCAGACCCAACGCGGCGAGGACCCGCCCGGATCGTTCGGGCATGTGGACCGCCCGAGCGGCGATCTCAAGGACGGTTGGCGTCCGAGCACGGTCGGGAGACAAGCTGGCCGACTCATCAAGGAGATCGGTCGGGAGCGCCGACCGCGCCGAGAGGACGTCTACCCGTACCTCATGATCCGCGCCTTTAGCCCCGGCGACCGTGGGGCTCGGCCGATCTGGCCACCGGTTCCGTGCTGGGAGTCCCCGGACATCGCCCTCATCGACGCGGCCTGGACGGGGCCCTTCGACCCAAGCCGGCTCGTGGTCAACCCGACGTCGGGGCGGCGCTATCGCGTCTTTGTCCGGATCTGGAACCTGGGCCTCTTGCCAGCGATCGGCGTGCACGTCCGAGCCTGGTTCGTTAATCCCGGATTCTTCGGAGGCGACCCCAACAACCCGGCATACCAGCCCCAGCTCATCGGCGGGGCGATGGTCAATCTCACCGACCGAACCCGCCCGGGAGCCAGCGCGGTCGTGGAGCTCGATCACACCTGGGATATCCCGTCGACCCTCACCGGCCACGAGTGCCTGATGGCCACGGTGAGTTGCCCCCTGGACCAGTGGTCCGGCGCTCTGGACGCCAACCACGATCGGCACGTCGGCCAGCGCAATCTGACGATTCTTGCCGGGGCGGATGACACCTCGGAGTTGTTCCAGATCTTTGGTGGGCTCTTGACTCGCCACAGCACTATGCAGCTCATGCATGGTGGCGCGGCCGTGACCCCGCTTTTGCGCGGAGTGCTCGGCACGACCAAGGGCGAATTCGGACCGGCATCCCGGCTGCGAGCGCCCAGCGCGAAGGCCTACCGGTTGGGCATTGCGACCGGTCACGGACGGCACCTGCTCACGATGCTTCGGGTGAAGCAGGGTTGGCTGGTCGCCGACAGCGCCCGCCTGTGGAAGGTCGCCGTCGACCGAGGCCTCGTGGACGAGCAAGTCCACAAGGGGGAGCATCCCTTTGACACCCCGCTCGGCGCCAGGGAACTCATCGAGCGTCTCGGGCCTGAGTTCTACGACGCGATCGGGGTCATCATCGACGGCCCGGGCGATGTAGCGCTCGCCAAAGGCGTTGCGGCACTGTGGAATCTGCCCGGGATGCGGGCCGCCGATCTGGCAGCGGCGATCGCCGGGGAGGGCCGAGGGGCTCATCTCCTGCGCCTCACTCATGTCGACGGAGAACGCCAGGAGTCCGGCGGCTACTCGGTCGCCATCGTGATCTAACCGAGGAATGGGTGAACTGCGATGATCCATGTCGTCGACCAGAAGATCGCCGGGCTGTGGCCGATCGGCGGGCTCAAGCCCCGGGTGGGTGGCCCTCCGCTGAGGCCAGCGGCTCCCGACCCGGGCCTCTCCGAACCGTATGGCGCCTGCGCGGCAGGCCGCTTCATGGTCATCGCGGATGCCGGTCACGATCGGGTGGCCCTCATCCATCGCCGCACCGGCGCGACGACGAGCCTCACCCTTGTAGGAACCGGGGTTGGCCCCCTCAAGGCGCCTCGTGGGGTGACGGTCACAGCGGCCGGGACACTCGTCATCGCCGACACCGGCAATCGCCGCGTGGTCTGGTCGAGCGCGACCGTCGAAGAGATCACGACTGGCGGCGCACCCACGGACGGGTGGTCGGCCTTCGGGACAGCGAGCGCTAACGGTTCTCGCGCCGTGGGCGACTTCCTGGCCCCGACGGGGGTGGCCTGCGACGCCGAGGGCCGCACCTGGATCACCGACCCCGGATTGGCTCGCCTCGTGGTGGTCGATGGACCCACGGGCGCGGGCTGGGCCGACGTCGCCCTGCCGCCGCGCGCGGACGGCATACCGCGGCAGCCGTATGCCGTGGCCCGCGACGGTGACCGGGTCCTCCTCACCGACGTCAGTGCCGGCGAGGTCTGGCGGGTGGATCCCGATCTGTCCGCGCATCGGCTGGTCGAAGGGCACCCTGACCGTCGCCTGTGCGCGCCAGTGGCGATCTGCCCGGAGTCGGCGGGCTTCCTCGTCGCGGATGCGGTGGGAGCTCGCCTGGTCCGCTGGTCCCGGGACCGTGGTGGTGTGCTGCGCTACCGCGGCGAGCTGGTCGCCCGTGGGCGACCGCCGGGAGCGGCCACCTTCAGCCGAGTGACCGGACTTGCCGTGACGGGAGGCCTGCGATGACCAGCAGCCTGCGGATGCTCACCTATAACACCCAGTTGCGGTCCTGGGCGATGCAGGTCGGCGCCTCGCCGGGCCTCACGCTCCCACCGATCGACACCGCCGAGGAACGCGCAAAGATCCTCGCCGACAAGCTCAAGGCCAGCGCCTCTGACTACGACGTGGTCGCCCTGTGTGAGGTCTTCGATGAGGACGCGCGCGAGATCCTGGCCGACGAGCTAAAGACCCGCTTCCCGTTCCAAGTGACCAAGGTCGACTATGACCACGTCCGGGTCCGCCGCAATGGGGTTGATGAGATGGTCCCGCTCCTGGCGACCTGGAATCTCATCGGCCAGCCCCACACCATCTCGAGCAATTACCGGCTCGAAGACGGCGGGCTCATGCTGCTCTCGCGCTTCCCGTTCGAGACCTGCTCGACGGCCGCCCTCGATCCCGCTATCACCGCCCTGCTCCCGCAGATGGGTATGCCGCTTCCCGCCGACATCCCGGTGGTCAACTTCTGGCCGTATGAGGACACCGAGGGCAATGATGGGGACGCCTGCAAGGGTGTGGTGTACGCGCGGCTGCGGCCCCATGCGGGGGGAGAGCCCCTCCACGTGTTTGCGAGTCATACGCAGGCGGACACCAACGTCGTTGAGGAGCATAAGAGCGCCCGGTCCGCCCAAATGACGGAGATCGGTGCCTTCGTCAAGGCGTGCTGCGGCGGCTATCCGCTCACGCAGGAGACCTTCGTCTGCGGCGACTTCAACGTCCTGGGCGAGCAGAGTCACGAGCATGTCGGCATCGCCGAGTGGGCCTCATACTTCGCGGCGCCGGGTCATGACCTCACCGACCAGCTCACGGACCTGTGGGGGGTACATCAGGCACCGGGTGAGCCCGGCGCGCGGGACCCCGGACACTCGGCATCGGTGCGCTATCAGCCCCAGTCCGAACGTCTGGACTACTGGCTGGCCTCGACCACCAGCCAACTGGCCGCGCAACACCTGTCCATCGACTACGAACTGTCCGAGGTGCCCCTGGGCCACGAGGACGTGTCCTATCTGTCCGATCACAAGCCGCTGCGGATCGACCTAAACCGGCCTCGCCCGCATTCGACGGTGGAGTCGGCGATCGAGGTGCTCAAGCCGAGCCCACCTCCGTCGTGGCCGCAGTACCACCCTGATCCGGAGTGGCTGGTCGAAGGGCAAGTGATCTGGTATCGCTTCGATGAGAAGGGCACGTACGACTTCGACCTGACCACCCAACACGGTCCGGCACACCTCGAGGTCTATCTCGACACCGACCTGTCGCGGCGACGTCAGCAATACCGCAAGGAGACTCACCCAGACTTCGGTGACAAGTTCGTGCTCACCTCGGCACCGTTCTACGTCAAGGTGCAACCGGACACCCGCAGCGGTGAGCTCCTCGCGCTCTTTCGGGCGCACCGGCATACGGGCTCAGGACCGGGCGATGCGATCCAGCTCGCCTATGGGGACCAGGTCAGCGAAGCGTTCCCGAGCGGTGGGCAGCGGCTCAACGACGACTTCGGGGCGACCGGGTGGTCCGACGCCGACACCAAGTGGTTCCGCCTCGACGGCCCGCAGGTCGACGTCGGCCGCAAACTCAAGGCCACCATCACGATCACCGGGTCGGGAACGCCGTTCGCGGTGGCCCTGGCGCGGGAGTCGAACGGGGCGTGGACGCTGGAGGATCGACAGGGGCCGGGGCCGACGACCTACACCCTGACGACTGAGCTCGCGAGCGAGGACATGGCTTATGTGCAGGTCAGCCGGGCGGATGGACTGACCCCTGGGGACTTGGCGGTGAGTATCCTCGCCGAAGTCGACCTCTCGGTGTTGCTGGGCGGGGTGCGTGGCGAGCCGAGGATCATCTGCCAGACCGAGACCAGCGGCTGGGGCGCGGACGACATCGAACTGACCGTTAATGTCGACGGCGTCCAGCTCAAGCACATCGACAATGACACGATCGGCGACTTCGACCAGGACGACGTGCGCGAGCTCCGGCAGTACTTCCCGGACCCGATCCCGTATGGCACGGGCGTGGAGTTTGTGGTCACCGAGCTCGATGACACCTCGCCGAATGACGTGGGTCGCTCAATGCTGCCGGTGTTTGGGGATCTGTTGGGGTTCGGGAAGTTCGTCGCTGAGCCGGGTCCGCAGCCGCGGGCGGACGGGACGATCAGGGGGGCGCTCAACATCCCGGTTGATGACGGTGTGTATGCCGTTCAGGTCACTGTCGCTCAGTGGGATGAGACCTTCTGAGTCGTCAGGGCCATGCCGCTGGACCTTCGGCGGTCTCGCTCCGGAGCGCGCACCCGGGCCATGAGGGCCGTCCCGGCGCCATTGATCCCGGCGCCGCTGACCTACTCCGCCAGCGTCAATTCGAACAGCGGGATGATCCGATCCCCTGCCTTGACCTGGTACTCGCCAAACATCGGCGCCGCTGCCACGAACCGCTCCCACGTGGCCGACCGCTCCTCGCCCGCCAACTCGCTGACCCGCACCCGGGCATTGCGCACGACGCCAGCCTCATCGGCATACTCGACGATCGTTTGGTCCGGGTGCGCGCGTAGGTTGTGTGCCCACGCCGGGTCGCTCGGGTGGCCGGCCTTGGACGCGGCGATCACCCAGCCACCGTTCACGCGCTGCGAGAACAGCGGGTTGATCCGCGCTGCACCGCTGCGCGCGCCAACGGTATGCAGCAGGACCAACGTCCGACCGAATGGCCCGTTCTGCACCACGCGCCCGCCATTGCTCCGGAACTCCTCGATCACGCGCGCATTGAAGTCATTCATGTCGCGCACTGTACGCCGCGGCGCCGAGCACGCGGTCTTGCAGAGAGCATGAGACACGCGTATCACCCGGCGATTGGCGCACTCCTTCGCGATGTCCTGGCCACCACGTCGAAGGGTTCCCTCCGTGACTCCGACAATCCGCGGCCGCCGTTTGCCGCTCAGCCGTCTCATCATCACCATCCTGGTCACCGTCCTGCTTGCGCCGCTGGCCGCTATCGCCGCCGGGAGCGCCCAGGCAGCGGATCGGGACGCCGACGGCATACGGCATTGGCGTCCCTGGATCTGCACTTGGGCCGACGACGCGGTCGATGCCAAGCCCACCACCATCGAGTCCGCCGAGGGGGTCATCGTGCTTGACGAGAACCTCCTGTGTTGGCTCGCCGCGCCCAAGGAGGACACCACTGACGTCCCTGCCAACCCCGTCCTGGACTCGGCGATCGCGGCGTTCCTCAACCGCACGGGGATGAGCCTGGATGCCGCCCGTGAGTCCCAGCTCGCGGCCGTCCTCTGCCACGACGGCGCGCTCGGGACCTCCTCACTCGCCAACGGCCTGCCCAGCGTCAAGGAGGTCACCCAGGCGTGCACCAAGCCGACGGTTCCCGCGGGCGCTGCTGGCTTCGGTGACGGCTCGGGTCGCGAATCCGGTTTCCTGCCAGACCTTTTCGGCGCAGGGGCCGGTATGCCGTCCGCGTCCTCGATCTCCTGCTCCGCCGCCGGTGCAGCCAACCCGTGGAGTGACGGTGTTGACGGCGGGACCTATCAGCCCAAGACCAGCGACGGTGAGATTGCCGGCACCCTCGCCGCATCGTGGTTCAGTGGGGTCGCGGTGATCTATGGGTCGGCCAAGGGCGCCGGGGGCGCAACCTCGACGGCGGGCGGAGTCCTCGCTGGTGGCGCCGGCTCCGCCGGCATCGTCGCCTGGGGCAATGGTGCCTCGAGCGCGCTGGGCAACCTCATGGACTCCCGTTATCGTGACCAGGCCCAGTCGCTGGCCTCGGATGCTCAGCACTGGGCGCAGGCCGCCGAGGCGAACGCCCAGGCTGCCGAGGGGTTCGCGGCCGCCTCCGGTGACCCGAACGCCGCCGCTGAGGCAGCCAAAGCGCGCCAGGCCGCTGAGGACGCGAAGAAGGCTGCAGCAGAAGCCGCTGCGGCCGCCAAGAAGGCCGCCGAGGCCAAGTCGCGAGCCGAGGCCGCCGCGGCATATGCGGCTGCCAAGAAGGCTGACGAGGATGCCAAGAAGAGGGCCGACGACGCGAGCAAGGCCAAGCAAGGTGCGCAGAATGCCGCCAACAACTCCTCGGGCAGCGGTGCCCCGGTGAACCCAGGCACCAGCACGGGAACCGGCAGTGGCGGCTCCAAGGGCACGACCAATGGCACGCCGCTGACCACCGGGGAGTCCGCGTGCGAGACGCTGCGCCGCGAGGTGGCGGAGTGTGAGCAGTCCGGCTGGCGCAGCTTCAGCTGCCAAGAGCTCGCGCGGATGATCTCGGGCTGCACACTCGACCCCAAAATCGCTCTCGTCGATAGCGATGGCGCGGTCTGCGGCACCCCAACGGTGTCGACCGAGGAAGTCATCAGCGCGCTGCGCGAATCGTGCGGGATGCTCGTCGCCCACCCAATGCCGGGCGTGGACCCGTGCGCGCTGACGGTTGAGGGGTCGCCCGAGATCCGGGGCGGCTGCGATCCGACCGTCGCCTACGGTGGCTGCCCGGATGAGCCCGATGTGGTGGTCAAGGATGACGACACGGTCTGCTTCCCGGCACCGCCCGGAGGTCCGCTGCCGCCGTGTGTCGACCCCACCCCCGGTGGCGGTCCGTGGGTCGGCGGTGGACCATCGGTCGGTGGCGGCTTGTCGGTCGGCGGTTTCCTGCAGGATCCTGCGGGCGGCGTCTACCTCGCCACGGAGGGCGGCATCGTGGCCCTGGGCCAGGGCTACCCGCCGCGCCCATAATCCGCTGGCTCCCGGAGCCATGACAGGACCGGGGATTTCGGGGTCACCCCGAAATCCCCGGTTCGTCGGACTTTCCTTCCCGTCAGTTCTCGGGAAACCCTTGTGTCGAGGCCCGAACCCGCGACTCCCACGGCCGAGCGCAGCCATCCGTATGCCGCCCGCGCCCGCCTGCCGCCGCCCGCCAGAAGATGTCCACCACACAAGATGCCCGCAGCAAGAAGCCCTCCCCTACAGTGAGGCTCCATGATCGTGCGGGCGTGGCCGGTCTTCGGTCGCGATGTAGTGGTGAGCCAGGTCGTGGAGCTCCTCAGCCGTGGCGTCAACGTCGTGCTCACCGGAGCAGCCGGAATCGGCAAGACCACTTTGGCGAGCACCGCGTCAGCGGCGTACGCCGGGCGCGTGGTCCCGATCGTCGGCAGCCCGGGGTCGAGCGCGATCCCACTCGCACCGTTGACTTCCCTCATCGGCGACGCCATTGGCCACGCTGCCATCGTCGCGGCTCGGGCCGCCCTGGACGTCCATCGCGGGCCGGAATCCGACTCTCTCCCACCGCTGCTCGTCGTGGATGACATCAATGCGATTGACGACCAGAGCATCACCGTGCTCCATCAACTACTCGCCGGCGGCGAGTGTCAACTCCTCGCGACCGTGCGTCGCGGAGTCGCCACCACCCCAGCGGTTGACCGGCTTCGCCGCAGCCTGAACACCGTGGAGGTCAGCGTCGAGCCGTTGCACGATTCAGCCATTGTCGCGGCGGCGGAGGCGGCGATCGGTGGCCCACTCACGGGTCCGACTCGCAGTCGCCTCACCGCCGCGGCGGCCGGCAACCCGATGTATGCGCGGGCACTCGTCGAAGGCTCACTCGCCGCGGGCACCCTGGTGAGCTCCGGCGATGGCTACAGCTTTCGCGGCGACCCAGTCGGGACGCTACAACTGGAGGAACTCGTCCTTGCCCGACTGGCGCCGCTCGAGGCCGACCAACAGCGGGCCTTGGAGTTTCTCGCGGTCGCCGGGGCGCTTCCGTATGGCGTGTTGAAAGCCGTTGTGCCCGAACGGCATATTGAGGCACTTGAGCGTGACGGCCTGATCCGTGCCCGCCCCGACAAGAGCGGTCTGATCATCGACGTCGGCCACCCCCTCTATAGCGACATGACTCGCGCGCGGCTCGGCGCCCTGACGCGGATGCGGATCCATCGCGAACTCGCCGACGCCATGGAAGTGGCCACTCCGCCAACCTCACGCTCCGCAGACGACCAACTCCGCCAACTGACGTGGAGCCTGCGCTCGGGAGCGCGCCTAGACCCCTCCGAAGCCGTGGCGGCAGCGCGCCGGGCCGCCGCGATCGGGCAGACCGAGCTCGCCGCCGAATTGTCGAACCATGCGGCCGAGAACTCCCGGGAGCGCGATCCGGCTCAGTGGGCAGAGGCTGCCATCTTCGCGGCCCACTGCGCCTCGATCACGGGTCGACACCACCAGGCTGTCTCGCTGCTCAGCCAGGTGAAGCCGCACCTCACCGACCCCTGGCGGCGCACCGCCGTCCTGATCAAACTCGCCGAAGAGGTATGGGGCACAGGCGATCTCGCGGCCGGTGCCGCTGCACTCGCAGAGGCCGCTGCACTTGGGGGTGAGAGCACGGCACTCGTCGCCGCCAACACCGCGGTGCAGCGGGTGCTCGGAGGAGACGTCACGGGCGGGATCGCGATGGCCGAACCCCTACTCACCCACCCGCACCCCGGGGTCCGGTACAGCGCCTGCGTCGCGGCCACCACCGCACTCATCTTCTCTGATCAGGCGGACCGGGCGATCGAGGTAGCCACGGCCTATCTCGCCGCACCCGGGGAGACGGATATCGCGCTGGTTGGTGATCCCGGTATGCCGCAGGCTCTCCTGCTCATGGCCCAGATTGTCGCTGGCGACGTGGCCAGCGCCGGGGATGCGGCGCGGCAGCGCTTCGAGTTGTCGCCGCTGGAGTCCTCAGCCCAGGCCAATGCATGGGCCAGCATGCTCGTCGGGATGGCCAGTGAGGCGGCTGGCGACATGGACTGGGCGGCCCGCACTTTGGCCGAAGCCGAGCCGGCCTGGGCCGCACTCGGAATCTGGGGGTCGACCTTGTGGTCGGGCTCCCTGCTCGTCCGCGCGCTCGCCCAACGTGGCGACCAGGCCGGTGCAAGCGAGGCACTCAGCAGGATCACGGCATACCCGATCGCCCCTGGCTACATCGGCAACCGCTATCTGCCCTTTGCCCAGGCCTGGGTGGCCACCCTGGGTGGTGAACCCGCCACCGCGGCCGCGGCAGTTGCCGATGTGCTCAGGGAGGCCCACAAGACTGGTCAGTGGACCGGTTGGTTCGAAGCGGAGCACGAGGCTGCGCGCCTGGTGCTCCTTGACCACCTCCCAGACCTTGGGCACCTGCAGGCTGACGTCCCGCCTCCCCGGGGCCGACTGACTCGGGCGCGGGCGGCATTCGTCAGCGGCATACGCCAGGGGGATGCCGACCTACTCATGGAGGCGGCGGAGGCGTTCCGGGCATGTGGCACAACGCTTTATGCCGCAGAGGCCGCCGCCGCGGCTCGTTCGATCCGACTAGCCGCGGGTGACGCGCGCGGCGCCGGCGCGGCCGAGCGGCTGGCCGAAGCCATGCGCGCGGAAGTGCCATCCGCCGTCACGCCCCTGCTGGGCGCCAAAAGATCCGCGACCGGACCGCTCTCGACACGCGAGCATGAGATCGCCGACCTCGCCGCCCGAGGGCTGAGTAATCGCGCCATCGCCAAACGCCTGTATGTCAGTGAGCGAACGGTCGAGAATCATCTGTACCGCGTCTTCATCAAGTTGGGGATCAGCGCTCGTGACCAACTGCCCGCGGCCCTCGGCCTATCCCACCTCTGAAATTGAGTACTGCGATCCGGCGATTGAGTGGCCAACTTCCTCCGCCGCCCCCGGCGGGAACCACACGCTAGGTGCGTGCTCAGTGTCCACGATGCCTTGGCCAGGCTCGCTAACGATCCTGGTTTCGCCGACCAGTTGCGGATCGACCCTGCCAAGGCACTCAAGGACTATGACCTGAGCGCCGCAGACCTCGCACGTTTGGAACGCATCATTGCGCCCGTACCGCCAGCTCCAGCGGCTGACGGCGCAAAGCGAGCTCGTCACGGACGTGCGTTGGGGGGCGGAGTCGCCGTGGTGGCTACCGTCGGATTGGCCATTGGGATCCTCGGCGGGGCGCCCGCTGGGGGGACGTCCCCGGGATCGTGGCCGACTCCGCCCCCTGGTGTCAGCGCCGTCGGCGACACTACAACCCATGGGTGAGCTTGGTCCGCGCAGCGCCAGCGGCATTCTCGAGTTTCGTCAGTACCGAGCCCGACGCGGTCGACGCGCAGACATGGTGCAGGTCTTCGATTCCAAGACCATCGATGCTCTCGAGGACGCCGGCTCGGAGGTGTTGGGCCAATTCATCGACCTCGACCTGCCGCATGGGTGGGTCCTGTTGCGGGGGTGGCGGGACTATGCCGACCGGGAGGCCGGCTCCGGACGGTTCTATGGCGGGGATCTGTGGCGCGGCCATGCCGCCGAGTTCAACGCCACGCTCTCGGACTGCAGCAATGTCCGCGTGCTCACCCCGATCACCGGCCTGTCCATGGTGCTGCCGAGCGCGCAGCGCCCGGGGCTCGGCGCGACGCCGCAGCTGACGGATGCCCAGGGCCGCGTGCTGCTGGCCACCATCTGGCGGCGCCGGCGGGGAGGTGACCTGGCCAGCTGGTTCGGGGCGCACGTGATGCCGACCCTTGAGAGTGCTGGTGCCGAGCTGGTTGGCGCCTACGTTTCTGATCCCCGGCCGAATAGTGTGCCTCGCCTGCCCGTCGTCGAGGGCGAATCGGCGGCGGTCACCTTTGCCTGGACGCAGAGTGCGGCCGCGAGCGAGCACCTCGTCGCTGTCTTGCCTGAGCACGTAGCGGATCTCGACTCAGCCCCAGAGCATCACCGGTTGTTGCCGACCCCACGCTCGTGGCTGCGCTGAGGTCCTTCGCCGACTGGCTGATGCCGTGCCTCGCGCCAAGCCCACCAGGCGCCGGTCGACCACAGGGCCCATGCGACCAGGACCGGTTGGAAGAACAGCCGAGCCAGTCGGGCGCTGTCTGAGTTCAGACCGAAGGCGTCTCGGGCCTCCATCCACTGGGCGATATTGCCGGGGAAGACGGCCACAAAGAATGCCGCCGCGAGCCAACCCAGCGGCACTCGCCAGCGGGTGAGGAGCGCCAGCGAGATCCCGAGAAGGACCTCGACCACCCCGGAGAGGACCACCACGAGGTCGGCAGAAAGCGGTATCCACGGTGGCACTTGGGCCTGGAATTCCGCTCGCGCTGGGCCGAGATGACTGATCCCGGCGAAGAGCAGAAAGAGCCCGAGGGCCACCCGAGCCAGCGTTCGCAGCGTCACGGCATACCTCCGTCGTCGTTCGGCGACGTCGACTCTATCCACGCAGCCGGGGGCCAGGACGTTGGTTCGTTGCCGATAGCGGTGTCGATAACCAACGAAATGCGCCACACTGGTCCGGTGGAGAGGCTGCTGGGGACGGTGCGGGGACCGGCGGCGCACACTTCGTGTCGGAACCTTTCGCTGGGGGCCGCTTGTAAGGGGCCCCAACCTCAAGGTTCCGGCATCAGGCGGGAAAGTTGAGGCGGTGGAAGGCGTGCAGGACGACAAGCTCGACGGGACAGGTTCACCGACTGCAGTGACCGGGATCGCCCGGCGCCGCATCGCCCTCGGTGCTGCGTGGGCGATTCCGACGGTCACCGTCGCTGCGTTGGCGCCCCAAGCTGCCGCATCTCCACCGGTCGCCGTGCTGATCGCCACCGCGGGGCTCAGTTCCGGCGGCATCGATCTCAACCTGCGTGACACCAAGGCCACCAACTCCAATACCAACACGAGCCCGACGACGATCACGGTGGTCAATCTGACGCTGACGGTGGTCGACTATGCCGGCAACCCGGTGGCCGGAGCCACCGTCTCCGTGGCCGGCGACGAGCGCAAGGACATCGAGGGCAACTACCTCATCGGGTTCTCGCCATCAAGCCAAACCAGCGGTTTTGGTGAGAGCGCGACCAAGCGCACGGTGAGCACATTGACGACGAATGCCGCCGGGCAGGTCACGGTCAAGGTCAGCACGGCGACTTACAACGGAAACGACTGCCTGGCTGCCCCGTGGAACTCCAGTGGAACGTGGATGGTCACCGTGACCTACCCTGGCATCTCGCCCATCGTCCAGGTATTCAGCTACGTCGTTTACGACGCCTTCTCCTTCGCGGGCTGTTGAGTCGGCATCGATGATCCGGGTGCCCGAGGTCGTCCACACGCCCTGGTTGCGCACGCTGCCCGACGGCACGATCAAGCAGGGCAACCCCTTCACCGGAGACCAGGTCTGGACCATCCCCGGCCGAGCCCACCGCCCGATGGCGATCGCGCCGGCGCAGGTGCGCCCGCTCGAACCCGGACAGGCGGATCGTGCCTGCGCCTTTTGTTCCGATCGCCTCGTGGAGACGCCCCCCGAGAAGGTGCGTTCGGTGTGGCGAGGCACGGCATACGAGCGTCTGCGGCACGTGCTGCCGGGCCAGGGCAGCGACGCGCCGGCCGACTTCCGGCGCACCGCCAACCTCTTCGAGATCGTGTCCGCCGACTACTGGCGTGTGAATCATGGCCGGACTATGCCGCCGCAAGCGCGCGCCTGGTGGGAGGCGTATGCCGCGGCGCCGGGCGGCCGTGGGCAGCTGGTGACGCTCATCCGGCAGCGGCTCGGAGCCGCGAGTGACGGGCTCTCAGAGCAGGCGCTGATCGAGCGAGCACAGGACTTCTTTGTGAGCACCCATGATCTGGTCATGGGCCGGCGCCACTACGTCGATGGGGCGTTGACCGACGACCAGCTCGCCTCCTCAGGGTCGCTCACGCCGACCGAACACCGCGAGTTCATTGCGCTCACGGCGGAGGCGGTGTCCGATATCTATCGCGCCAATCCCGCGGTTCGATATGTGTCGACCTTCCAGAACTGGCTGCGGCCCGCCGGGGCATCCTTCGACCATCTGCACAAGCAAGTCGTGGGCATCGATGAGCACGGTGGGCGGATCGATCAAGCCATGGCACAGGCGCGGCAGGAACCCTCCATTTGGAACGTTCGGGTGCTCGACCCAGCGGTGCGCCTCGGTCTGGTCATCGCGGAGAATGATGGCGCGGTCGCGATTGCCGGTGTGGGACACCGCTTTCCGAGCGTCGAGGTCTGGTCCCTCGCTGCGACGGGGGTGCCAGGTGCGGCGCGCGAAGAGGAGCAGCATGCGGTGGCAGACCTCCTGCACGCACTACATGCAGCCACCGGTGCCCGGGTGCCGAGCAATGAGGAGTGGCATCACGCTCCACCAGATGTCGACGTGCGCATGCCCTGGCACGTGGTCCTCAAGTGGCGGATCTCCACACCCGCGGGCTTCGAGGGTGACACCAAGATCTACACCAACACCATCGGACCGTGGGATGTGCGCGAACGAATGGTCACCGCCCTCGGCCCGCTGCGCGCCGATGGCTACTTGGCACCCGGAATCCGCATCGGCGACGAATGCCGGATCAGCGAGGGTGCCCTGCCGAGAGCACTCTGAGGCATCGCGACCTCGATAGCCTGACCTCGTGGATGACCCCCTGGACGGAGTGCTGGCCCGGCCAGCGCCCGTGGTGGCAAGCGAGGAGGCCGAGGCGCTGGCCGCGCGGCATTTCGGGGTTCACGGGGCGGCGTCCGCGCTGGCCGGTGAACGCGACTGCAACGTCCGGCTGACGGCCGATGGCACGCCCGGATGGATGCTCAAGATCATTCATCCCGACGAGGATCCCGAGGTCACCGACCTGCAGACCACGGCCCTGCGACACCTCGAAGAGCGTGCGCCCGAGTTGACGGTCTCGCGGGTCGTGGCCCCGTATGCCGCCCGCGCGCGGCTGCGATCCGGGCAGAGGTGTGGGCTTCGGCTTACCACCTGGATCGACGGGATCCCGTTGGCGCGCAGTGCCATTGACGCGACCTCGCTGGCCGGTGACCTCGGTCGAATCCTCGCTCGAATCGATCTGGCATTGGCCGACCTGCGGCATCCGGCCGAGGACCATACGCTGCTGTGGAATGTCAGCCGGTTGCTTGCAGACCACGATGCGCTGGAGCGGCTCGTGGCACCCCACGGCGACCTAGCCGCGGCATTCGCCCCGATTCGGGAGCGGCTCAGCGAACTCGTGAGTGACCTGCCCGCCCAGCTCATTCACAACGACCTCAACCCGCACAACGTGATCATTCGGCCGGGCGGCTCAGGCGCCGAGGCAGTGTCCTTGGGAGTGATCGACGTCGGCGATCTCGTTCGAGCGCCGAGGGTCCAAGACCCGGCCACCGCCGCGGCCTATCTCGTCGACCCGAGCGATCCGCTGAGGGGGCCGGCCGAGCTGCTCGCGGCATACGCCGCTGTGCTTCCGCTCTCGGGGAGCGAGCTCGCGGCCTTCCTCGACCTGGTGATCGCCCGACTTGTCCTCGCCATGGCGATCACGCGTCATCGGGCCAGCAGACACCCGGGCAATGCGGACTACATCCTGCGCAATCACGCCAGCACCCACGCCGCGCTAGAGGCGCTGGTCGCGCGTCAACTCCACGAGACGGGATGGTCGCCGTGACCCCATCAACCCCAGGGCTGCGCGCCCGGCGCGAGGCCGTGCTCGGTCCGGCATACCGACTCTTCTACACCGACCCCATCGAGATCGTCCGGGGGGAGGGGGCCTGGCTCTGGGATGCGGACGGTCGTCGGTACCTTGACGGCTACAACAATGTCGCCAGCGTTGGGCATGCGAATCCCGTTGTAGTCGAAGCCATCTCGCGCCAGGCGGCTGTGCTCAACACCCACACGCGCTACCTGCACGCCGGCGTGGTCGAGTATGCCGAGCGGCTCACGGCGATGATGCCTGCCACCCTCGACACGGTGATGTTCACCTGTACCGGATCCGAGGCGAACGATCTTGCGCTCCGGCTGGTCATCGAAGCCACTGGGCGTACCGGAGTGATCGTGACCCGCACGGCGTACCACGGCGTCACGGCGGCCATCGCTGCCATCTCGCCCTCCCTCGGTATGGGTGTTGGCGAGCATGTTCGGGTCATCGATCCGCCCCGAGGGGTCCAGTCTCAGGATGGGCTGCGATTCGCCGTCGAGGTCGCCGCAGCGGCCACCGAGCTGGCGTCGGCGGGGCACCCGGTCGCCGCGCTCATCGTCGACACGGTGCTCTCCAGCGACGGACTGATCCCGGAGCCGGTGGGCTTCCTCGCTGAGGCTGCCCGCGCCGTGCGTGCCGCCGGTGGGGTCTTCATCGCCGACGAGGTTCAGGCGGGTTTCGGACGAACCGGGAACCTGTGGGGCTTTGCGCGGCATGGCGTCGAGCCTGATGTCGTCACCTTGGGCAAGCCGATGGGCAATGGCCATCCGCTGGCCGGAGTGGTGATTCGCCGAGATCTCGCCGAGCCGATGGCCTCCCGGACGAGGTACTTCAACACCTTCGGTGGCAATCCCGTCTCCAGCGCCGCCGGCCAAGCGGTCTTGGACGTCATCGAGCGCGACGGGCTTGTGGCGCGGGCTGGGGAGCGCGGTGCTCACCTACTCGACGGGTTGCGTGCGGGCGTTGGTAACGCGGCGGGTGTCGTCGACGTGCGTGGCGTCGGCCTCTACGCGGCCGTCGAACTGGACAGCGGCGAGTGGGCCGGGCACATCGTTGATCGCATGCGCGCTGCAGGCGTGCTTATCGCGGCGACCGGCCCCGGCGGGCGAATCCTCAAGATCCGCCCGCCGCTGATCATTGACGTTGACCAGGTGGACCTATTGGTCGGCACCGTGGTGGAGTGCCTCGGCGGCTAGGACGCAGCTACCGGACCCAGCAGGAAGGACGCGCCT
>WBZP01003107.1_pt1 | contig 18374 bp, 23 predicted proteins | sample 5204301 | NCBI WGS metagenome assembly WBZP01 (sample SAMN12412401, study PRJNA552823) | activated sludge metagenome | isolation source: activated sludge from nitrification reactor of wastewater treatment plant... | place: USA: Pennsylvania | collected 2017 | reverse complement strand
CCCGCACGACACCTGTTTCAACGTAATGGTCACGTGCATCTCTCCCGGCAGGTTCGGGTCGTCGAACGTATCCGTGTAGCGGATGCGTTCGTACGGCGTGAGTTCTATGTATTTCCCGCCGAATGAGTGGCTCTTTCCGGTCGTGAAGTTCGTAAACGACATCTTGAAGGTGCCGCCCACCTTAGCGTCCATCTGATGGACCTTCCCCGTGAACCCGTTCGGCGGCAACCATTTCGCCATCGCGTCCGCATCGAGGAAGGCTCGATAGATGCGTTCCGGTGTCGAGCGAAGCACGCGATGAAGGCGGACGGTATTGGTCGGCATGATTCAGGCTCCTTTTCTTTGAACAGGTATCCCGCACCGGCGAGAGAACCCACAATAGACATCATTGAAGAATGCCAAGCTCACTCCCCGATGTCCAGTAGCACCTCTGACAGTCACAGGAACGAATGGAAGAAGCACAGTCGGTCTGCTAGAGTACGGACGCTAGACAACCGAACTCGGGTGACCGACTCGGCTTGAGGAGAACATCACGGACACGGACAGCATCAACTAACACATGACTCAGCAGGCCGGCTGGACGCACGGCCCAGACAAGGATGGCATCATGGACTCTCCCTATCATCTCGGTGTTCACAGAATGGCTTCGCTCGCGCTGACCTGCGCCCTCGTCCTGGCCGGCCTCACCGGCGCCGGCTGCCAGACCGCCTACTACGAGACGATGGAAAAATTGGGGTATCACAAACGCGATCTGATGGTCAGTGACGTCAAGAAAGCCCGCGACGCCCAACAGGATGCCAAAGAGCAATTCAAGTCGGCGCTCGATCGCTTTACCAAAACGCTCAACGTCCAGGGCGGGGAATTACAAGAGAAGTACGATGTGTTGAACGAGGAATATCAGCAGAGCGACAAGCGAGCACAAGCTGTTCGCACTCGCATCGCATCGGTTGAGGATGTGTCCGAAGCTCTTTTTAAGGAATGGGACGGCGAGTTGAAGCAGTACTCGAATGCCACGCTACGTCAGAAGAGTCAAAAACAACTCACGCAGACGCGCAGCCAGTATGCGCAGTTGATCAAAGCCATGAAACGAGCGGAAGCGAAAATGGATCCGGTCCTGGCCAAGCTCAAAGACCATGTCTTGTTTCTGAAGCACAACCTGAACGCGCAGGCCATCGCGTCGCTGAAGAGCGAATTAACCACGGTCGAAGGAAACATCGACTCATTGATCAAGGACCTGAACGCGTCGATTCAAGAAGCCGATTCCTTCATCGCGTCCATGGAAAAAGAGAATGCCTGACGGAGAACGATCCACCTCTCCTCTCCGTCATCGAACCGCCGCACAGATGTCCCGCACTATACCGCGAAGCCAGCGATGCGCGAGATCGGCATCCAGTCGCGGGTGCCAGAGTAACGACACCGTGAACTCCGGAGTGGAGATCGGGAGCGGAAAACTATACATGCCGGTGCGCAGAATTCCTGTATGACGTTCGGGCACAGTGGCGACCAGATCGGACGCCCTGGCAAGCGCAACGGCCATCGCAAAACCATCGACAATCGTCACGATTTCTCTCGTGAGCCCCGACCGCTGCAAGGCATCATCCATCGGTCCCTTGTCGAGGCCGAGCCGCGAAACGCTGATGTGCCGCCCGGCCGCATAACGAGAGGGCGTGATCTTTCCTCTGCTGAGCGGATGTCCCATTCGCACGACGCCGATCAACCGGTCGCGGAAAAGGGCCTGGGTACGCAACTCCTGAGCCGTCGTCTTCTCGATCACGCCAGTTTCCAGATCAACGCTGCCATCGCGAAGCGGCGCGCTGTCTTTGTGCGATTTCTGCACAAAGCGCAGCCGAACGCCCTGCGCCTTCTCACCCGCGCGGGCAATGAGTGCCGGCCCGAAGTTTTCCACAAAACCTTCGCTGGTCCGCAGGGTGAAAGTTCGAACGAGCTGCTTGAGGTCGAGCTTCGCCACGGGACGTAACACCGCCTGCCCGTCCTGCACGAGCTGGCTGACCCGTTCCCGAAGTTCGAGCGCGCGAGGTGTGGGCACAAGCCCCCGTCCGGCCCTGACCAGAAGCGGGTCGCCCATGGTCTCACGCAGACGCGCCAATGCCCGGCTCATGGCCGACGGACTCAACCGCAACCGCCGGGCGGCACGAGCCACACTGCCTTCCGCCAATAGGACATCAAGGGTGATCAATAAATTAAGGTCGGGTGTGGACATGCATCGAACTTAACACAACCGCTGCCGAGATGTGGCGTCAAACGCACGAATACAGTGCAACTCATGCGCCTTCCGCCATGTCATCCGGAAGGTTATACTTCGGACAGTTCGATTCGGATAGGCGGGACAAAGAACTTCGCGTAGGTCGCTTAACAGAGAGGTCGCTGACGATGGAGCCACAATTCTGGCATGACAGGTGGGCGAAGAATGAGATCGGATTTCACAAGAGTGAAGCGAACCCATTTTTGCTGAAGTATTTCCACGAACTGGCCCTGTCGAAGGGCAGCCGGGTCTTCGTGCCCTTATGCGGCAAAACCTTGGACATTCCCTGGCTGCTGTCCGAAGGCTATCGCGTCGCCGGAGCCGAATTGAGCACCGTCGCCATTGAGCAATTGTTCGCGGAGCTCGGGGTGACGCCCACGATCACGAGGGCCGGCGGGCTCGACAAGTACAGCGCCGACAATCTCGATCTCTTCGTGGGCGATATATTTCATCTGTCCAAGCAGAGGCTCGGCCCGGTAGATGCGATTTACGACCGGGCGGCGTTGGTCGCCCTTCCCCCTGACATGCGCGCTCGATATACCGCGCACCTCAGGGAGCTGACAGATCACGCGCCGCAGTTACTCATTTGTTATGAATACGACCAGCGTGTGATGGACGGCCCTCCGTTTTCAATCAGCAGCGAGGAAGTCCTTCACCACTACCAACATCGGTATACGGTGCGGCTCATTGCCAGCATCGATGTCCCAGGTGGCTTCAAAGGCAAATGTGCGGCCACGGAGCATGTGTGGTTGCTCAGGAAATAGATGGCAGGGAGCACGATATGACAAGACCAGTGGTGGCGGAAACCGGACCCGAGGAACAGTCCGCATCGGTTCGGTGGGCTCTCGTCAGCCTCTCCCTATCGATACTGTTGTCCTCGATCGGGACGAGCATCGCCAACGTGAGCTTGCCGACATTGGTGCAGGCTTTCGACGCCACGTTTCAGCAGGTCCAGTGGGTTGTCCTCGCCTATCTTCTCTCCGTGACGACTGTCATCATCAGCGTCGGACGGTTGGGAGACATAACCGGCCGCCGGCGGCTGCTCGTGACCGGCATCCTTCTTTTCACCTTTGCCTCGGTGCTGTGCGGGGTCGCGGCGACACTCTGGCTGCTCATTGCCGCCCGGGCGGCGCAAGGTCTCGGAGCGGCCATCATGATGGCACTCACGATGGCATTTGTCAGTGAGACCGTCCCGAAGGAGAAAGTCGGTAGCGCTATGGGATTGCTCGGAACGATGTCCGCCATCGGAACCGCACTCGGGCCGTCCCTCGGCGGCGTTCTGATCGCCGGACTCGGCTGGCGCGCGATCTTCCTCATCAACCTGCCGCTGGGTCTCCTGATCGTTCTGCTTGCATCCCGCTACCTGCCCGCTGATCGCCGGGATCTGACGACGAATCGGGACGGCTTCGACAGTCTGGGAACCATCGTGCTGGCCCTGACGCTCGCCGCCTATGCGCTGGCCATGACGATCGGACGCGGCACTTTCGGCCCGCTCAACGTGATGTTGCTGACAACCGCCTTGTTAGGAGCCGGTCTCTTTCTGGCTGTTGAAACAAGAGTTGCCTCGCCATTGATTCGCATGACCCTGTTCCGCAATCCCCTGCTGACTGCGAGTCTCGTCATGAGCATGCTGGTCTCTACGGTGATGATGGCAACATTGGTAGTCGGGCCATTCTATCTTGCGCAGACACTCGGACTTGATGCGGCACTTGCGGGCCTGGCCCTGTCGGTCGGCCCGCTGGCCGCCGCGTTGACTGGCGTGCCGGCTGGTCGAATGACGGATCGTTATGGGGCTCAACCCATGACCATCGTCGGGCTTATGGGAATAGCTACTGGGGCCTTCACGTTATCTCTCCTGCCGGAGACGTCCGGCCTTGCCGGGTATCTCATCCCGATCGTCATCATCACGGTCGGCTATGCGCTGTTTCAAACGGCGAACAATACCGCCGTCATGGCCGACCTTGAGACACAGCAACGAGGCCTTATTTCCGGCATGCTCAATCTCTCGCGCAATCTCGGGCTCGTCACCGGCGCTTCCGTCCTGGGCGCTGTATTCACATTCGCGTCCAGGACAAGCGACTTCACTACGGCAGGGGCGGAAGCCGTTGCCACTGGAATGCGGACGACGTTTGCAGTCGCGACCATACTGCTCGTAATCGCGATCCCCATCGCGGTTGCCACGTACCGCCGAACGTTGCACAACTGGCCGGTGGCCCCGGCGGCAGAATCGTAGACAGCTTTCTACCCGCTTCCTACCTGTCTGCTAGACTTACCAGTAGTCCCTCCACATGAACCGGGACAGACCGGAATGGAGCCATTCGCACACCAGCCATCTGGCCACGCAATATTTCAAGGTGCACGATGATTAGCCATGGATTTTCTCTTTCCACGGATTTGTTCGAAACGACCACGCCGGGCCCTCACTTCATCAATCCGCACTGCTTCGGCGAAGACTTTGCCGCCTGGCTGCTGGCGAACATCCACAACCCCGCCCTCACCCTCTCGGCGCCTACCCAGGAGGATTTCGGCTGGGTCATTCTTGTCACCTATCACGAACAGGTCTTCACGCTGTCGATTGCGATCTTGGACGATTCTTCCGGAATAGTCCCCGCGGAATGGCGAGTCGATGTCTGCTTCGAAAAACCGCTGAACGGGTTGCGCACCTGGTTCCGCAAACCACCCCAAGAAAACCTGGATGCGCTGGCAGGCATCATCGAGACCACCCTGCGCTCGGAACCTCGCTTTAAAAGACTCACACGCATCTGACGCCGAGGGACAACGCTTCTGCTCTCAGTTCTCATGAGGCGCGAGCCTGGTCCTCACCAACTTCGCTCGCCGCCTCCATGCTTGCCCCTGATAAATCCGATCTCGACCTTCGAGCAATCAGGCAACTAACGGCCTCAGCGGCCTACGACTCCGCACTGCCGCGTCCGTGAAGCATCGAGCAACCGGCGCAGGTGCCGATGGACATTCACGGATAACCGGCATACCGAATCCGGCATGGACCATGACGGCCCGAACCATTTACAATGAATTTTTTATATCGTACCCGGAGGAGGCCGCCATGTCCGATACCCTTCGCAATCCTGCTCAACTGCCGCCCCCGCACATACAATTGATTCAGATGGGCATGGCCCATTGGGTCTCCCGCATTGCATATGTCGCAGCCAAACTGAGCCTGGCCGATCATCTGGCGCAGGGACCGAAGACGGCGGAGGAGTTGGCCGGTCCAACCGGCACCCATGCCCCCTCGCTCTATCGATTCATGCGAACGCTCACGAATCTGAACATCCTCACCGAAGACCAGGCACAGCGATTCACCCTGACGCCGCTCGGCGAGGCGCTCAAAAGCGGCGCGCCGGGGTCGGCCCGTGCCTCGATCTTGACACTCGCAAGCGGCTGGATGTCACAGGGTTGGGAGCACTTGCTCTATTCCGTCCAAACAGGACAGTGCGGATTTGAGCGATCTCTCGAGATGCCCCTCTTCGACTGGCTTGGCAAACATCCGGAAGAAGCGTCGCTGTTCAGCGAAACCATGGTGGGCTTTCACGGTTTGGAACCGGCGGCCGTCACCGCCGCGTACGACTTCTCGGGCTTGTCGACCATCATTGATGTGGGGGGAGCGACCGGCAATCTGTTGACTACAATCCTTGCCGCGAACCAGGGATTGCGCGGCACGCTCTACGACCTCCCGCATGTCGTTCGGGATGCGCCGGCCTTCATCCAGGCACGCGGCCTGACGGATCGCGTGACGATCGAATCCGGCAGTTTTTTTGAGCGGGTTCCCGCCGGCGGTGATGCGTATCTCCTGTCACATATCATTCACGACTGGAGCGAGGAACAATGTCTCAACATCCTCGGCCGTTGCCGTCGCGCCATGAAGCCGGACAGTCGATTGCTGCTGATTGAGATGGTGCTTCCGTCTGATAACATGTCGCATCCCGGCAAGATGCTCGACATGATGATGCTGGTGGGCCCGGGCGGACAGGAACGGACAGAGGCCGAGTACCGTACGCTCCTGGACAAAGCCGGGTTCCAGATCGCAAGGCTGGTGCCCACGGAATCCGCCGTGAGTGTGATCGAAGCAGTCTTCCCATAGACCAGATCTACGTGCTCGACCACAGCCTGGTTATCGCCGCGTGGTTGTAGTGCGAGTGATTTCCAGCCGACCACTATTCTGTGGTGGAAATCTTCCCTGCGGCGACTCACAATACCCTTCATGGAAGGGTCCGCCAGGGGCAGTCGATGACGAAAATCGATCCCACAACGCATGACTGGGCGTCGCTGGAGCGGGTGATTGTTTTCGATGGTATTTGCAACTGGTGCAACGCCTGGGTCAATTTTACGATGGCGCGCGACCGGGGCCGTTTTCACTTCGCGACGCTCCAATCAGACAAGGGCCAGGAGCTGCTGAAGTTATTAGGATTGCCCGCAACGGATTTCGAGACGTTTGTCCTGTTGGAGCGAGGCCGGGTGTTCACGAAATCCACCGCCGCCTTGAGAATCGCCAGACAACTCTCAGGCGGCTGGCCGTTATTCTCTCTCTTCGGTCTAGTCCCTCGGCCGCTACGCGACATTGTGTACAACTATGTGGCGCGCCACCGGTACCGCCTCATGGGGACTGCGCAAACCTGTCGCGTCCCGGGCCCAACCGAACGAGACCGATTCGTCTAACGGGTCCGCGCGGCGATTCGTCTGAGTAGCGTACATTGGGGCATCGCGAGGTAAGTACTCGAGCATGGATATCGTATCCCACGGTTTGTGGGGAGCATTAGCCTTCGGACGCAAAAGCCGGACGAGCTTCTGGCTGGCCTTCGTGATCGGCTTGGCCCCGGATCTGTTCTCATTTGGCATCCTGTGGGTGGCTGCCACACTCGGCCTGTCTACAAAGCCTGACTTCACCCACGGTACCCCGCCTGAATCCACGATCCCCTTGTATGTTCATCATCTGTATGACGTGACCCACAGTCTGGTGGTTTTCCTCTGCGTCTTCCTGGTCATCACATTGTGGCTCAAACGCCCTGTCTGGGAAGTTGGCTCCTGGGGCCTCCATGTGCTGGTCGATATTCCGACGCATTCATTGGCGTTCTTTCCTACCCCCTTCTTATGGCCACTCTCCGACTGGAGGATCGATGGCTGGCAGTGGAACACCCATACCATCCTGATTCCGAATTACGTGGTGCTCTCGTTGCTATCCGGCTGGTTTCTCTGGCGAACCTATCGACTGCAGAGAGCACAGGCGCCGCTCGCAGTTGAAGCAGAGACGGAACTGACTCGCGATTCATCACGACCAGAATGATGATGGCCGTTGCCATGCATTCTGCTTCCCGCCACCTGCCGTCAAAGCGCGGAAGCAGGCTTCAGGCGCCTTAGCAGCACGTCTGGTGCTCTTCACGGGAGAGTGCTAAGCTCTCGCTGACTGATCCAATCCAGCTGCCTATGATTCGGGGCGCTGGTCCTGCCGGACGGAATCCCTATGGACGTACTGTCTGAATTGCTCAAAGCTGTGAAGCTCGATGGTGCCGTGTTTTTCAACGGTGAATTCTCTGCGCCTTGGTGCGCACGGGAGCCGGATGCCTGCACGATGGCCTCGTACCTGCCCTCCCGTTTCAAGCGTGTGATTATTTTTCATCTGATCACGGAGGGCCGGGCCTATGCCCGCATCGAGCAGGACGGTCTCCCCATCGGCCTGACTGCCGGTGACATCCTCATGTTTCCACAAGGCGAGGCGCATCTCATGGGTAACGGTGCTCCCGTGAAACCGGTCGACAGCACGACCCAGCTGCAGCAGGTCCTCGCCGAAGGTCGTATGCTGTCTCAGTTCGGCGGGGACGGGGAACTCACCAAGGTGATCTGCGGCTACCTGACCTGCGATCCTCAACTCAGTCAGATCTTTCTGGCAGGCCTTCCTTCGATCATTAGAATCAACATACGGGACGATGCGGCGGGCAAATGGCTGGAAGAAACCTTCCGCTTTTCGGTCGGCCAGGCGGAAGCCTCCGTTCCCGGCGGGGCCGCCGTCGTCGCCAAATTGTCGGAAGTGTTGTTTATCGAAACATTGCGTCGTTACATTGCGCAGCTCCCGCCGGAGCAGAGCGGCTGGCTGGCCGGCGTGCGCGACCCGGAGGTGGGAAAAACGCTGGCGCTCCTGCATCGAAAACCGGCCGATCCCTGGACGATTGCCAGCCTCGCACAGGAAGTCGGGACCTCCCGTTCCGTGCTGGCTGAACGGTTCCGGCGCTATCTTTCAGAGACGCCCATCGCCTACCTGACTCGTTGGCGGCTTCAGCTTGGCGCGCAACTCCTGACATCCACGAGTCAGAGCGTCGCTCAGATTGCGGGTGAAGTCGGCTATGAATCGGAACCGGCCTTCAACCGTGCCTTCAAACGTGAGTTCGCCCTGCCTCCGGCCAGATTTCGCAGCCAGTCGAAGTCCGCCCCGGATACAGCCCTGCACAAAAACTAGGTGAACAGCCTACCTGTCCACGCCGGTCAGATGAGTCTCCGCCGGCTCGAACCGTCCATGCAACTCTGTGCACTTTGTCCACGAATGCGAAACCGCACCGGCAACCGCTCCCACCATGGCAAAGGGCATCGCCACCACAAAGAGCGGCACGCCGATGCCATACCCGACCCATTGAAGCGGAACACTCTCCCGCGTTCGACCGGCCTCAACCACCTGCTCAGCCGGGTATAGTGGAAAGGTACCGTACTCGCTTCCGAGGCTGGCGCTTTCCCCCACCGTTCGACACCGTGCATCACTTACCACCGGCAGCAGCAAACTCATGCACACACAGAACACCAGACTTTTCATTGCATTTCCTCCATGAAGCCTCGCCACGACGTTAACAATCTACATTACCGACACACAAACTCCCGTGCTGCGCCCTCGGCATGACCGGAGAGTCAGCATATCCCATGCCACCAACCCACTCATCAGAACGTGTCCCTACTCGCCTTGACAGCCAGCGAAGAGGCAGCCTCTCTCCAGACCGACTCGACACCCTCTGCACGCAGCCGAGCGGTTTCGCTCAGTATGCACCGAGCGAAAAGAAGAGCCGCTGCACAGGACGAAACTTTCGCCTGCACGACTGTTTCAATTTGAGTCAAAAAAAATTCTTGCTTCTGTAGGACAAAGAGAGTAACTGTTCTAGCACAGTTGTTCCTTACTAGAACTATTCTCGCGTGGCTCCATCGCATCATGAGGACGAACTCCTCCTGGTGAATCGAATACACGGTTCCCTGACCCACTGAATGAGTGCTCAACGCACCTGCCATGATGCAAATCATGGATCCCTGGGTCCTGCATTTCTCCAGACGATCCGGACACGATGTTCCCCGGCGCTCGACTCACAGCGCAGGAAGGAGGAGCAATGGCATTTCACACGTCAACAGGGCTTATCGGACAGCCTTACCTGCCCCGACCCGGTGCCGCTCGCCACGCGCGCATACTGGTCTCATGGCTGGTGTTCTGGATCATCGTCCTGCCCCTCGTTCACGTTCACATTCAAGCTGAGCGGCACCAGGGTCTTCCGCACAATGTGTTGGCCGGCGACCTGCCGGGCGAATTTGTATCCTCAGCAGACAGCGCCATAGAGACGGCTCAACCGTCTGGCACTCCGACTCCTCCGCATCTCGCCTCCGGCCTTTCCTATCCTGAGCTGGCGTTTACCGCACCCGTTCCATCCAAACATCATTGGCTGTTTCCTCTGACCGCTCTTCCCACATATGAGGCAGCTGGAGACTTTTCTACCGCGGGAAGAACACTCGCTCCTGCACTACTGACATCCGATGGCTCAAGTCCACCCAACCCCTCTTCTCCACGCGCGCCACCGTCGCTTGAACGACTAGCCTAGAGCATTTGCGCATCGCGGAGTGTTTCGGGAGCACAGGCTCCCAAAGGGACCCGTCTGTTTACAGACACGGATGGGAGACGACTGGCATTCGCACGACAATTAGGAGGTCTGGCATGAAGTTGTTTGCTTTAGCAGTGATGAGTTCGACGACACTGATTCTGGGATCCACCGGCGTGGCCTTCAGCGCCGGTTCATCTTCGGACAACAGCAGCGTGAAGGAGTTGTCTCCTTCCGCACAACTGATTCTCGCCAAGCAGGGCCGTGGTGGACATGACGATCCGCCCGGTGACGACCACACCGGTATCGTCCTGGCCAAGCAGGGTCGTGGTGGACATGATGATCCGCCCGGCGATGATCACACCGGTATCGTCTTGGCCAAGCAGGGTCGTGGCGGACATGATGATCCGCCCGGTGACGATCACACCGGTATCGTCTTAGCCAAGCAGGGTCGTGGCGGGCATGATGATCCGCCCGGCGATGACCACACCGGTATCGTCTTGGCCAAACAAGGCCGGGGTGGACATGACGATCCGCCCGGTGACGACCGCACCGGTATCGTCTTGGCCAAACAAGGCCGGGGTGGACATGATGATCCGCCCGGTGATGACCACACCGGTATCGTCTTGGCCAAACAAGGCCGGGGTGGACATGATGATCCGCCCGGTGATGACCACACCGGTATCGTCTTGGCCAAACAAGGCCGGGGTGGACATGATGATCCGCCCGGTGATGACCACACCGGTATCGTCTTGGCCAAACAAGGCCGTGGTGGACATGATGATCCGCCCGGTGATGACCACACCGGTATCGTCTTGGCCAAGCAGGGTCGTGGCGGACATGATGATCCGCCCGGCGATGATCATGGAGGCCATGTGATCGTCGGCTAGTCTCGTGTGTAAACACGGGGCAGCCGATTTCACGGAAAACAGGCCACCGCGCAACCAAGCGTGCGCGTCTCAGTGAGAAAGAGCGGCGCTAGGTGGTGGAGGTGTCCTCCATTCTCATAACGACTGATGAATGCCTGTCGTCTCCCGGGGTGATGGTGTACCCATCACCCCACCCTTTGCCTCACTGCTTCTTCCCTGCCCGGTGTCGCAATTCCTCCGGAGCTTGAGCCTCTCTCAAGAGTGGCGTACAGTGACTCCTCCGCTCAGGATTACCGACAGAGCAGCGCTCACTGCTTGCTACCGATCAAAAGGATCACGCTATGCATCGACTGATCGTATTCTCCCTGATCGCCCTTACCGGTCTCCTGTCCCCCGTTCCACCTGGCGCCTTTGCGCAGGCCCTTCCGCCAGCGGTCATGCAGAAAATTCAAGCCGCGCAGCAGCACGTGAAAACGATCGGGCTAGAAGACTATCGGAAGGTGGTAGACAGTCCCGGCGATGCGATCATCATCGATGTTCGCGAGCCGCATGAATTTGCCGCAGGCCATGTGCCCGGCGCGATCAATATCCCGCGCGGTGTCCTCGAATTCCAGATCTGGAAACATGTCGGCTTTCCGGCCCAGGCCGCGATGGAGAAACCTCTGTATCTGCAATGTCAGAGCGGCAACCGCGCGTCGCTGGCGGCACAATCCCTCGCAGAACTTGGCTTTACCCGTACGACCGCGGTGCTGATGAGTCTCGATGAGTGGCAAAAGACCGGTCACCCGTTTGCGAAGTAATCGCGACGCATGCCGGAGGTATTGTTGTCGACGAACCACGGAACGCCATCACAAAAACCGATCTGCCGTGCAAATGCTTTTCTTCGTCTGAACAATCGGCAACCGGCCCCACCCTCCTCTCGACGACATAACCCTGGTCTTTGAGTTCTGCTCGTTTCATTCGTAGGAATTCGCGCACATCTCCCGTCCAGCGAGCGTTTTCGCTCATCCCGCTCTGTGCGATAATGATCTCGCGCCGCATTTTTCCGATCCTACTCCCCTGAGCTCCCCGACAATTTCAGCACGTGTGTCCGCCAATGCAAACGGATACACAGGCCCGCTCAGCGAATTGCAGAGAGTCAGCACCCCCTTCTGAACGTCTTCGCCTTTGACCGTTTGGCCATCGGCGAAGGCACTACTTTTGCCTATCAAATAGCGGTGGACCTATGTCGATGAGTCACATGATTCTGGACTGTACCCAGCAATTCACCCAAGTGCATTGCCGACAGTGCAGTCTGCCAGCCATTCCCGCTGACATCTTTCAGAAGAGCATCTATGCCGGCGTCTAACCTTCGTGGCCCCTCTCGTCTCACAGCCACACAGTCTGGTGACCGTCCGCTCGTGAGTGTCGTGATTCCGACCTACAATCGTGGAGCCTTGCTGAAGACGGCTATTTCTTCGGCCTTGCGCCAGGAGCGGGCGGGTGATCTGTTTGATGTGGAGGTCATTGTCGTCGACGACTGTTCACCTGAAGAAATGCGGCCTGTCGCGGCCGCATTTTCCGGCGTCCGCTATCTGCGGTTGCCTGAAAACCGCGGCGCATCCGGAGCCCGCAATGCCGGTATCAAGCAGGCCAGCGGAAAATATGTGGCACTGCTCGACGATGACGACGAATTTCTTACCCATAAACTCATGGTACAGGTGCCGGTCCTCGAAGCGAATCCTGACGTGGGCGTGGTGTACGGGCAAAGTGTCGTGACCGGCAGCGATAGGCCGCTCTTATTGTGGCCGGAGTCGGCACCGTCGGGGCAGGTGCTGGAAGAGTTTCTGACGCGAACAGATGACTTTTTGCATCCCCCCACCTGGCTTGTCCGGCGAGAGTTGTTTGAAGCGGCGGGATGGTTTAACGAAGAACACCGGACGATGGAACATTACGACATGGCCCTCCGCCTGGCGGCCCTGGCGTCTTGGACATTTCTCGCCGGGGGGCCGGTCGCGCGCGGACGCTTTTCCAAGAAGGGAAAGTGGTATAGCAACATCGTCAACGGCACCAATGAGGAGCGCCTACCCCGCATCGTGGAGAATGCCCTTGCACGATTGCCCGAAACCGAAGAAGGCGAACGCGTTCGCCGCAGAGCACGAACTGCCGTCTGTGCGACGATTGCCGGACAACGGTGGTGGACCGGCGGCGGGCTGGAACCCACCAAACAGTACCTGCTGTCGTCGCTACGCACCTCAGCCTGGTTGCTGCGCGAAACATCCGTGATGGAGTGGATTCACCGGATTGCAGGGACGCTGGCCGGTAGCTCGAATCAACCGGTGCAGGCCGTGAGAGCCTTTTGGGAAGAGATACGGCAAGCAACTTCCGGAGCTCCGGATGCTCGCACCATTCCGATGCGGGGGGTGTTAGGCGAAATGCTGTCGACCGCAGCCATCAACATGAAGCAGGGATCGCCCCGGCGGGCATGGGTGGTAGGCTTCGGGGTCCTCCTTCACAATCCTAATGCACTGGAGAAACCAACTCGCCTGTTCCACTTGTGTCGGACACTCGCCACCAATCCGGCCTCCGCGGCAAGACGTCAGCCTCCGCCTTCACACTAGCAAAATCCGACTTTGCTCACATTCCTGCTGTCCGAAGACGAGACGACGTGGGGATCCAGGCATTCCCTCAACTCTCTTGCCAGGAGGATTGGCCGAAACCTCGCACGGCAAGGTAGGCCACGTTGCGTTTCCAGTAAGAGACTTTGGCGCGCGTCATCAGCTCCAAGAACAGATCATCGGCTTCTCTTCGCTCGAATCTTCTGCCGGTCGGCCTCACCGCGCCGTGCGGTAGAATCACCTCGCCTCCGGAGCGATAGATCAAATCATGCATGATCGGGGCAAGGAGCGAGAGTTCAAACGATGCGATGATCGCCCAGAAGAGGCGCGGAATACTGGCCAGATCGCTCCTAAACCCACGCTTGGCGGTAATGACAGTCCATCTAGCGCCGCATAACAACAATCTTCAGCCAGAATCCAATCTCGACCATCGTGGGTGACAACCGGATTGGGCAGCTTCAACACTGAAGGCTCAGTGTCGACCATCGTTTTCTGCATCCCTGCGTTCTTGACACGACCCTGAATATCGGAGGAAGAAATCTTTCGGTTCGCCTCGCCGACGTCAAACGCAAATGTCTTTGTCAGCGCTGCAACGAGACTGTTGTTGTCGGTGAGAGATTTAGATTGTCCTCTCGCAGACGGCGTGCCGGGCGAGTCGTTCTCGACGACTTTCTCACGACTCACCACCAATGACACCGCGCGACCGCCATCGGTGAGACGGAGCGTGACCGTCTCGCCGGCTTCTATTTGTTTCTCAATGCGCGCGAACTGCTCAACGAGTTCCGCGAGGTAGCTGGGAGCTTGCGTGACTTGCGCGTTGACCATATCGGGCATGGGAGCTCCTTGGTTTGGCTGTCCATACGGACCGGCTGCCGCATCATGCCGAAATTGATGCGACTTCCTCAAGCAATACGGCAAGAGCATGCAGATGGGCGGAGACGTGATAAGTCATGTCAGCGACAAACCGGAGGCATAGCCCCGCGCCGAATGGCAGTTCGATCGGTCGTCACTGCGGTATCGACCTGGAGAGACTTGAGGACCTGAATGGCGGATTGAGTCGGGGCAGACGGTGACAGGAACCACAGGAAAAGACATGGCCGCCTTCGCATCACGCGCGAAGGCGGCAGAAACCAGCTTGCGGCGGCCTACGGGGTCGAGATGATCGGAATGTCTCGCGCCGATTCGTTCTTGAAGTCTTCCATCTTTAGGTGGACGGCCTGGAGGATTTCGGGATTGGTCCGGCAGGCCTCATTGCACCTCTCGCCCATATGCAGAATCGAACATTGCTCCCGTACCGTCAATTTCCCCTGTACGCCATTCATCTGAAAGCTGACCTTCACCGGCTCCTGGTGCAATGGACACATCGTTTCGGCCACAATGATGTCCTTCACGGTGTTGGGATGTCTTGCAAATAGGTCTGCCATATCCGCTCCTTACTATGTGACAGGTAATTGGTGTTACAGTGGCCTCCACATGACTGTACCAGGAGGGGCTTCGAGCACAAACGTCTATCGCATTTATGACAAGGGCGGACTGCCAATGAATCTCTCGCCGCGACTGGCGTAGACTTGGGGCACACATTGTTCGATTACCCGGCGGTTGGACGCTGATTGGGAGCTCGTATGCCACACGTATTGATCATCCACGATGTCGAGACCTATTCGGCATGGAAAACGATTTTTGACCAGGCGGCAGGAATCAGAAAACAGGCGGGGGAAATCAGGTACCAGCTCCTGCGTCACGAGATGGACGCCAACCGTATCGTGCATTTTTCAGAATGGTCGTCACTCGACAAGGCACGGCGGTTTTTTGAGTCTCCGGAACTGGTCGAGATCAGGCAGAGAGCGGGAGTCAAAGCACCGGAGTTTCTCTATCTCGACGAAATTGAGCAGGGGTTGCTCTAGCTCGCATCATGAAAACCCCGCCTATCCCGCTCATACCGTTTCCATTTCACACCTTCCCTCCCACTTTTTAGCAGTCTGCGGTATGCTCGTTTTTCAGATTCAGTGTGGACATCCAGTACTTGTGAAACTGTGCTTGTCCCCGTGGAAAAGGAGGCGGATCGCATGCGATTTGTGAAGGTAAAAGACGAAGAACGGCCCGGCGAGGTCGCCATCAACCTCGATTTGGTCAGGGAAGCACATTTCGGCGGAGGCTTGTTACATCTGTATTTCGAACGCAGTTCATCGGCGCAGGACGACATGACCTTTACCGGCGAGAACGCGCAAAAAATCTGGGCCGCGATGGGATAACGAAAGCCGCTCGCCTTCATCTCCCGCCTCAACACTCAGGGTTTCATCCCTCTTGGGCACATTGTCACAGGCCTGTGACAGACGCCCACCTCTGCCCGATTCGTGTTATAGCTACTCCTACGGTACCTATTTATCTTCGTCGACTCCCAGGCAGCTCAATTCGAGGACCTCATGATCAATCACCGTACCGACCTCAAACGTCTTGCCCGGCACGCCATGATCAATCGCGGCCTGTGGCCGGAATTCTCCCCGAAGGCCATAGCGGAACTTGCTCAGATCCGCACGGCGGCGGTCGATCACGGACCCGACGTGCAAGACCTCCGAGACCTGCTGTGGGCATCCATCGACAATGATGACTCGCTCGACTTGGACCAGCTCACCCTGGCCACCGAGCATCCCGACCACTCGGTCACGATTCAGGTAGCGATCGCCGACGTCGACGCGCTTGTGCACAAGGACTCCGCCCTGGATACACACGCACGTCACAACACCACCTCCGTCTATACATCCGGGGATATCTTTCCCATGCTGCCGGAACCACTCTCCCACGATCTCACCTCGCTGCGCGAACATCAGGATCGGCTCGCCATCGTGGCAGAGGTCATTGTCGCGGCGAATGGAAAGGTGGTCGGCGCATCTCACTATCGAGCGGTCGTTCGCAACCACGCCAAACTCGACTACAACAGCGTCGCCGCCTGGCTCACCGGAACAGGGCCCGTGCCAGACGGAATCACCAACGTACCCGGCCTGGACGCGCAGCTACGCCTTCAGGATCAGGTTGCGCAACGCCTCAAGGCACGCCGTCATCAACAGGGTGCGCTGAGTCTCGAGACCATCGAGCCGCGCGCCGTGTTTGACGGCGATACCCTGACCGGCATCAAGGTCGAGCAGAAGAATCGTGCGAAGGAACTCATCGAGGACTTTATGATCGCCGCCAACCAAGCGACGGCAGCCTACCTCAAGCGCAAGGGTGTGCCGTCGTTCCGCCGCATCCTGCGATCACCGGAGCGTTGGCAGCGGATTGTCGATGTCGCCGCGGGCTGGGGCGAAGTCTTACCTCCCCGCCCTGATGCGCAAGCGTTGGATGCGTTTCTCATCACACGCCGTGGGGCCGACCCGCTCAGGTTTCCTGATCTGTCATTAGCCATCGTCAAACTCATCGGACGTGGTGAATATGTACTCGACGACGGAACGGGGGGCGCACCGGAACATTTCGGTCTGGCCGTGAAAGGGTATACGCATTCCACCGCACCGAACCGGCGCTATCCAGATCTCGTCACGCAGCGGTTACTCAAGGCGGCGCTGGCTGCTGCGCCCATGCCGTACGGTCCAGACGAACTGAAGTACTTGGCCGACTACTGCACCGAGAAGGAAGATGATGCGGAGCGGGTGGAACGGCAAATGAGAAAATCCGCGGCAGCCCTGCTGCTGGAACCGCGTATTGGAGAACGGTTTGAGGCGATCGTGACAGGCCTCTCTGACAAGGGGACCTGGGTACGGCTGCTTGACCCGCCGGTTGAAGGAAAGCTTACCGGAGGTCTGACCGGACTCGATGTCGGCGACAACCTGACCGTGGAGTTGGTGAGCACGAATGTCGAACGCGGGTTTATCGATTTCGTGCGAATCGCATCCTGAAGAGGAGAAATCGCAGAGGCACCGACGGGCATGAGACCCGCGGGATGACTCAGAAACCCCAGAGCACTTCCGGAACATTGGTGCCCGCAATCACTGTAAATGACTCCGTTCCGAGCGTATAGGCTCCGGCCGGCAATAGTCCGGAAAAAGAACCGGTCTCCAGAATCTGATTGCACGAAGCGGAGAAGCTCGTTTGCGGCGCTTGTGTACGCGCCTTTGCATGACCGAACAATTCGTTCTCGAACACCATGCGGCCGTTGAGATGGACCGGTCTCACCCTGCGCGCGTAGAATACACCCACCTTTTTTGCGGCGTACGTTTTTTCCACAATGCGGCATTCCGCTCTTTACAGCCCCGCCGCAACAGAGCCCATGCACATGCAACCGGCAACCGTCGAACATCCAGGAACAGGACCATGTTGATACGACCACGGTGGCTTGTATTGTTACTTGCCTTGTGCACCGGATGTGCAGAAGGCAGGGACAGCCATGAATTGCTCCACAGCCGGCTGTGGATGCAAACATCTGCGGAATACCATGTGATCACCTCGACCACGTACCGCCAGGCCGGAGAAGCGCTGGACGCTGCGCTACGCGATACCACCCGGACGGCCGCGCTGGAACAGACCGGAGACTTCACTACGCTCCCACCCGCCGTCATCCTCGATCTAGACGAAACGGTACTCGACAATGGACCGTTTGAAGGACGGCTGATACGAGACCGCACCTCGTTCAGTTCGTTCGAATGGGATCAGTGGGTAGAGGAAGCCGACGCGTCAGCGCTCCCGGGGGCGCTGGAATTTATCACCAACGCTCGCAGTAAGGGTGTCACGGTCCTGTTTATCGCCAATCGTCAGGCTCGCCATGAAACAAAAACACGGGTCAACCTTGAGAAGCTGGGCATTC
>WBZP01003105.1_pt1 | contig 18378 bp, 16 predicted proteins | sample 5204301 | NCBI WGS metagenome assembly WBZP01 (sample SAMN12412401, study PRJNA552823) | activated sludge metagenome | isolation source: activated sludge from nitrification reactor of wastewater treatment plant... | place: USA: Pennsylvania | collected 2017 | reverse complement strand
GACCTCCCAGCCACGCTTGCGAATGTCATCGATCACCAAGTCGACCATCTCTCGACCGTCGGGCACATCAACCTTGTTGAGCGCCACCAATCGGGGGCGATCATCGAGTCCGCCGTACTTCGCCAACTCAGCCTCAATCACGTCGAGGTCTGAGATCGGATTGCGTCCGGGTTCCATGGTGGCCAGATCGACAACATGCACGATGGCCGCGCAACGCTCCACATGTCGCAAGAAGTCGTGTCCCAGACCCCGGCCCTCGCTGGCTCCCTCGATCAGGCCAGGCACATCGGCAACGGTGAAGGTGGTCTCTCCCGCCTGCACGACACCTAGATTTGGCACCAGAGTCGTGAATGGATAGTCAGCAATCTTGGGACGGGCCCGGCTCAATGCGGCAATCAGGCTCGACTTCCCGGCACTCGGGAAGCCGACCAGACCGATGTCGGCCACGACCTTCAACTCAAGTCGGATGACCAGGTCATCGCCGGGCTCACCAAGCAAGGCAAATCCTGGGGCCTTGCGCTTCGCCGAGGCCAGAGCCGCATTGCCCAGACCACCCCTGCCTCCCTTGGCGATGACCAACTCCGCGCCGGCACCGACCAGGTCAGCCAAGATCTCACCCGTCTCGCTGCGCACGACCGTGCCATTGGGCACCGGAAGCACGATGTCTTCACCGTGGGTGCCATTGCGCCGTCCACCGGCCCCGTGACCGCCATGGCCCGCCGTACGCCGACCTGAATGGTGGTAGTCGATCAAGGTGGTGACATCGGCGTCGACCCGCAGCACCACTGACCCGCCAGGGCCGCCGTTGCCTCCGTCAGGCCCGCCCAAGGGCTTGAACTTCTCCCGATGCACAGACGCGACTCCGTTGCCGCCACGGCCACCGATGACGTGAAGGGTCACCCGGTCCACAAAGGTTGGGACTGCCAAGGTGCTGCCTTTCTCGTAGCGGAGATCGGGTTAATTGGAAGGAGGGCGCCCCAGACCGGGACGCCCTCCTTCATGCTGCTTGCTTGCTGCGGAGCGTCACTCCGCGACTGGTACGACGTTGACCACGCGGCGACCACGTCGGGTGCCGAACTCGACACTGCCTTCGACCAAGGCGAACAAGGTGTCATCCTTGCCGCGACCAACACCGGTACCGGGGTGGAAGTGGGTGCCACGCTGGCGGACGATGATCTCGCCTGCATTGACGGCCTGACCGCCGAAGCGCTTGACGCCTAGGCGCTGAGCATTTGAGTCGCGGCCATTCTTGGTTGAGGCCGCTCCCTTTTTATGTGCCATCTCTGATGTCCTTTGGGGTGAGTTTCTCGATCAGAGCGAGATGTCGGTGACCTTGACCTGGGTGTACTTCTGACGGTGACCCTGGCGCTTCTTGTAGCCAGTCTTGTTCTTGTACTTCTGGATGATGATCTTCGGGCCCTTGGTGGCGCCGAGCACCTCCACCTGCACACCAGCCTTGTCGAGACCAGTTGACGTCACCTTGTCGCCATCAACAACCATGACCACGGGAAGGGTCAGGGATGCGCCGACCTCTTCATCGGTCTTGTCGATCTCGATGACATCGCCCACAGCTACCTTCTGCTGCTTGCTGCCACTGCGCACGATCGCGTACACGGCGCACTCACTTTCAGTCGTTCTTGATTCGGTCAATGACTTGAATCACGCTCCATGAAGAGCGCGCAAAACAAGGAGATGCCGGTCCAGCACCGAGGGTCAACGATACCGACCCGAGCCCACCGCGTCAAAACGAGGGGCTAGGCCTCAACACTGTGCGGTAGAGGTTCACCAACATCGCTATGAACACCAACACCCACGCAGCCAGAGCTATCCAACTCTCATAGAACCCGATCGCTTTGACTATCGGCAAACGGTCGGCCTCACCAAGGAACCGCGCACCCACGCCGTACATCCCTAGAGGAAAGACAATGCTCCACCACGCAGCCTCATAGCGAAGAGGCACCTTGTGCACCTTGTGTCGCCAATAGCCGGCCACAATCAAGGGAGGGATCAGCCAACTGCCAAAGGCCCAGAAGAAGACCGAGGCACCAGCGATCAATCCCCTAGTGGCATCCACCATTGGCGCCTCAGACATCTCCACGATCCGCGCGCCAGCCACGACCGTGATCGCTGTGGCCCCCATCGCGACCCAGTAGGGCGGAGTGAGGTCTTCTGGTCTCAGGTCATAGAGAAGCATTCGGGCGCCCACAAAGACCCCCGCAGCGGCATAGAGGAAGATCCCAACTGACCAGGAGAAGACAGCCACCAAGGCCAAGACTCGGCGATGCTCATCTAGCACGACCTCAAGAGTCGCAGCGAGGACCGCGATCGACTGGCTGGCAACAACCCAGATGAACCAAGTGCCATTGGCGGTCTGCAGCACCGGCCTGACCGCGCGCCCCAATACGGCCGTCCACGGGATCACATATCCGAGCAGAAGCCACGCAACTGAGGCCAGTCCCAATAGCGCGAGTGCAACAGCGTAGTGGCCTTCCACAGCCAACCTGCTCCCCAAGACACAGGTTGCAGCCACGAAGGTGAAGAAGCCAAATGCCCGCGCCGGATCAAAGAACTCCTGTTTGATCGCCTCTCGGTGCCGGACGAGCCGCGTCAGGACCAACGTGATCAGAACTACATAGGCAATACAGCCGACGGCCAGCAAGGCTGCGGAGAGGACCCTCAGCCCATTGCTGTACATGGCCACCGAGACGATCCCGGTGGCCATGACCAAGGCAAAGTAACCAGGCGCTAACCCACGGACGGCAGCATCGAGTCTTTGTGCCAGCCCAGGATTGGTCGTTGACAGTTGACTCACGCCAGTCAGCCTAGCGATTCAGCCCGGTTTTGGGATCACCGCAAATGATCCAGTGGCCAGACCCACCAGATCTTCGCTTTGGTCACGGATCTCGGCCTTCAGGTGCACGATCCGCTTGCCCGCCTGGACGACGGTCGCAGTGCCGAGGAGCGTGCCCTCGAAGACAGCCTTGCAAAAGCGCAATTGGACATCTATTGATGCACACCACTGATCTGAGCCCAACACACTCATCGTGGCTGCACCCATCGCTGTGTCCACGATCGCGAAGAGGACCGCGCCATGGACGGCGCCGTGCGGGTTGAGATGCTCCGGGGTGACCGCTATGTGCGCGCTCGCCTCACCCGGAGCAGTCACATTTGTGACCATGCCCAAGTGAGTGGCCAAGGGAAAAGACGCAGTGGGCTCAGGTGTCATTGCTGAAACCCTTGGCCACGGCGCTACTTCCTCTTGCCCTTACGTTTTATGGGCACATGCAAGAGCCCACCCAGCAGGCCTTCATGACTCGCATCCGCCTCAGGCTCCACTGCCGGCTCAGGCTCCACTGCCGGCTCGGGCTCAGCCACCGGCGGACCAGCTGGTCTGGCCGCACGTCGTCGCCGAGTAGTGGCCACGACGACGGGAGCGGCCGCCTGCTCGACTACCTCAGTCTCGGGAGCATGCACTTCAGGCTCTGGGGTTTGAGCTTGTGAGACCTCGGATTCGGCAACGGACGGCTGCTCTTGGGTAGCTTCGGCCTCCTCAGCCACTACCTGCTCGACAACGGGAGGTTTGCTACCTGCCAAGTCGGCAGGAGAGGGCAGCTTCGCTGGCTCATCCGCCTTGGCGGCGCTTTCGGTATTCGAGTTGCCGTTGCCGTTACTGCGGCCACGACCACCACGATTGCGCCGCGGACGCTGTTCGGAGGCGCCTGAGTTGGACTTCTCAACCGGGTGCTCGTGCAGCACGATCCCCCGGCCCTTGCAATGGTCGCAATCTTCACTGAAGGCCTCGACCAGGCCCGTGCCAATCCGTTTACGGGTCATCTGCACGAGACCGAGCGAAGTCACCTCCGCGACTTGATGGCGGGTCCGGTCACGCCCCAAGCACTCGACCAAGCGACGCAACACCAACTCACGGTTGGACTCGAGCACCATGTCGATGAAGTCGACGACGATGATGCCGCCGATATCGCGCAGTCTCAGCTGCCTGACGATCTCCTCGGCAGCTTCCAAGTTGTTCTTGGTCACCGTCTCCTCAAGATTGCCGCCTGATCCGGTGAACTTGCCGGTGTTGACATCCACCACGGTCATCGCTTCGGTGCGATCGATGATCAACGAGCCACCCGAAGGCAACCAGACCTTGCGGTCAAGGCCCTTGGCGATCTGCTCATCCACGCGGTACTCGGCAAAGAGATCCCTGGCGTCTTCGCCCGGCTCATGACGACTGAGCCGCTCGCGCAAGTCAGGAGCAACATGAGAGACATAGCCATCGACGAGATCCCACGCGTCATCACCTTGTACGACGAGTTGGGCGAAGTCTTCGGTGAACAGGTCACGCACGACTTTGAGGGTCAGGTCGGGTTCGCCGTACAAGAGTTCAGGCGCCTTGCCGGCCTCCACCTTCTTCTCGATGTCGGCCCAACGGGCGGTCAGGCGTTCGACGTCGCGAGTCAAGTCCTCCTCTGAGGCGCCTTCAGCCGCGGTTCGCACGATCACCCCGGCTGTGTCTGGGACGACTCCCTTGAGGATGTTCTTCAACCGGGTGCGTTCAGTGTCAGGCAGTTTCCGGGAAATACCGGAGGTGTTGCCGCCTGGCACATAGACCAAAAATCGACCCGGAAGACTGATCTGAGCGGTCAGTCGGGCTCCCTTGGCGCCGACTGGGTCTTTGCTGACCTGCACGAGCACGGCTTGGCCCGGAGACAGCACCGACTCAATCTTGCGCGGCTCGCCATCGGGATGTCCGAGCGCGGCCCAGTTGACCTCGCCGGCGTAGAGCACAGCGTTGCGCCCCTTGCCAATGTCGATGAAGGCAGCCTCCATCGACGGCAACACGTTTTGCACCTTGCCGAGGTAGACATTGCCGATCAGCGAGGTCTGTGATTTGCGGGCAACATAGTGCTCGACCAACACCTTGTCTTCGAGCACTGCGATCTGAGTGAGGTCATCGCGTTGACGGATCACCATCACCCGCTCGACCGACTCCCTGCGGGCTAGAAACTCAGCCTCAGAGACGATCGGGGCGCGACGGCGCCCTGCTTCACGCCCTTCGCGGCGCCGTTGCTTCTTGGCCTCCAAGCGGGTCGATCCGCTGACGCTGGCGATCTCGTCTTCGGGATTGCGCTGTTTGCGCGTGCGTGTGACCGTGTCGGCCGGGTCGTCTGGCGCCCCACTGTCATCTTCACCCGGGCGTCGTCGGCGCCGACGACGACGCGAGTCAGCCCCTTCAGCGTCTTCATCGCCACTGTCGGACTCGCCGTCCTCGGCGTCATCACCCTCGGAGTCGGCTTCATCGTCATCCTTGCGGCCACGTCGTCGTCCGCCTCGCTTGCGCCGGCGCCGATTGCCGCCTTCACCGTCACCGGCGTCTGCGGATTCGTCCTGGATGTCTTCAGCATCATCTGAGGCTTCATCTGCCTCGGCGGCCGGCTCAGGATCGGGTTGCTTGGGGGGCTTGCGCGCTGGCAACAACTCGGTCTCGGGCGCTTGGAACAGCAGCATCGTGGCTGGAGTCCGCGTTGCACTCTCAACCGGTGCAGGAGTTTCGGTCGCCTCTTGGGTTTCGGCCACGTGGTCGTCGCCGTTGGTTTGTTCTTCGTCGAGCATCTAGGCCCTCCAAGGTGTGTACGACGCGCAAACAGCCGCGCCGCACGGAAGTCGTACGGTGGCGATGACACTCCCCGCGATATGCGTCATACAGGGCATCTCGACCCCATCAACCGCGGTCGGCGGATTGTGCTCCACGTCGCGGTCAGGTGGGATCAGTCACCCGTCGTGCCGAAGCCTCTTCGGCGAGAACGTCATCGGGTCTGCTGGTCTCAACGCACTGGTGTGGCCTTGAAACTGCCGGAACCTGAGCCCAGTATGGCACATCCTGGCCGCAAATGCCGCGAAGACATCGGCCTGCCTCAACCCTGCACCAATGGGTCGACGCGCTCGCCACTGTCGCTCAGGACACCTTGCCACTCTCGAGTCTGCACGGAGTTGGCGAAGGATAGACCCGAGATCTTCGCGATCGCATCGAGCACATCTCCCGCACGGACGCTAGGCGTGGTGTGCCGCAGCAGGATCTCCAACAATTGAGCGTCAGGCAGATAAGAGATCTCAATCACCGCGCTGCGAACGTCGAAGCGGCGCGGACCCTTCTTGGTCATGCGTTCAACCTCAATTGAGGGTGTCTCAACGAACCTCTCCACCGCCTGCTGAGCCAAACTAGGGTCCAGCCCGGCAACCGACACCTGCCAGCAAGAGACCTGCAGTCGATCAGCCAGGGGACCTTCCCCAGCCTCTACTACCCGCACGACATCTAGGCCCACCGGCAAGGCTTGATCGATATCTTGCGCGACCAAGTCAGGGTCACAAACCTGGGCCAGGGCAATCTCCAGATATTCGGCTTCAGACGCAGTACCCGTCGGAGCCGCCCCGGCGTAGGAAATCCGAGGGTGCGGATTGAATCCCGATGAATAGGCCATTGGTAGCCGAGCCCGGAACAGGGCACGCTCGAAGGCACGACTGAAATCGCGATGCGAGGTGAAGCGCAGCCGACCACGCTTGGCATATTGAATGCGCAGGCGTTGGACGGGCGGCGGCTGCTGCTGTGGTGGTTGTTTCGACATGTGACGCTCCTCGCCTCATTGGCTCACTAGGTGAGCCCAAGGTTGCGGCGTCGCTCCTTGGCCTTCTCCGCCAAGACCTCGGCTCTGGTGGGTCGCATCCGCGGGAACACTGGCGTGTAAGGGTCTCTGGTCGGATATCCCCACCGCCGTTGGATCTCTTCAGACTCCCACTTCTTGACGGCCTTGGGCCGGGTCATGGTCTCAAAGTGGAAGAGCTCCACGACGGCCAGAGTGACAATGCGCAATCCGGTCGTGCGCACCTTGTAACAGAGGTCGACATCGTTGAAATTTGCCGGGAATACCTCAGCGAAGCCACCGACATCGAAGAAGTCCTCACGCCTCATCCCCGAGCATGCTGCCGTCACACCACTGACTTCGCGGTTTATGTGATGTGAACCCCAAGGTCCTGGCGCACTGTACGGCGTGGCACTGCCTGGGTGATCGTAGTGACCCCGAAGGTAGGCATGGCCTACATGCTGAATGGTGTTGCTACTGAATAACAGCATCGCCCCAGTCATCCCGACATCGGGCTCTTCGAGAGGCGCCAAGAGCTCCTCCACCCAGTTGTCGGTGCGGACTTCGGTGTCGTCGTTGAGGAAGACTAGGCGATCGCCTCTTGAAGCCAGTACGCCGAAGTTCATCTTCTTGGCGAAGTTGAATGCCCCTTTGAAGGGCACCAACACCAGTTGACGTCCAGCGATCTTGCGCAACTCCTCCAAGACCTCCTTGGGCGTCGGCTCGTCGTAGACCACGACAATCTCCAAGTTGGCGTGTTTTGTCCGAGCAAGTGCTGATCGCACCGCGTCGATGACGAGCACGCGCTCCTTGCCCCACACCATGCCCTTGGAGCCAATCGTAGGGATGATGATGCTGACCGAGCGCTCGGCAGGGAGAGTCCGCTTGAGTTGATAGCAACCCGGAGTCACGCCTGCAATGACTTCAGCCTCAATGCCCACCCGATCAACGTGATCCTGCACAGCCTTGAGCCCGGCCACGGCTGCATATGGCTTGGCATCCACGCCTCCAGCAGCCGAGCCGGGTACGACCCGCCAGTGATAGAGCACTTCAGGGATGTGTTCGATACGTCTGGCTTGCTCAGTGACCCTCAAAATTAGATCGTGGTCTTGGGAGCCGTCGTAGCCTTCCCTGAATCCACCAACGGATCGCACCAGATCGGTACGCAGCACTGAGAAGTGGCAGCAGTAGTTCTGCCCTCGAAGTCGCTCGGGAGACCACGGCGGCTTCTCGAAGTGGTCGTAGAAGCGGCCGTTGGCATCGACTTTGTCCTCATCGGAATATACGTAGTCGAGGTCGTCATGCTCACTGATCAATTGGGCATTTCGCTTCAGGGCGTCCGGAGTCAACAGGTCATCGTGATCCAACAGAGCAATGAAGGTGCCCGTGGCCGCATCGACTCCGTCGTTGGAAGCCGCCACGATGTGTCCGTTGGTCTCCCTGGCAATCACCTTTACCCGGGTGTCTGCACGCGCAGCCTCATTCAGCGTCGACAGGACCAACGGGTCGGTAGACCGGTCATCAACCAGGATCCATTCCCAGTCTGTGTAGCTCTGGGCAAACACAGACTCGATGGTGTCCTTCAAGACGTCGATCGGAGGGTTGTACACCGGGGTCACGATCGAAAAGAGCGGCGCCATGCTCAACCCTTCAGCCGGCCAAGGGGCCCTGTGACAGCCCGCCCCACTCGCCAGGTCCTGGACTGACGTACCTCGACCAACTCCCGCTCAGCAACTTCAGCACGCTCACGGAGTCTCTTGACCCGGGCTCGCGCCTCGGTGAGTTGGTTTTCCAGGTTCACGATCTGCGCCTCCAGCCCCATCACATTGTCGCGTGCGGCAAGGTCTGCATGCCTGCGAAGGAGGACATCGTCGTCGAGGGATCGATCCCCCAGACCTGCGCCCCCCAACCCTTCACTGGCATCGCGCTGTGCCTGTAGCAAGGCATTGCGTTTGACGGCCACTTCTTCGCGCATCGGAGCCAATTGCTCTTCATACATGTGCACCAGGCTGCGCGGCGTGTGCTCAGCTCGTTCAAGATAAAGAGCCCACGGGGTCAGGAAGGTCGCATCAACATCAGGCCTGCGATAGAAGCCCCGCTCGGCAAACCAAGCCGCCCATTGACCGACCGGGTTGACGTTGATGTGCGTGGCCTCCTCGAAGTCGCGAGGAGTGGAGCTGAACAGGATCTTGTCGGTGGCCGAGGTCATCGCATCGATCGCCAACTGCACGGATTGAGGATCCATATGCTCCAGGGTTTCGATGCACGAGATCATGTCGTATTTCTTCGGGTGTGGCTCGGTGGCGCTTCCTACGCGCAACCGCCCCTTGACATCATCATGGGCCGACTCGACGGCATGGGCGGAGATGTCGACACCTTCCGCGTCGACCCCCTTGGTGGCAAGCGCCTGTACGAGAAGACCCCGGGCGCAGCCGACGTCCAAGAAGCTCTTGGGCTGGGCCACCGCCACGATCCGGTCGGCGATCCCAAGGAAGAAGTTGCGCCACTCGTCGGTCTCCCAGGAATACTCCACATAGCCACCATGGGAACCGACCTGCAGTCCACCACAGTCGTAGTACGCGCCGTCATAGTCATCGGCGCTGGTGCCGACGTCACGAGGCTTGCCTTCAGAACTCATTGAAAATCCTCCAGATTTCTGCTCGTAGGCTACCCGACCACACCCATGCAACCTGCAGTCACTTGACAGTGAGAGGCAGCAACTTCTGACCGGTCGGGCCCACTTGAATGTCGGTGCCCATCTCGGGGCAGACACCACAGTCGTAGCAGGGTGTCCACCGGCAGTCATCAACATCAATGGAGTCAGGGTCGAGGGCGTCTTCCCAGTCTTGCCACAACCAGTCCTTGTCAAGACCCGAGTCGAGATGGTCCCAAGGAAGTGTCTCGTCGTAGTTGCGCTCGCGGGTGGTGTACCAGTCGACATCGACGGGGCTGTCTGCGAGTGCCTGTCGTGCCGCTTCCATCCAGCGCTCATATGAGAAGTGCTCATTCCAACCATCAAAGCGGCCACCATCGCGCCAAACAGCCTCGATGATGGCTCCCACTCGACGGTCACCGCGCGACAACAAACCTTCGACTATGCCGGGCTGCCCATCGTGATAGCGGAAACCAATCGCCCGACCATATTTCTTGTCTGAGCGAACCACTTCACGCAACTTCCGCAAGCGCTCGTCAGTGGTCTCGACATCGAGTTGCGAGGCCCACTGGAATGGCGTGTGTGCCTTGGGCACGAAACCCCCGATCGAAACCGTGCAACGGATGTCATTGCGCCCCGAGACCTCGCGCCCCTTGGCGATCACCTTCTTGGCCAAATCTGCGATTTCCAAGACATCTTCGTCGGTCTCGGTGGGCAGGCCACACATGAAATAGAGCTTCACCTGACGCCAGCCATTGGAATAGGCCGTCGCCACGGTACGGATCAGATCATCTTCTGAGACCATCTTGTTGATCACCTTGCGCATCCGCTCAGAACCACCCTCGGGTGCAAAGGTGAGCCCAGAACGACGCCCATTTCTGGAGAACTCGTTGGCCAAGGTGATGTTGAAGGCATCCACGCGCGTGCTCGGCAGACTCAGCGAGACATTGCTGCCCTCGTAGCGGTCGGCAAGGCCGGTAGCAATGTCACCGATTTCGGTGTGATCGGCACTCGACAATGACAGCAGTCCGACTTCTTCGAAGCCCGACTTGCGGATGCCATTCTCCACCATCTCACCGATCGTCTCAATCGAACGTTCTCTCACCGGGCGGGTGATCATGCCGGCTTGGCAGAAGCGGCAGCCACGAGTGCAGCCACGGAAAATCTCCACACTGAACCGTTCGTGCACGGTCTCGGCCAAGGGCACCAGGGGCTTGCGCGGATAGGGCCAGGCATCGAGGTCCATCAAAGTGTGCTTGCGGACCCGATCAGGCACACCTGCGCGATTTGGTGTGGTGGCCAAGAGGAAGCCGGCATCGTCGTAGGTCGCGTCGTAAAACCTTGGCACATAGACACCGCCACTGGCGGCCAGGCGGAAGAGCAACTCTTCACGCCCTCCGGGTCGTCCTTCGCTCTTCCATTCACGAATGACCTCAGTGATTGCCAAAACAACCTCTTCGCCGTCACCGGCAACGGCCGCATCAACGAAATCTGAGATCGGCTCCGGGTTGAATGCAGAGTGCCCTCCAGCGATCACGATCGGATGGTCATCACCTCGATCCACCGCGTGCAGCGGGATCTGCGCGAGATCCAAGGCAGTGAGGAGATTGGTGTATCCCAACTCGGTGGAAAAGGAGATCCCGAAGGCATCGAAGGCCCCCACTGGATAGTGCGACTCCAAGGTGAATTGCGGAATCCCTTCACGCCGCATCAGAGCTTCCATGTCTGGCCAAACCGCATAGGTGCGCTCGGCGAGCACCCGGTCGGCTTCATTGAGCACTTCATAGAGGATCTGATGGCCTTGGTTGGGCAACCCGATCTCGTAGGCATCGGGATACATCAGGGCCCAACGGACGTCAGCCTCGTCCCAGTCACGTTGCGAGGCGTTCAGCTCACCCCCAACGTATTGGACCGGTTTTGACACGCTCAGCAGGTGCGGCTCGAGTCGGGAAAACACCGACTTCGGTCGAGCAGCAGACATGGTGACTCCTTGAATCGCAGATGGGAAGCTTCCAGCCTACGCCCCGAGCCTGACCTCGGCTCTTTCGCGCAGCGAAATATTGAGCAACAAGCCGATCGCCATCATTGAGGCGAACATCGAGCTTCCGCCGTAGGAGACCAAGGGCAAGGGCACCCCTGTGACGGGCATGATGCCTAGGCACATCCCAATGCTTTGGAATATTTGGAAGCCAAGCCAACAAGCAATGCCGGCAGCACTTACCCTGCCGAACATGTCACTGGCATTTCGAGCGATCACCAACGCACGCCACAGCAGTATGCCGAACAGCCCGATCAGCAGCGCCGACCCCAACAACCCCAACTCCTCACCGACGACAGTGAAGATGAAGTCCGTGTGTTGCTCAGGCACAAAGCCAGCCTTCGTCTGGGAGCCTCGGAAGAGTCCCTGGCCAGTCAGGCCGCCGTTGCCGATCGCGATTCGGGCCTGAGCGGTGTTATAGCCCGCACCTTGGGGGTCGAGGCTCGGATCGGTGAAGGCGAGGAAACGATCGACCTGATATGGCTTGAGGAGTCCGAGGCTGAGTACGGCCGCAATCGCGGCCAAGCCCGCCAAGCACAGCCCACCCAGCAACCTGCGGGGCGCACCAGCAATCGCCAAACAGCCCAGCACAGCTGCCGACAAGACGATCACCGTGCCAAGGTCTGGTTGCAACATGATCAACCCGGCAGGAAGCGCGGCCACCGCAAGCATCAGCATCACGTCGGCGGTGTTCACTGGGCGATGCCCGTCATTCTCGACCCGCTCGGCCACGATGATCGCCATCGCACAGATGACCGCGAGCTTGGCAAACTCAGCGGGTTGGATCGACAGCCCGCCGATCAGCACCCAAGAACGCGAACCATTGATGCTGGCGCCCATGAGCAATACGAGGCCTAGGCCGATCACAGACAAGACGTAGAGAAGGGGCGTGAGGATCCGCAACCACCGGTAGTCAGTCAGCACCACGGCAAGCCCCAAGACGACGCCAATGCTCATGTTGATCAGGTGCTTCTTGAAGTAGAGGGTGGGTTGCCCTTGAGTCAAAGCCTCGTTGGGCGCTGTGGCAGACCAAACCACCACGGCACCGAGCACCAAAATCAACAACGTGCTGCCAATCAGCCATTTGTCCAAGGCCTGCACCGCAACTCGCGAAGTGAATTGGGTCTGCGGCAACCTGTTGCTTGCCGCACGAGAATGAGGCAACACGGTCATGATGCACCCCTTGGGTCGATCGGAGGCAAGATGGAACCGTCTTGGGTGAAGGTCGGCAAACGCGCCGGCGCGACGACACCGGGGATGATCGCCCGGGCGCGCTTGACCTCATCACCGGTGACGCCGTACAACCGCTCCCAGATCTTGCGAACATATGGTCCAGAGGTGCCAGAGCCGGTGCCGCCTTGGGTGACCATCATGACCACCACATAGTCCTTGGTGTACGTCGCCACCCATGAAGTGCTCTGCTTGCCCCAGACTTCGGCACTTCCGGTCTTGCCTCGAACTGGGACCTGATCGAGTGGGAAACCAACAAATCGCCAAGCCAGAGTGCCTTGCCTCGGTGTGCCGGTCAGGGCTTGGTCGACCTCACGCAGGGCAGCGCGCGTGCTGTCGATCTTGTGCTCGACGACAGGGCTGATCTTCTTGACCAATGCACCATCTGTACCCACGATCGCTTTGCCGATCGTGGGTCGATACAAGGTGCCCCCATTGGCGAGTGCTGCGTATGCACGAGCCAGTTGCAAGGGAGTGACCAGTGTGTCGCCTTGGCCGATCACATAATTGACCGCATCACCGGCACGGTAGTGGTTGCCTTCAAGACAGAATTCACGTGCAAAGACATGCAGGTAATCATTGGGCGCGCCCTTCTCTGCGGCCACCTTGCAATAGCGGCCCTTGAGGGTCTTCCAGTACTCCTGCTTCCAGTGACGATCAGCAATCCGGCCGCGGGACTCCCCCGGCAGATCAATGCCCGTGGAGCGTCCGAAGCCAAAATCCTTGGCCACGTCGATCAAGGGGTCCTTCGCATCTACGTCGGTTGGATCAGATCCATATTTCTCCCAGAAATGCAGACCCACCCGATAGAAGAAGGTGTCACAAGACAATTCGAGCGCTCGAGCAAACCCGATTGGTCCGTAGGCTGCGGACTCGTAGTTCTTGAACCACCGGTTGCCCACCTGCAGCCCAGATGAGCAGTCCAACTTGGTGTCGGGCTCGAATCCGTTGTTCAGGGCCCCAACCGTCATGATCGGCTTCCAGGTCGAGCCGGGCGCCAACTGGCCTTGTGTTGCACGTGACAACAAGGGCGTACCGGCCGACTTGGCATAGAGGCCCCGTAAGGCTCGTTTGCTGATCCCACCAACCCAGACATTGGGGTCATAGGTCGGTTGGCTGGCCATTGCCACGATCCGGCCGGTGCGGGCCTGCATCACAACGGCAGCTCCAGTGTCTGCGACGTAGTTCTTGCCAGTCACCTTGTCGAAGGTGCCGCGAGCTGTGGTCAGTGCTTCGTGAAGTTGGCGCTCCACGAAGCTTTGCAATTTTGCGTCTATCGAGGTGACCAGAGTCTCTCCTGGTTGCGCCTCCACACGCTCGCCCTCATCGATCACCCGACCACGTGCGTCCACCGTGAGGGTCTGCTGCCCAGGCATCCCGCGGAGATAGCGGTCATAGGTCTTCTCCATGCCCGCCCTGCCCACCACGCTTGCTCCGTTGAGTGAGCGATCTTGCTTGACCTTGGCCTGGTCAAACTCACCCTTGGTGATCGAGCTCAGGTAGCCGAGCAGTTGCGCGGCGTTGACGCCGTACGGCTGGGGATAGGCGCGCACGCTGTCTTGCTGAGCAAGGATCGCGGGATAGTCCTCGGTCTGCTCCAAGATCTGCACCGCCACGTGCTGCGGCACATCTGAGGCCAATGGGATCGGTTGGATGCTGGAGCCATTCCAACACCTTTCCGCCTTTGCTGTCGGCTCGCTGCACAACTGAGAACGCTGCTCGAGCTCTGTCTTGGCGCGCCCCAACACCGAAGCCAACCTGCCAAGCACTTGATCTTGCGCCTGTGCGGTGAGTTTGTCGAATAGATTGCGATCAAGAGCGATCACCCAACTCGTGCGATTTGCCACTAGCGGACGGCCCATGTCATCGACGATCAGACCGCGTGCCGGCTGGATGATCAACTCCCGCTTTGCCTGTGCCTGAGCTGCCGCGCGGTAGTCCTGCCCACTGGCGACTTGCAAGAACCACAGCCTGGACAACAGCGTGATGAACAGTGAGATCATCAGGACCCTGACCACGATCAGCCGCAGCCTGGCCTTCGTCGCATTGCTTGTTGTCGCGCTCATCTGCGGATTGGTTCGGGTTGAAGAAGCTTGGGCAACAACTTTGTGAATGATGGCAGCAACCAGGGCGCCAAGGCGACATCCCAGAGTACGGCGATCAGGATGACCCCCAGCACTTGGCCAACCCCAAGGCCGGGGGCCCCTGACACAAGCGCAATGAAGGCGTAGACCGAAGTGGCCACAAACGAACAGGCAGCAACCGTCAGGAGGCCTTGAATGGGCGAGTCAGCGGCGTCATCACGTTGGCGCGCAGCCAACAAGGCCACGATCACCATGGCCAACGCCCAGCCTCCGACAGGGTGCATTGCAGGCGGCGCCAGATCCATGAGTAGGCCGCCACAAAAGGCGAGCACCACAGCAACGGGTAGGTCCATCGACAAACCAGCCGCCACGGTCAGCAACAAAACCAGGTTTGGCACCACTCCATGGACTGCGATCAGGTCAAGTGCGGCGTACTGCACACTGACCAAGGCGATCAGCAAGATCGCCAAGACACCAGCTCGGACCCCGCTGCTCACCGAACTGACCCTGCCTTGGGCACCACGACACCAACCACGTCAAGGGCCGAAAAATCTGCCAGCGGCTTGATTACGGCGTGTTTGCCTAGCTGGCCCGGAGTTGCGTAGACCGACTCCACCTTGCCGATGGGCACTCCAGCCACATAGGGCCCTTTGCCGTTGGATCCCCAGGTGACGACCAGATCATCAATGCTCGGCGTGACTGAGTCATCGAGCATGTCGAGGTCAAGTCGTCCAGAGTCATTGAATGATCCTCGCCCTCGCAAGAAGCCGATTTCGTTGTTGGAACCAAGCCGGCCACCGACCACGGAGTTCGTGTCAACGATCAGGAGCACAGTGGAGGATGAGTCACTGACTGCGATCACCCGGCCGACCAATCCATCCTTGTTGACCACAGTCATGTCTTTGCCGATGCCTTGGCGCGAGCCAATGTCAAGCGACACGGTCCGGGAGAATGACTGCACTGGCCCCATCGCAACGACTCGGGCAGGGATCAGCCGCAGGCCGGTCTGGTTGGTCATCTTGTTGAGGCCTTCAAACTCAACAAGTCGCGCCCGATCGAGGTCAGCTTGGTCTGCTTCGCGTTGCAGTTGGGCGTTTTGGCTGCTCAATCTGGCTACGTCATCGCGCAACTGAGAATTGCTTTCGGTGTATTCACTCAGTTTGCGCACGGGTTGGGTGGCAGCATGGACCAAGGCCTCCGCCGGCCCCAACACGGTGCCGGCGCCATCACGCAGCGCCGATGTCCAACTACTTGTGGCAGGGATGAGGCTTAGCCCGATCAACAAGACTGCCACCGACAACAACGCCCCCACCAGTCGCCGAGAATGGAAGTGGGGTCTGCGCCCGAATCTGAGTCTCGCCATCAACGCCTCCGGTCGGCGACGAGCACCTGACTCAAGGCATCGAACTCCTCAACACAGCGGCCTGCTCCGATGGCAACCGAACGAAGCGGATCAGGCGAAATGTGCACGGGGATCCCCGTCTCATGCCGCAGCCGGTCATCCAGGCCACCGAGAAGAGCGCCACCGCCAGTCAGGACAATGCCCCGATCCATGATGTCTCCGGCAAGCTCAGGTGGGGTTTGATCAAGCGTGGAGCGCACTGCATCGATGATCGAATGCACCTGCTCCTCAATCGCCCTTCGGATCTCGGCCTCACTCACCTTGACTGTGCGCGGTAGTCCAGAAACCAGGTCGCGGCCGCGGACATCTCCTGACTTCTCCTCCGCACGTGGATAGGCCGTGCCAAGTTGGATCTTGATCTCCTCAGCCGTGCGATCACCGAGCAGGAGCGAATGCTCCTTCTTCATCCAGTTGATGATCGCCTGGTCGATCTCATCGCCTGCGGTGCGCGCCGAAAGAGTCGTCACCACCCCGCCCAGCGAAATGACCGCGACTTCAGTAGTGCCTCCACCAATGTCGACAACCATATTGCCGGTGGCCTCATGGATCGGGAGCCCGGCTCCGATCGCTGCGGCCATCGGCTCCTCGATGATGTGCACCTGGCGTCCGCCCGCTTGAAAGCCGGCTTCCTTCACCGCTCTTTGCTCCACCACCGTGCACCCACTCGGCACACAAATGATCATCCGGGGCTTGGCGAAATAGCGCCTGCGATGCACCCTTTGGATGAAGGCGCGAAGCATCAACTCGGTGGCATCCAGATCGGCAATCACGCCGTCCTTGAGCGGACGGACTGCGATCACTCCGTCAGGAGTGCGGCCCAGCATCTGTTTGGCTTCGTGGCCAACCGCCTTCAGTTGGAAGGCTTCTTCATCGAGGGCTACCACCGAAGGCTCGTCCACGAGCACTCCACGGCCACGCACGTAGACCAAAGTGTTGGCCGTGCCGAGATCTACGGCGATGTCGCGGCCGATGAGACTGTTGGCCATCAGATGCCTCGCAGGTGCGTGTGGGAAGGCGAAGTAGTACGACGCACCTCGTCGTACCCACGATCAGGTTATGGGTCGACGGAGCTCAATCAGGTCACGACACGCTCAGGTCGGGGAACCACAAGTTGAGCTCGTAAGTGGCCGATTCGACTCCATCGGATCCGTGCACGAGGTTTTCGCGATTGGACAGGGACCAATCTCCGCGGATCGTGCCCGGGGCTGCCTTGCGTCCGTCTGTGGCGCCATTGATCGCCCGGACCACCGCAATCGCCTCTTCGCCCTCGAGCGCCACGGCTACGAGCGGCCCACTGGTCACGAAGTCACGCAATGGCGGATAGAAGTCACGCTCAACGTGCTCGTGATAGTGGGCATCTGCAACCTTGGCGTCAATGTGGCGTTGTTCCATGGCCAAGATCCGCAGACCCTTGGCCTCGTAACGGGCCAAGATCGGGCCGACCAACCCACGGCGTACGGCATCTGGCTTGAGCAGGACGAGTGTGCGCTCTGACATGAGCCCAGCTTAGGGCTAGACGGAGAGTTGTTCGCGCTCGGCCACTTCACGCTCGATCTTGGCACCCAAGAAATAGGCTGTGGCCCACAGCGCCAAGAAGATGGCGCCCAGGACAAACATCACCCCGACCTTGAATCCCATCGCAAGCGCCGCAAACTGGATGGCCCATCCGACCAAGTAGGCGAGCTTGAAGCGCAACAGGCCAGCAATGACGATGCACGCCACGCACAAACCTAGGCCGATCCACAAGGCAACGGCCGGCTCCACCTGACTCACACTGATCAACACCGGTGTGGTCAGGCCCAGCATTATTGCTTCGAGCAACAGGATCGCAGCACACAAACGTCGTTGCATCACAACTCCTTCGGATTGATCAAGGCCCGCGCCTCACCGACCGTGATCACAGAGCCGGTCACCAACACTCCCCCGGAGCCCAGGCCCTCACCGAAGACACCGCCCGCCTCAGCCAATGTCGTGGCCTGGTCAATCGCATCAACAAGGTTGGGAGCGACCGCCACTCGGTCACCGCCGAAGATCCCCCGAGCAATCTCAGCCAACTCGGTGGCCGGCAGTGCGCGTGCGGTTGAGTTCTGGGTGCAAACGACATGGGCGAAAACCGGCTCAAATGCTGCTAGAAGACCCTCAACATCCTTGTCGCCCATCACACCGATCACTCCGATCAGTGGCGAGAATGAGAACGAGTCACTCAATGCGTCGACCACGGCCGTGGCGCCGTGTGGATTGTGGGCGGCATCCAAGACGATCGTGGGTGATCGTCGTACGATCTCCAACCTGCCGGGCGAGGTTATCTCCGCAACCCCCTCGGACACGAC
>WBZP01000398.1_pt1 | contig 18382 bp, 19 predicted proteins | sample 5204301 | NCBI WGS metagenome assembly WBZP01 (sample SAMN12412401, study PRJNA552823) | activated sludge metagenome | isolation source: activated sludge from nitrification reactor of wastewater treatment plant... | place: USA: Pennsylvania | collected 2017 | reverse complement strand
CTGCAGCATGAAATGGAAATCCTCCGGAGGCAGGACGGTAAAACGCAAAACGAAATGCTGGCGGAAGTACCAAAAATGGTAAGTGCAGATGCCATCAGTCATTACAGGAAGATAATTCAACAGGTGGTAATTGAACAAAAACTGATTGAATATATTGCCCGAATTGTAAACGAAACAAGGAACAACCCATCATTGTACCTTGGGGCATCCACCAGGGCTTCGCTGGCAATTTTAAGGGCTTCCAAGGCATCAGCAGCATGTAAAGGCCGGGATTTTGTAATACCTGAAGACATCAAGGAAATGGCACCTCATGTGTTGCGTCACCGGATCATGCTCACACCGGAAAAGGAAATGGAGGGGATTACGCCGGATAACCTGGTTGAAAACATACTCCGTTCTGTTGAAATACCCAGGTAATACAGTATTTATGTGCATGATTTTATTTAACTTATGCGTACTCGTTAGTGTTTACAACATTTTGCAATGATGCTTTTTTTAAATTGAAATACCTGAAAAAATATATCGGCGACCTGTACATGCTTTCCAGGTTTTATTTCGCTTGCGGAATTTGCATCCTGTTGTTCATTTGCTCCTTCTTAGTACCCGCGCTGTTTCTGCTGGCGGAAACAGGCCTGATTGCCCTGCTGGCCCTTGTGGCCGCAGATTACATATTCCTGTTTGTTTTGGGCAGGCAACCTTCGGTGAAACGCATCCTGGGCGACAGGCTTAGCAATGGTGATGAAAACCCGGTATTGATTCAGATAAAGAACAGGATGAATTACCCGGTACACATGGAAATAATTGATGAACTGCCGGAGCAGTTGCAGATCCGCAACATGACTTTTAAAAGAGCATTTACTGCCGGGCAAACCTGCTATATCGAGTATAAGCTGAAACCGCTGGAACGCGGGCAGTATGATTTTGGGGATACCAACCTGTATATAAGTTCACTGATTGGCTTACTGGCAAGAAGGTTTAAGGCACCTACTGCCGTTAAAGTGCCTGTTTATCCATCATACATTCAATTGAAAAAGCAACAGCTTGTTTCAATGACAGCCATGCTGAAGGAACACGGAGGAAGGCGGATTAGGAAAATAGGGCAGAGTATGGAGTTTGAACAGATTAAAGAATATGTAACCGGCGATGATGTACGTACATTGAACTGGAAAGCAACAGCCCGGAAAGGTTCTTTGATGATAAACAGGTTTGCGGATGAAAAATCGCAGCAGGTATATTGCATTATTGATAAGGGCCGGTTGATGAAAATGCCTTTTAATGGCCTTTCCCTGCTTGATTATGCCATAAACAGCACATTGGTGATGAGCCATGTATGCCTGCAGAAACAGGACAGGGTAGGCCTCATTACATTTGCAGAAAAGATGGGATCGGTCATTGCGGCAGACAGGAAACCGGTTCAGCGTGAGCACATACTGGAAGCGTTATACCGGCAGCAGACAGCCTTTCTTGAAAGTGACTACGAAATGCTTTATATGCAACTAAGAAGAAGGGTAAAACAACGCAGCCTCATCATCCTGTATACCAATTTTGAATCGTTGTACGGATTGTACAGGCAGTTACAGTACCTTCGGTCCATTGCAAGGCACCACCTGCTACTGGTTGTCTTTTTTGAAAACACGGAACTGGTGAGCCTGGCCCATGCAGATGCCCTGAACCTGGAAGATGTGTACATAAAAACAACGGCAGATAAATTTGTATTTGAAAAGAAACTCATAGTAAAAGAATTGCAGAAGCATGGCATATTGTCTGTTTTAACAGCGCCGGAAAAACTTACAACGAACACCGTAAACAAATACCTGGAACTGAAATTGAAACAGGCGATCTAAGCTGAATTAAAAATATCATATTGGCACAGAAGGATTCATATTGGCGGAAGCATAAGGAAAAGATACATGGCGCTGCTATAGGTGAGAAATTACCCTTTCAGCAGATTCAAATAAGCGATGAAAAGAAATCATTATTTGAAGAAGGTAAAGTGCTGCTGATAGATAAGCCCTTGCACTGGACGTCTTTTGATGTTGTAAGGAAGATCAGGAACAGCATCAGGATAAAGAAAGTGGGGCATGCAGGCACACTCGATCCGCTGGCATCAGGATTGCTCATCATCTGTACCGGGAAATTTACCAAGCGAATCAATGAATTTATGGCGCAGGAGAAGGAGTATACCGGTTCGTTTACGCTGGGGGCCGTTACACCCACTTTCGACCTGGAAAGTGAGCCGGAAAAAATTACCGGCACATCCGCCATAACAGCGGAAATGATACAGGCTGCAACCGCCGGGTTTATCGGAAATATAAAGCAGTTGCCGCCGGTGTATTCGGCCATCAAGAAACAGGGTACTGCATTGTATCAACTGGCAAGGAGGGGAGAGGAAGTAGAACTGGAACCCAGGGATGTTTCTATCAGGGTTTTCGAAATAACTGGTATTGAATTGCCGGTGGTGCATTTCAGGATCGTATGTTCAACAGGAACCTATATACGCAGTGTGGCAAACGATTTTGGAGCTGTGCTGGGATGCGGTGCTTACCTGTCTGGATTGAGGAGAACAAGGATCGGGGAATTTCCGGTAGAGGATGCCATCACGCTGGATACCTTCCTGGAGTCGCTCAGGTAGAATAACCGGGTGTATATATGCGTGTATCCGTTAGCGTTACTAACTAAAACGGATAGCTGATACCAACCGTGAAATTGAAATTCTCATAACGCCATTTCCTGTCGTTGGCCGAGAATATCCTGCTGATGAAGTTGTCAAACCCGATAGATGGTGCTTTCCATCCGTCGTTAACATAAAAGAGTTCCGGTCTTTTAAAGCGGAATCCGAAATCGAAACGGAGGACAAAGTAGTTGAAATCAAGCCTGAAACCTGTTCCTGCTGAAACACCCAGTTGTTTATAGATATTCCTGAATTTAAATTGGGTAGAGTCTGCCGTACCGGCGATGGAACTTTTTAAATTCCATACATTTCCGGCATCAACAAACAAAGCGCCCCTTAATGTCAACGTATTGGGGATGATGCGGGCAATATCATACCTGAATTCTGCATTTCCTTCTATCATCATATCGCCTGTCCGGTCATTGAAACCGCTGTTAGATCCATATTCCGGCATGGCTTTCCCCCCGATACCGATACCGCGTAAAGGCCATCCCCGCATGCTGTTGCTTCCGCCGCCAAAATACTGTTTAAAGAAAGGGAGGGTTCGGTTAGAATCGCTGCCGAGTAACGGAATTCCAACACCGGCATACATTCTGAACGCCAGCGCTGTTTTTGTATAGTTTACCGAATAGCGGTATTCTGCGTCAAATTTGATATACCTTCTCAGGTATTTTTTCAGGATGCCGATGTTTCCCCAGGTTAACCCGGATTCTTCCACATTAAACTTGATATTCCTTTCTTTTAGTTTGCTTCCCGGATGAATTGGATTAAAATATTGGTTTGATACGCCTGCACTCATGCCAACTGCAAATGCCGTATTATAAGAGTAATTTAAAAACGGGTTTTCATTCAGGATGGTGTTAAAACTGTCTGTTCGGTTATACAGCCTGCTGAAACCGAGGTATAGGGGCCTTATTTCCCATTTAAGCCTGTTCTTGTTAAGCCAGCTCCACCCGAAATTAACAGTTACCGTTTGCATGTTAAACAGTTCCAGCCTGTTATTATAGGTAAGGTTTGTATTGATGAATGTTTCGCCTTTGGGTAACCGGGTTGCCTTGTTTTTTCCGGGAAATGGGTTAGAAATGAATTTTAATATACGGGGAAATACAAGTTTGGGAAATACCACGCTGTTTGTATAACCCACATCGTTTGAATTGATGGCATTGCTGTTACTGCTGTTATTATTGAGTTCAATACCGGCCCTTATCTTATGCGTCATGCGAATTGCTTCTTTGCCAACATTCCTGTTGGTAAGCGATAAATTCCCTGAAATGCCAAACAGGTTACCGCCAAGAATATTGCTTGCCCCGCTGTTTGCAGAATAACTTACTTCCACTGCTGCTTCAAAACCGAATTTTTTTGCGGGGATCAGTTCTATGATCAAATCTATCTTGTCGGTAGTACCGGGCACTTCTGCAATCTTTATGTTTACACTTTGCCAAACACCTGCCTGCGAAAGATTGGTAAGGGTTTGGTAATATTCAGATTGCTTATATAAATCGCCGCTTTTAAAACTGATATTTTTTGCCAGGAAACCGGTTCGGAATAATTTTTCGTGATACCTCAGTGTAAACCTGTTTAATGATCGTTGAATGATATGGGTTGTATCGGTTAACTCATCACCCGGAATATAATCTGATAAAATATATATCCTGTTAATGTAGTATTTTCTCAGTTTGGTGGAATCTGCGGGTGGATTCAGGGAAACGGCCAATTTGATCCTCGGTGAATCTGCTTTTTGCTGTGCCTCTGCCAAGAGCCTTAGTTGTTCAAATGGGTCATCACTTACGCTGGTTAACGCCTCGATGCTGGTATCTCCCAATACTTTTAATTCGGCTGCCGTGAATTTATAATACCCGTTGTTACGGAAACTGTCAACCAGCCTGTTTATTTCACCAATCACCGCATTTTTGGTGATAGGGCTGTATTTCTGTAACTGGCTTTCGCGTGCCGATCCGGTTGCTATCTGCTGAAGGCCCGGTTTACGCAGCCGGTAGCTGACTGTATCAATCAGCGTGGGTTTGCCTGTTTTAACAACATAATGTACATGAATCTTTTTTCCCGATGTATCGGTACGGGGAAATACCCTTGCTTTATAATATCCCAGGTGAACCAGGGAAGCTTCCATGTTTTTTGCAGAAATATTGGTATAGGTGCTGTCGTATACAAGGGGATTTTTTATAACATTGAAAAAAATGAATACATCTTTTCCCGGTACCTTTGAGCTGTCATCCAGTTGATTGTATAAGCGTTGAATGATGGTAGACTTTTCTGTTTTTGAAAACCGTTGCCCGCCCGATTCAAGGCTGTCTATGCTGTTATTTCGAAGGTAATATTTGCCGGCCGGGGCTTTCCTTACAATGGGAATGGAACAGGATGAAAAGATTATCAGCAGGAAAATGCTATTTTTCAGTTGTGAAAAGAACCAGTAAATTACTTTTTGCGGTAACAGCATATTAAAAGTGAACAATGATTAGTAAATCCACCATCAAATATATCCAAAGTTTACAGCACAAAAAATTCAGGGATGAATACGGGGTTTTCGTAGCAGAAGGGCCAAAAGTGGTGTTGGGGTTACTGGAAACGGAAGCGTATATGCCAGAAGCGATTTTTGTTACGGCAGATTGGACGGCAATGCTTGAATTACCTTTCATGAAAGGCCTGGAAGGATGTATAGAAATTGTAAAGGATTTTGAGCTGGAAAAACTGGCATCCTTTTCCACGGCCAATAAAGTGGTGGCTGTATTCAGGAAGCGGGATGCAAATACAAAACCCGGTTTGCATAGAAAGATATCGCTTGCGCTGGATGATATACGTGACCCGGGAAATTTTGGTACAATCATACGTATAGCAGACTGGTTTGGCATTGAAAACATCCTCTGTTCAAATGAAACGGTGGATATGTATAACAATAAGGTTGTACAAAGCACCATGGCCAGCCTGGGCAGGGTTAATATCGTGTATACCGGCCTGTATGACTGCATCAGCGGGTTGGGGGAGATTAAAGTATATGCTGCCACCCTTCACGGGAAACCTGTTAAAGAAATAGGAAAAGTTACAGAAGGTATCATTGTCATCGGTAACGAATCAAACGGTATCCATGAAAACATCCTGTCACTGGCTTCAGAACGTATCACTATTCCCCGTTTTGGCCATGCCGAATCACTGAATGCGGCAGTAGCAACCGGTATCATCCTGGCGGGGTTCGTGATGTAGGGTGAACTAACGGTGTACATTAAACGAAAATTATATCCCCGGCTAGCGGAACTGGATTGCTTTCACCGGGTTCACTTTCCTGATGAGCAGTGAAGGTATGGTGAGTGTGGCAAAACTAACGGCAAGTGTAGTTACAATAACAAGCGCTACCTGCCACCAAATCACTTCTGCATGGGCCACTTTCATATAATAAGCCTCTTCATTGAGCGTAATAAAACCGGTTTTTTGCTGAAGCCAGCAAACGCCTAACCCAACAACCGTTCCTGCCAGTATCCCGATGATCGCTATAAAAGAAGTGTTGTAAAGGAATATTTTCTGAATGGTCCAGTTTCCTGCCCCGACGGCTTTCAGTATACCGGTCATCCTCGTCCTTTCCAGCACCAGTATGATCAGGCATGTAACCAGGTTTACCACCGCCACGATCATCATGATAACGAGCAGGATATTCTTTATCTGCCCCTGCAGGTTAAGCCAGTCGAAAATGTTTGGATATACCTGTTTGATGCTCCGGCTGTACCAGGTTTGGGGCAATTCTGCGTATATGCGTGCCGAAAGGCTGTCTGCCATTTTGTAATCTGAAAGGAAAACTTCATACCCGCCAATCTGGCCGGTTTCCCAGTTGTTTAGCCTGCGGATGAGGTTAATATCGCAGATAGCAAAATTCCTGTCATATTCTTCAATGCCGGTCTTGTATATACCGGCAACCAGTAAACGACGGGCGGTTTTGCTGCCATCGTCCCTGAAAAAATAAACCAGCATGCTGTCACCTGCCTGTACGCCTAACTGGTTGGCAGTATACGTGCTGATATTCACCTGGTTGCTGTAGCCGCTGTCTTTGAACGCAATCCATTTGCCAGATTGCAGGAATGCCTGCATACGGGTGAAATCAAAACTGCTGTCGATGCCTTTCAGGAGTACGCTTTCAATGTCTGATCCAAATTTCAAAATGCCCGATTTGCTGGCATACCGTTCTACAGACTGCACCTGCGGCAGGGAATGCAGGTAATTTTCAATTGAACTGTCCTGCATTATGGGGTATTCTTCAGCTACGCTTACTTTGTTTTCCAGGTCTTGCTGTACCCTTATATGGCCCCAGAAACTGAATACTTTATTGCTTATCTCGCGCTGAAACCCGTTTACAAAACTGAGCGCAACGATCATAACGGCCACACTGAGGGCAGTGGCGCTGATGGCCAGTATGATAATAAAACGTGAAAATGTTTTTTGCTTAAATGAAGCCAGCCTTTTAGCTATGAATATGGATGTATCCAAACAAACAATTTTTGCTACCTTTCAAAAGTAAATTAATTAGTTTATTAAATGCGATTCAAAAAGTTACTGATAAATATATTTTTGGGAACTTGTTTTATTTTCCCGGCTGTATCTGTTTCCCAGAATATTGAAAAGGTCTATATGCCGAATATAAAGACTGTACAGTTATTCGCTTATGGGAACCAGCAGGGTTTACCGGTTTACACGCTTAACAGTTCCGACAGGATTGAACTTGACTTTGATGATATGGAAGGCAGTGTGAAGAGCTATTATTACACATTCGTTTTATGCGATTATAACTGGGCTCCGGTTAACCTCAGCGCTTTTGATTATATCAAAGGGTTTACACAGAACAGGATCAGTACATACAGGTATTCATCCATTGCACTTACCAGGTATACGCATTACCAGGCAATATTGCCCGACCGTAATTCGGTTCCAACAAAGTCAGGCAATTACCTGTTAAAAGTTTTCCTGGACGGGGATACCAGCAAGCTGGCTTTTACCAGGCAGATGTTGGTGCTGGAATCAAAGGCTGCTGTAACCGGTGAAGTGGTGCAGCCGTTTTCAGCACAGTTATTCAGTACGCACCAAAAACTCCGTATGTCTGTAAATATTGCAGGTATAAACAGTTTCAGTGCAGCACAGCAGGTAAAAGTGGTTATCCTTCAGAATAACCGCTGGGATAATGCACAGAAAGGCATTCCGCCAACATTTGTACGGGGTAATGTACTTGAGTATAATTCAGAGAACATTGCCATATTCCCTGCAGGTAAAGAATGGCGCTGGATAGACCTGAGAAGTTTTCGCCTGCAGACAGACCGGGTAGAAAATGCCACTTACCATAAAGATGCTACTGACATTTATGTAAAAACAGATATAGACAGAAACGGGCAACGATACCTGTATTTCCCGGATTACAACGGCATGTATAAAATAGTGAGTTATGAAAGCATCAACCCGTTCTGGCAGGGTGATTATGCGACAGTTCATTTTTCTTTTGCAACAGCAGACGGTAAGCCATACCCGAAGAAAAACCTTTACCTGGCCGGCCATTTTACCGGTTATGAACTGAGCGATACATGGAAAATGAATTTTAATGAAACCACCGGCAGGTATGAAACATCCGCCATGATGAAACAGGGTTATTACAATTACACGTACCTGTGTACCGATCTGGATGACCTCAGAAAAAAGACCGACCTGGAAGGCAATTACTGGGAAACAGAAAATTCATATACGATTTTGGTTTATTACAAATCATTTACTGACCGGTACGACCAGTTAATCGGGGTGGGAAGCATCAATTCGAGGAATGACAGGCCGGGATTTAGTTTTTAGGTGATTAATTGATTTGGAGATTAATTGATTTGGAAATTTAATGATTTGGAGATGGGGTGATTTGGAGATTTGTGAATGGTTGCATTTTGTTTTTAATCTTCAAATCTCAGATCTAAAAATCTTAAATCTCAAATCATAAATCATAAATCATAAATCTTCAAATTACTTCTTATATTTGCAGCGGCAAGTCTTATACGGCCAGCTCCTGTTGAACTCCCCCAGGACCGGAAGGTAGCAAGGGTAGATGGTTGAGCGGTGCGATGTAAGTAACTTGCCATTTTTTATTTGATATTGTTTGTATAATATATATAATAATTGTATACACGCTAAAGAATTAGAAAATAGGATAATTTCGCCTGCATACCGGGTTGTTAATGTTTGTGCCGCACTTCTAAAAGAAAATCTACCAATTATTACATGCTATTACATTGATTCCTGTTGAGAAGTTGTCAGCAATTATGAAGGAAGCTACTGAATTGGCCAGTATCTTAGCGGCCGCAATGAAAACGGCAAAAGCCGGTTTATCATAAACATTAAATATTCAATCTTAAATATTAATTGCATATGAAATTTTTTATAGATACGGCCAATCTGGCTCAGATTAAAGAAGCCAATGAACTGGGGATCCTGGATGGGGTAACAACCAACCCTTCGCTGATGGCTAAGGAAGGCATCAAAGGACAGGAAGCGGTGATACAGCATTATAAGACTATTTGCGAGATGGTGGATGGAGATATCAGTGCAGAAGTGATAGCAACTGATTTTGACGGAATCATTGCCGAAGGGAAAAACCTGGTAAAAATCCACAAGAATATCGTTGTAAAGGTACCGATGATAAAAGACGGGATCAAAGCCATCAAATGGTTTACCGAAAACGGGATCAGGACCAATTGTACTCTTGTTTTTTCTGCAGGGCAGGCTATACTGGCTGCAAAGGCCGGGGCAACATATGTTTCACCTTTCCTGGGCCGTATTGACGATAGTGGCTGGGATGGAATGGAACTGATTCACCAGATCAGGCAGATATTTAATGTACAGGGTTACCAGACAGAAATCCTGGCTGCGTCTATCCGTAACCCCAACCACATCATAAAATGTGCAGAAGCAGGCGCCGATGTTTGTACATGCCCGCTGGATTCAATCCTGGGTTTATTAAAACATCCGCTTACTGATATTGGCTTAGCCAAGTTCCTGGAAGATGCCAAAAAATTCGCTTAAATATGGAATAAACCAGCCGGGTAACAGGATCAGTTTCCTTTAACCATGAAAACGTAGTCGGCTACTTTTTCAATCTGGCTGGTTCTGTCGGCGCCTTTTAATGAAGGTTGAGCAGTTATTTTGATGTCTTTGTATTCTTTCATTTTCTTCACTTCATCAATGGCACGGTAGATATTGGCCGATTTAATGGCAAATACAACACCTTCCGCATTCGTTTCCATACTCGTGATTATGCCAAGCAATTCGCCGTTTTTGGTGATTACCGGAGAACCGCTGTTCCCTTCATTGGCCGAAGTGCTTAACTGGCAATATATGGTATCCATCATATAACCGTTTTTGGCACTGATGTACCCTTCGCCATATACAATTTCCTGTTTGGGATATCCCAGCATGAACACCTGCTCGCCCAGTTTTGCATTCGTTTTCCTGATGGAATAGGGAATTGGGGGCAGTTTTTTGAAGTCGTTATCGGTAACTTTCAGGATGGCGATATCGGTAGCCGGGTTAACATAAATTGACCTGGCTACAAATTGTTCCCCCTTGTTATTTTCCACAATTAGCTGGTTCCTCGCTTCTTTTATAACGTGGGCATTGGTAACTATGAAATTATTATTGCCGTCTATCAGGAAACCGGTAGCCCTGAATGTGGCTTCAACCCTGGGTTTTTCAACAACGGTGCTACTGCCAACATTTTTTTCCAGCTTATTTACTTTCTTTTCAATTTGCTGGCTTTTAATTTCCTGTTCCCTCAGTTTACCAACTAACAGGTTCAGGTTTTCATTTTTCTTTATATTGAAAGCAGAGATAAGGCCCGCACTGATGATGGAAATGATACCGGCAATAGAAGCGGCAACAGCAATCGTACGTTTATACCGTTTCCAGAAATAAATTACCTTAGCTTTCCCATTCAGGGGCGATTTGGTAATCAGGCCTTCCCCAACCAGTTTGCTTTCTGTTTCCTGCAGTATATGCCTGAAATTTTTAGTGCTGCCATACCTTTCCAGTTCATTCAGAAAAAAGAGCTGTTCTACCACTAATTGGTCAAGTTCGGGGCTTTTTTTCCTCAATTCTTCAAAAAACAGTTTTTCCTCAGCGGTCATTTCACCCCTGGCAAACCTTTCAGCCGCATCAATCAGTAATGTATCTTCCATCATTGTCCGTTTTTATATTGAGCAAAAAACAATTTCTTTAATCTAACCAGGCACTTGTATTTCTGTGTCTTGGCATTATCAGCATTGGTATACCCGAATTCATCTGCAATCTGCTGCATCTGTTTTTTCTGGATATAATAGGCTTCCAGCAGGCTTTTACAGGGTTCTCCAATCTTACCCATGGCTGTTTCCATAATCGAAAAGTCCTGTTGGCGCTTTTCATGCAATTCAAGGTCTTCATCCACCGGTACCACATCCGCCACATCATCTGTCTGCCTTCCAAACCGTTGCATCTGTTGTAACCGCTTGAGCCACAACCGCCTGCTAACTGAATATATATATGTTTTAAGCTGGCAATTGAGTTCAAAATCCGGTGATTTCGACTTTTCAAAGAGAACAATCATGGTTTCCTGGAAAATATCAGCAGCATCGTCTGCGGTACCGTTATTATGCAGGATAAATGACTGTATCATCGTGTAATTATCCCTGTAAATCTGCTCAATAGAGGCTTTATCCTCTTTTGCCAGCCCTTCCAGTAAGGTTTTTTCCTGAGATTGATTACTCACTTATCTTGTATTAATACGTTTTAGGCCCGTTTGGTAACCCAGAACAACGAAAATAAAGTTTTTTAAAAAAGTTGGGTTACCTTTTTTCATTACGGGTATTAAAGTGAAATTATAATTTTAAAACAAAAACAAACAAATGAAAAAGTTATTTGCAATTGCACTGATCGCTGCCTCTTTTACAGCTTGTAACGAAGGCGAAAAGAAAGCCGAAGAAACTCCAGCAACTGATACTGCTGCTGTTGTAGTTCCTGCAACTACAACTCCAGTTGATACAGCTGCTCCAGTAGTTGCTGACACAACTGCTAAGCCAGCTGCTGCTGACACAACCAAGAAATAAGTTGTGTTTTCCCGGGAAAGGGCCATTGCCAGCCGGCCCGGAATCAAAATCTTTATTTGGCAATCAATCGTGTAAGACCATACCTGCAAACGGTATGGTCTTATTTTTTGCTGATTATTAATATATGCCTAATTTAGTAGTTCATGAAAATACGCATGATTTATACCGGTAATTATTATCCAGGGTATCAACCGGGATAAATTGTATAACCTGAACCAAATTAATATTATCAGATTAACATAATTGTTCCCGGCATTATTGCCGGGATTTTTTATAATTAACGTAACATGACTATATCTATCATCGGGCTTGGTTTAATTGGGGGCTCCATTTCCCTGTCGTTAAGGCAGCGGGGGTATTTGCTTAACAGAGTGATTGGTTCAGATGTAAATCCCGAACACTGCACTGAAGCGCTGAGGCTGGGCCTGGTTGATGAAGTGATGGATTTGGAACAGGCAGTGCAACTGGCCGACCTGCTGATCATTGCAGTGCCGGTTGATGCTACCCGTTCAATATTGCCTGCCATTCTTAACCTGGTAAAAAAACAGGTAGTGATGGATGTAGGTTCGGCCAAATCAGACATATGCAAGGCTGTGGAAGGGCATCCGAACAGGAGCAGGTTCGTAGCCTCGCACCCGATGTGGGGTACCGAATTCAGCGGCCCGGCCGCCGCAAGAGCCGACGCATTTACAGGCAAAGCGGCCGTAATTTGTAATAAGGAAGACTCAGCCGGCGATGCTGTATCTATTGTAGAAGATATGTATAAGGCTTTAGGAATGCATGTAGTTTTCATGCCAGCCGGTTATCATGATTTGCATACTGCTTATATCAGCCATGTATCTCATATCACTTCTTTTGCACTTGCCAATACGGTGCTGGAAAAAGAAAAAGAGGATGAAACGATTTTTGAACTGGCAAGCGGCGGTTTTGAAACGACCGTACGGCTGGCTAAAAGCCATGCAGCCATGTGGGTTCCCATTTTCAGACAAAACAGGGATAATGTACTGGATGTTTTGAATGAACATATAACCCAGCTTCAAAAGTTTAAACATTGCCTGGAAGCTGATGATTATGTTCAGCTTGAAGCATTGATATCACATGCCAATACCATTAAAAGGATTTTAAAATAGTATATGATTTTCAGAGAAGCAACATTACAGGATATACCCGGGATACAATATGTACGCAATGCCGTAAAGGAGAACAGGCTTTCTGATCCTTCACTGGTTACAGACAGCGATTGCGAAGTGTACATGACGGTTAGGGGTAAGGCCTGGGTATGTGAAATAAATAATTACGTGGTTGCTTTCACGTATGCTGATCTGAAAGAGAACAATGTATGGGCTTTGTTTGTTCATCCTGATTATGCTGAAAAGGGTATAGGAAAAACACTGCATAAGATTATGCTTGACTGGTATTTTGGGGTTTGCCGGAAAACAGTCTGGCTGGGAACCGAACCCGGAACAAGGGCTGAAACCTTTTACCGTAAACAGGGCTGGAAAGAAGCCGGAAAACATGGAAAGGAAATAAAATTTGAAATGAGTTATGATGACTGGATTAACAGATGATTTCAGAAAATTGATTTCAGCTACTCAGGCCATAACGCTATTTTTATACTTCAAACGGGTATGATGTATGAATGAACAGTTAGCAGGCATATGGAATAAAAGGCCTTTGATTATCAGCGGACCCTGCAGTGCGGAAACAGAAGATCAGGTACTTGATACAGCCAGGCTGCTGGCAGAAACCGGTAAGGTTGACTTGTTGCGTGCCGGCATTTGGAAGCCCAGAACAAAACCCGGCCTGTTTGAAGGTAATGGAATAAAGGCGCTGGAATGGCTACTGCAGGCCAAAAAAGAAACCGGGTTGCCAACAACGGTTGAAGTGGCCACTGCCAATCATGTGCAGGAAGCATTGAAGTATGAGGTAGACATCCTTTGGATTGGTGCCCGAACCACGGTAAACCCATTTAGCGTACAGGAACTCGCCGATGCTTTACGGGGTATTGATACGCCTGTGCTGGTAAAGAATCCAATCAACCCCGACCTTGAACTGTGGAGCGGAGCCATTGAACGATTACAAAAAGCAGGGCTGGCACATATCGGTATGATACACCGAGGGTTTTCTTCTTATGGAAATACCGATTACCGGAATGCGCCCATGTGGCATCTGCCCATTGAAATGAAACGCAGGTACCCGGGTATGTTATTGATTTGCGACCCTTCTCATATCTGCGGCAACCGTACCATGCTGCTGGATGTTGCCCAGAAAAGCATTGACCTTGACTTTGACGGCCTCATGCTGGAAAGCCATATAGACCCTGATCATGCCTGGAGTGATGCCATGCAACAGGTAACACCGGCCAGGTTAATGGAAATTTTCAGTGCACTCATCTGGCGGAAAGAAAATACTTCCCGGCAGGAATTCATCAGTGCACTTATGCATTTACGTGAGCAAATAAACCAGGTAGACGATGAATTGCTTACCCTGATTGGCCGCCGGATGAAACTGGCAGACAAGATTGGCGAATACAAACGTGATAACAACATCACCATCCTGCAAACCAGCCGGTGGAATGAAATCCTCGACAGGGCTTTCAGTAAAGGGGAAGGCCTGGGGCTTAGCAGGGAATTCATCATCAGGTATCTCAATGCAGTGCACCTGGAAAGTATCAACCACCAGAACAATGTGATGAATAATGATAAAAGCCAGCCTGCCAATAAAAAAGATTTATGAATAAGGTAGAATACATATTTTCTTCCGGAAAAGTCAGCTGCATCTTTAACGGCCAGTTTGAAGAAGCTACTATAGGCGCATCAAAGGAACAGGTTGTAATTATTACGGATGATCATATTAAAAGCCTCTACGCCGCCAGGCTGGATGGTTTCCGGGTAATCAGCATCCCGCCGGGTGAGCAGTATAAGACACAGGCTACGGTAGATAAGATAATTTTTCAGTTGCTTGAGATGGAAGCCGGAAAAGAAACACTTATCATTGGTATGGGTGGTGGTGTGGTAACAGATATCGCAGGTTATGTGGCTTCCATTTATAAAAGGGGCACCAGGCTGGGCCTTGTTCCAACTTCTGTTTTAGCGATGGTAGATGCGGCTGTAGGTGGTAAAAACGGCGTAGATGTAGAAATTTACAAGAATATGGTTGGTACGGTTTACCAGCCGGCTTTCATATTATTTGATTACAGTTTCCTGGAAACTTTACCGGTGGATGAATGGATGAATGGCTTTGCTGAAATCATCAAGCATGCATGCATAAAAGACAAGCTGATGTTTGACATGCTGGAAAGGTATACGGCACATGAAATACAGGCGGATAGCACACTAATAGCCTCCCTTATAGAAAGAAATGTGGCTATCAAGATGGCGGTAGTAACCGAAGATGAATTTGAGAAGGCAGACAGGAAACTGTTGAATTTCGGGCATACGATCGGCCATGCCATTGAAAAATTGTACCAGCTTCCGCACGGATGTGCGGTTAGCATCGGAATAGTGGCTGCCTGCAACCTGTCTGAGAAAATTAACGGCCTTCATTTCTCCGAAGCACAACGGGTAGTTACATTACTGGCCAGGTATCATTTACCGGTTTACCGGGAAATTGAATACGATAAGGTTTTTGATGTACTCAAACTGGATAAGAAGCGGGAAGCTGATCTGATGCATTTTGTATTGCTGAACAAAATAGGGCATGCTGAAGCAAAACCGGTAAAAATGGATTACTTGCGGGAAAACCTTCAATATTTATTATAATGGATGCAGTGGTATCACCAGGCGGGCTAAAGGGACATATTTGTATCCCGGCCTCCAAAAGTGCCTTTCAGCGTGCCTGTGCACTGGCTTTGCTCAATAGAGGGCGAACAATCATTCATAATCCCGGAATAAGTTTCGATGACCAGGCTGCCATCCGGATAATAAAAGAATTGGGCGCCGATTGTCGTTTTGAACAAGGGCAGCTACACGTGCTCGGCCCTGGCAGCATTTCCCCTGCGGCAGAAATAAATTGCGGGGAAAGTGGTTTGTCGCTAAGGATGTTTGCACCCATTGCTGCCTTAAGTGACCATACCTGTACACTAAACGGTACGGGCAGCCTGCTGAAAAGGCCAATACATTTTTTTAATGAAATATTACCTCGTTTAGGGGTTAGCGCTATATCTGCTGGCGGTTACCTTCCTTTAACAGTTAAGGGGCCGCTGTTGCCATGTGATATTAGTATAAACGCAGCACAAAGTTCACAGTACCTTACCGGTTTGCTTTTTGCATTTGCTGCCACAGCTAAAGTGCCAGTTACAATTTGGGTTAATGATCTAAAAAGCAGGCCTTATATTGACCTCAGCGTACAGATGATGCGGCATTTCGGTTACAGGGTGGATAATATGAATTATGAACAGTTCGTCATTTATCCGGCTGCCCCGGGGGAGCAGGATATCACGTATTCGGCTGAGGCAGACTGGAGTTCAGCTTCATTCATGCTGGTGGCCGGGGCTATTGCGGGAGATATTTGCATTGATTGCCTGAAGATGGATTCGGTACAGGCCGACAGGGCCATTATGGAAGTATTGGCCAAAGCCGGTGCTTACGTAAGCATGAACGGAACCAGGGTGCAGGTAAACAACCGGCAATCATTATACGCTTTTGAGTTTGATGCAACAGACTGTCCCGACCTGTTTCCGCCACTGGCAGCACTTGCATCTTATTGTAAAGGCGTTTCGGTGATAAGGGGTACAGGAAGGTTGTCGGGAAAAGAAAGCGACAGGGCCGGCACACTGCAGGAAGAATTTGGTAAAATGGGAATACACATCCGGGTTGAAAATGACAGCATGTTCATCCATGGAGGAACACCTGTAGAAGCCCTGGTAACATCTCATCATGATCACCGGATAGCCATGGCCTGTGCGGTTGCTGCATTAAGGGCTACGGGTAACATACGAATTAAGCATGCAGAGGCGGTTAATAAATCATATCCCGATTTTTTTATGCACTTGCAGGAGTTAGGAGCTGCAGTATCTTTATCATAAATAAATATGCCATGAACAGTTTTGGAAGAATTTTCCGGGCCAGTATTTTTGGTGAATCGCATGGAACCGCGGTAGGTGTTATTATTGACGGATGCCCGCCGGGAATACCGTTAACCGCAGCAGATTTTGAATCAGACATAGAAAGGCGAAAAGGCGGTATCAGGAAGGGTACTACACCCAGGGCAGAATCAGATATCCCGGTTTTTTTATCCGGTGTTTTTAATGAGAGGACAACGGGCGCACCTGTTACAGTTATATTTCATAATAATAATACCCGCAGCAGTGATTATGAAAAGCAAAGGGATATACCCAGGCCCGGGCATGCAGATTTTGTAGCTGCAAAAAAATTTTCCGGCTTTGAAGATTACCGGGGCGGGGGCCATTTTAGCGGCAGGCTCACTGTTTGCCTGGTTGCTGCAGGCGTGATTGCTAAAAAGATACTGGCCATTAATGGCAACATTCAATGTACTTCAGCAATTATTTCAGTAGGGGGTGAAACAGATATGGAGAAAGGTCTGCAAAAAGCTATTGATGCCAATGATAGTGTTGGTGGCATAGTTGGCTGCCGGGTTACCGGTTTGCCGGTCGGTTTGGGTGAACCATTTTTCGATTCGGCAGAATCATTATTGAGCCATGCCGTTTTCTCCATTCCTGCAATCCGGGGCATTGAGTTTGGTACCGGCTTTGAAGCTGCGGGTATGTTTGGAAGCAAACATAATGATGCGTTGGAAGACAATACCGGAAAAACGGCCACGAACCATGCCGGTGGTATTGTTGGCGGATTAACCAATGGTAATGAACTGGTTTTCCGGGTGGCGGTAAAGCCTGCTTCATCCACACCCAAAGAACAATACAGCCTGAATATTGAAACGGGCAGGATGGAAGATTTTACAATCACAGGCAGGCACGACCTTTGTATTGCCCTTCGTGTTCCGGTTGTATTAGAGGCTGTTACTGCCATTGTGCTGGCAGATTTATTGCTCCTGGAAAAGAAGAAATCAAATTGACAATAAATAGGTTCTATAAAAATAAAAGGCCCGTGAATTATTCCGGGCCTTTTTATTTACGGTTGAATATTTTTATTGCAATAACATTACGGTACCTCTCAGCTCTACGAGTTTTCCATTCTTGTCAATTCCTTTCACAATCCACACATATGTACCAACCGGTTGTGTTTTTCCTTTAAACTTGCCATCCCATCCCCTTAACCATTGGTTGGTTTCAAAAACCAGTTCGCCAAACCGGTTAAATACCCTGAAGTAGTCGGTTTGAGCAATACCAACCGGAATGGCCCTGAAGATATCGTTGAGTCCGTCGCCGTTTGGTGAAAACGCATTTGGTACATAGTAATTTGGCCCGTTATAAACCTGTACAAATACGGTGTCGTAGCCAATACAACCTGCTATATCGGTTACTTTAACCACAAACTGCTGGTCGCTGGTTAATGTGGCAAGCGGGTTTTGAGCTGTAGATATATTTAACGGGGATGAAGGGCTCCACAGGTAACTTACCCCTCCGCTGGCAGATAACTGGTGGGGTACACCCAGTACTGCAATGGTATCGTTTCCGGCATAAGCAGGAACC
>WBZP01003104.1_pt1 | contig 18392 bp, 16 predicted proteins | sample 5204301 | NCBI WGS metagenome assembly WBZP01 (sample SAMN12412401, study PRJNA552823) | activated sludge metagenome | isolation source: activated sludge from nitrification reactor of wastewater treatment plant... | place: USA: Pennsylvania | collected 2017 | reverse complement strand
CATCCCGCCCTTCTCGCTGCTGTGGGTCGGGATGGTCCACGACTTCTGGCGCTACCGCGACGACCCGGCGTTCGTGCGGGCCCAGCTGCCGGGCACGCGGACGGTGCTCGACTGGTTCCTCGCCCGCCAGCGCGCGGACGGGCTCCTCGGGCCCTTCGCGTGGTGGGGATTCCTCGACTGGGCGACCGAGTTCGACGGCGGCGTCCCGCCGATGGAGAAGGACGGCCAGTCGGCCCCCCTCACCCTCCAGCTCGTGAACGCGCTCTCCGAAGCGGCGGACCTGGAGTCGGCGCTCGGCGACTCGCACCGGGCCACGCTCTACCGGGAACGAGCGGCGGCCGCGCGCGCGGGGGTCATGACGCGGTGCTGGGACGAGGGGCGCGGGCTCGTGGCCGACCGGCCGTCGAAGGATCGCTTCAGCCAGCAGACGAACGTCCTCGCGATCCTCTCGGACGCCTTGCCGGCCGAGCGCCAGGAGGCGGTGCTCGACGAGGTCCTCGCCGCCGGCATGCCGTCCGCGCAGGAGGTCGAGGCGAGGTCGGGCGCCGCCCGGCAGGGCCTCACGCGCGCGAGCTACTACTTCCGCTTCTACCTCTCGCGCGCCCTCGACAAGCTCGGCCGCGGCGACGAGTACCTCGTGCAGCTCGAGCCGTGGCGCGAGATGCTGCAGCTCGGCCTGTCGACGTGGGCCGAGTCTCCGTTCGACGACGTCCGCTCCGACTGCCACGCCTGGAGCGCGCACCCGAACTACGACCTGCTCACGATCGTGGCCGGCATCCGCCCGGCCTCCCCCGGCTTCCGCTCGGTCCGGATCGAGCCCCGTCTCGGCGCGCTCACCGCGCTCGACGCGTCGTTCCCGCACGAGCGCGGGCCGATCACGGTCTCGTACCACCGGACGGGCGGCGGCCTCGAGGCCAGCGTGACGCTGCCGCCGGGGCTCACGGGCTCGCTCGTGTGGCACGGCCGCGCGACCGCGCTCCACGAGGGGAAGCAGGAGCTGCGCGTCGAGTAGGCGCGCCGTCCAGCCGGGTGGACGCGCGGGTCGGCGCCGAATCTTCTTGACAACTCAGACGTGACGTCTTAGCTTCGATTCAGACAGAGCGTCTGAGGAGGGAAGCGTGGCCCGACGCCCGCAGGACGTCACCGACGCGGAGCTCGACGTGCTCCGCGTGATCTGGGACCAGGAGAGCGCGACGATCCGCGCGATCGCCGACCGGCTGTACCCGAACGGCGGCACCTCCGAATACGCCACGGTCCAGAAGCTCCTCGAGCGGCTGGAGGACAAGGGCCACGTCGCGCACCGCGCCGAGGGCCGCACCAACGTCTACCGCGCGCGGGTCGGGCGGGACGACCTCGTCGCCCGGCGGCTGCGCGACACGGCCGAGCGGCTCTGCGACGGCTCGCTCACCCCGCTGCTCACCCACCTGGTGAGCGCCGGCCGCCTGTCGGCCGAGGAGCTCCGCGAGCTGCGGCAGCTGGTGGACCGCCTCTCGCGGGAGAGGTCCGGACGATGAGCGCGCTCCTCTCGCTCGTCGCCACGAACGCCGCGACGGCCGCCGCGCTCGCCCTCCTCGCCTGGGCCGCGGGACGGGCGCTCCGCCGGCCCGCCGTCGTCCACGGCCTCTGGCTGCTGGCGCTCGCGAAGCTGGTGACGCCGCCGGTCCTGCCGATGGCCGTCCTGCCGGCCTGGAGCGCGGCGGCCGGCGAGGCGCCCGGCCCCGTCGCCGTTCCGATCCCGCCTCCGGCCGAGACGGCGGCGGTCGCGCTACGCGAGCCGGCCCCTGTCGCCCGGCTCGACCTCTCGCCCGCCCGGCCGCCGGCCCCCGTCGCCCGCGCAGCCTCCGGCCGCCGCGCGGGGGTCGCTCACGCCGCTCCGTTCACGCCCCCGCCGCCGGTGCGCGCCGGCGATCCGGCCTCCCGGCTTCCCTCGCCCGGCGCCGTCGTCGCCGCGCTCCTCGGCCTTGGCAGCCTCTTCGTCACGGCCGTCGCGTGGCTCCGCGCGCGGCGCTTCGGCGCCCTCCTCGAGTCCTCCTCTCCCGCGCCCGACGCGCTCGCGGCGCGGGCCGGCGAGCTCGCGCGGCGCCTCGGCCTGCGCGGCGCGCCGCCCGTGCGCCTGACGCCCGGCCCGGTCCCGCCGATGCTCTGGCCGACCCGCCGCGGACCGCTGCTGGTGCTGCCCGCGCGGCTGCTCACCGAGCTGTCGGACGACGAGCGCGACGCCCTCCTCGCCCACGAGCTCGCCCACGTGCGCCGGCGCGATCACTGGGTGCGCTTCGTCGAGCTCGCGGCGACGGCTCTCTTCTGGTGGTACCCCGTGGCGTGGTGGGCCCGCCGCGCGCTGCGCCGCGCCGAGGAGCGCTGCTGCGACGAGTGGGTGCTGCGCGTCCTTCCGTTCTCGGCCGGCGCCTACGCGAACGGCCTCCTGAAGAGCGTCGCCTTCGTCGCGGGCGAGCCTCTGGTCCTGCCGGCGGCGGCGTCGGGCGCCGGCCCGGTCGAAGACCTCGAAGCCCGACTCAAGGAGATCCTGATGACCCGACCGATGCCCCGCCTCGCCGCCCCGGTTCGCCTCGCCCTCGGCGTCGCCGCCGCGGCCGGGCTCGCCGTCTTCCCCACTCACGCCGCCTCGCGAACCCCCGACGCGTCGGCCGCCGTCACCGCGACGACGCCCTCGGCCCAGCCCGCACCCGCCGCCGCGCCGCGTCCCGCGCCGGCCCTCGCCCCGCGCCCCGCGCGCGCCGTGGCCGGGCCGGCCGGCGTCGCGCGGGCCACGGCGACGCCGCGGCCGGCAGTGGCGGCGGCTTCCGCCGGCTCGAACGACGGACCGGTCGTCGTGGGCGGCATCACCGGCGGCGTCGCCGGCGGTGTCACGGTCACGGGCGGTGTCACGGGCGGTGTCACGGGCGGTGTCACGGGCGGTGTCACGGGCGGCGCCCTCGGCGGAATCTCCGGCGGCGTTCTCACCGCCGGCACCCCGCGGCCGGACCTGGCCGCGCTCGCGGACGACGAGGAAACGGCGCTCGCTTCCGAGCGCCGCGCGATCGAGGAGCAGCGGCGCGCCCTGCGGGCCCAGGAGATCGAGCTCGCGCGCCGCACCCTCGCGCTCGAGGCGAAGGCGAACGAGCAGCGCCTCGTGGGCGAGGCCTCCCGCCTCCGCGCGGACGGCCGCGACCGCGACGCGCAGCGGGTCGAGAAGGAGGTTCGCCTGGCGCGGCGCCACCTCGAGCTGCAGGAGCAGCAGCTCCGGCTCGAGGTCGAGAGCGCCCGGATCGAGGCCAAGGTCGAGAAGGCCGGCGCGGACGAGGCGGCCGTCGCCGACGGCGAGGCGGAGCGCGACGCACTCGAGAAGAAGCAGCGCGCGCTCGAGGCCGACATGGAGGCGATGGCCCGCGAGATGGCGGCGGCGGATGCCGAGGCGCGCGTCGACGCCCTCCACGAGTCCACCGGGGAGCTCGAGCGCTCGATCGCCGAGCAGATCGAGTCGCTGCGCCAGGCGCTCCCCGAGGCCGGCTCCCGCCAGCCCGAGATCGAGCACGAGATGAAGCGTCTCCAGTCGGCCCTCGACGCGCTCGGCGCGCGCCCGGGCCCGACGCGGATCAAGATGCGGACGACCGCCCCGCCGGAGCGGATGCGGCAGCCCGCGCCCGAGCCGCCGCCGGCCACCGCGCCTCGCCGCTGACGAGAATGCGTGCCCCCGGCCGGGGCGACGGGGTACCATCGACCCGTCCCCCGGCAAGGAGGTTCCCATGCGTCAGACGCTCGCCGTCGCGGTCGTCGCGCTGCTCCTGCTCCCCGGCGCCGCCCGCGCCGACATGAAGGAGGTCGCCGCCCGCGGCGCCCTGCGCGTGATCGCCGCCGAAGGCGAGCAGCCGGAGATGTTCGCCTTCGACGACGCCGCGAGGCCGGGCCTCGAGCGCGAGTGCCTCGCGGGTTTCGCCCGGCTCAACAAGGTGAAGCTCGAGGTGGTGAAGGTCGGGGCCTTCAACGAGCGGATCCCGGCCCTCCTCCGCGGCGAGGGAGACGTCGTCGTCGGGCTCGTGGACACGGCCGAGCGGCGCAGGCAGATCGACTTCTCGTCGGAGGTCCTGCCGGTGCGCCACGTCGTGGTCACCGCCCAGCCGCGCAGGCCGCCCGCGTCGCTCGAGGACGCGCGTCGACTGACCTTCGGCGTCATCCGCGGCACGAGCTGGGCCCGCGAGACCGCGGCGGCCGGCGTGGCCGAGTCGCTGATGGTCCCGTTCGCCGACACCGAGCCGATGCTCGCGGCGCTCGAGGCGGGCCGCATCGAGGCCGTGGTCATGACGGTGTCGGACTTCACGCTCGCGGCCAAGCGTCACCGCCGGATCGAGGCCGGCGTGAGCGTCGGCGAGACCGGCCGCGCAGCGTGGGGCCTGCGCAAGTCGGACGTCGAGCTGCGGAAGGCGCTCGACGCCTACCTCGACAACCTCCGCAGCGGCCCGTCGTGGAACCGGCTCATCGTCGTCTACTTCGGCGAGAAGGCGCTCTCGGCCCTGGGGCGCGCGCGGTAGCCGCGCCACTTCCGCCGCGCGGGCACGCTGAGGCGCGTGTCCCATTGACGGCGGCGACGACGCACCGTACAAGGTCCCGAGCCGCCCGGCGCGGGGAGCGCCGAGGGGAGGACCCATGACCGCCGCCCGACGACGCGCCCTCGCCGTGTCCGCTCTGCTCCTTCTCGCCGTCGCGCCCGGGGCGTCCGCCGGCGCCGCGTCCGTGCCCGCGCAGCGGGTTCACCCGCTGCGCGTCGCGGCCGACGGGCGTCACCTCCTTCAGGCCGACGGCCGTCCCTTCTTCTTCCTCGGCGACACGGCGTGGGCGCTCTATCACGCGCTCACCCTCGAGGAGGCCGACCGCTACCTCCGCAACCGCGCGGCCAAGGGCTTCACCGTGGTCCAGGCGGTGCTGCTGTGGGACCTCGACGCCCGCCACGTCACGAACGGCGTCGGCGCCCCGCTCCTCGAGAACGACCCCCGACGGCCGAACGAGCCGTACTGGGCCCACGTCGACCGCGTGATCGACCGCGCGGCCGAGCTCGGGCTGACGACGGCGCTCCTTCCCGTGTGGGGCGACAAGTGGCACGGCCGGCAGAGCGATCCCGGGACGAGGGTCTTCCGCGACCCGGGGAGCGCGCGGGAGTTCGCGCGGCTCGTCGGCCGCCGCTACGGGTCGAAGCCGGTGATCTTCGTCCTCGGCGGCGACCGCAACGTCGAGACCCCCGAGGACCTCGCGATCACACGCGCGTTCGGCGAGGGGCTGAAGGAAGCGGCGCCGCGCGCGCTCGTGACCTACCACCCGCGCGGCCCCGGCCGCTCCTCGGACGCCCTGCACGCCGAGCCGTGGCTCGACTTCGACATGATCCAGTCGTCGCACACCGGCCGCGGGATCGACACGGCGGCCAACGTGGACCACGACCGCGCGCTCGTCCCGCCGAAGCCGACCCTCGACGGCGAGGCGCGCTACGAGGCGATCATCGCCGACTTCTACAACCTCGGCGCGAGCCCCGCGATCCGCCTCGACGACACCGACGCGCGCGTGACCGCCTACCGCTCGCTCCTCGCCGGCGCGGCCGGCCACACCTACGGCGACAACGACGTCTGGCAGATGTGGGCTCCCGGCCGCGAGCCGCAGATCGGGGCGAACACGCCGTGGGAGGAGGCGCTCGACCACCCGGGTGCCTTCCAGATGCGCCACCTGCGAAGGCTCTTCGAGTCGCGGCCCTGGGCGACGCTCGCCCCGGCCCCGGACCTCGTCGTCGGCGCGAACCCCGCGGGCGAGGGCTTCGTGCGCGCCGCGATGGCGGGCGACCGCTCCTTCGCGTTCGTGCACTCCCCCCTCGGCCAGCCCGTCGTCGTCGACCAGCAGCGCCTCGGCGCGCGCGACGTCGCGTCGTGGTGGTTCGACCCGCGCTACGGCCGCGCGTACCACGCCCACACGGGCGTCGGCACGGCGATCCAGGTCTTCACGCCGCCCACGTCGGGCCGCGACGCGGACTGGGTCCTCGTGCTCGACGACGCGTCCCGCGGCTTCCCGCCGCCGGGCGCTCCCGCCGCTCCCGACCGTCCACAGCCTGGAGGCTCCCGATGACCGTCCGCCGCGCCGCCCTCGCCGCTCTTCTCGCCCTCCCCCTCCTGCCCGTCCCCGCGCGCGCCGCCGCGCCCGTCGCCCTCTGGAACGGGAAGGACCTCTCGAACTGGTCGTTCTTCCTGGTCGACCCCAAGGCCAGGATGGCCGACGTGTGGAGCGTTCGCGACGGGATGATCGTCTGCAAGGGCGAGCCGCTCGGCTTCCTGATGTCGAAGGACACGTTCACGAGCTTCCGCCTCGTCGTCGAGTGGCGGTGGGCGCCCGGCACGGTCGTGACGAAGGAGAAGACGCCGAACAGCGGCGTCTTCCTGCGGCTGAACGGCGGGATGAAGGGTCTGCCCCGCACCTACGAGGCGCAGCTCAAGAGCGGCGACGCGGGCGACGTCTACGGCTTCTGGGGCATGAAGGTCGCCGGCGACCCCGCGCGGTCGAAGAGCGGCAAGAACGACGCGATGGGCGAGATGACCGGCGTCTCGAAGGCCGCGTCCGCCGAGAACCCCGTCGGCGAGTGGAACCGCTACGAGATCGTGCTCGACGGGACGAAGCTCGACGTGACGATCAACGGGAAGCAGGTCAACTCCGTCACCGCCGCCGACGTGGTCGCCGGCCACGTCGGCCTGCAGTCCGAGGGCGGCGAGGTCCACTTCCGCAAGGTCGAGCTTCAGCCGCTGCCCTGAGCGGCCCGCCTACGGCACGTAGGCGATCGCATCGATCTCGACGCGCAGTCCCTTGCCGGGAAGGGCCGCCGCCTGGATCGTCGTGCGGGCGGGCCGGTGGCCGGCGAACGCCTTCGCGTAGACCTCGTTCATCTGGGGGAACTCCGCCATGTCGACGAGGAAGACGCCGCAGCGCAGGACGTGCTGCAGGCTCGAGCCGGCCGCCTTCAGTATCGCCTCGACGTTCGCGAGGCACTGCGCGGTCTGCGTCGCGACGTCGGGGCCGGCGAGCTGGCCGGTCCGCGGGTCGGTCGCGCCCTGGCCGGAGACGAACACCAGCCGGTCGAGCTGCATGCCGGGCGAGTAGGGGCCGACGGGAGCGGGCAGGGACGGGTCGACGACGGGGCGATGGGACATGGGGCCTCCTCGCGCGGGCTCTCTCCGCGCCTCGACTCGGATGATAGCGGCGTGTTGTCGCCACCCCGGAATGCGGCGCACAATCGATCTCGGGCGGGGAGGGCTCGTTCGTGACAGCGCCGGTCGTCGGCTCGGAAGGCAGGGCCCCGGACGACGAGCGACTCGACTCCTGGAAGGAGATCGCGGCCTACCTGCGCCGCGGCGCGCGGAGCGTCCAGCGGTGGGAGCGCGAGGAGGGCCTGCCGGTCCACCGCCTCCAGCACGACCGGCTCGGCTCCGTGTACGCGTATCGCTCGGAGCTCGACCGGTGGTGGGAGGCGCGGAGCGCCCGCGAGGCGCCCGCGCCGGGCGCGACCGAGGCCTCCGTGGCCGTCCTGCCCTTCGCCGACATGAGCCGGGACCGCGACCAGGGCTACCTCTGCGAGGGCGTCGCCGAGGAGATCACGAGCGCCCTCTCGCGTGTCGACGGCCTCCACGTGGCCGCGCGCACGTCGGCGTTCCTCTTCCGCCCGGGCGCGGCGGACTCGCGCGAGATCGCCCGCCGCCTGCGCGTCCGGACGATCCTCGAGGGGAGCGTGCGCCAGGCGGGCGATCGGCTGCGGGTCACCGTGCAGCTCGCCGACGCCCACACGGGCTACCAGCTGTGGGCCTCGACGTACGACCGCGAGACGCGGGACGTGTTCGCGGTGCAGGACGAGATCGCGCGCTCCGTGGTCGCCGCGCTGAGGCTGACGCTCTCGCCCCCGCAGGCGGCCGTTCTCTTCCGGCCCGGGACGCGCGACCCGCAGGCCTACGACTGCTACCTCCGCGGACGAGCCGCCTACGAGCGCTACGGCACGAAGGACGTCGAGCAGGCGGCGGCCTTCTTCGCCCGCGCCGTCGAGATCGATCCGGGCTACCCGCAGGCGCACGCCGGCCTCGCCGACTGCTGGTCGTACCTCTACCTCTACCGCGACCGCAGCGACGGCAACCGGGCGAAGGCCGACGCCGCGAGCCGCGACGCCGTGGCCCTCGACCCCGGTTCGGCCCAGGTCCAGGCCTCGCGCGGGCTCGCCCTCTCGATCGCGGGGCACGACGCCGAGGCCGGTCGCGCGTTCGAGGAGGCCGTGCGCCTCGAACCGTCGCTCTTCGAGGCGCACTACTTCTACGCCCGGCACTCCTTCGCTTCGGGGCGCTCCGAGAAGGCGCTCGCCCTCTACGAGGAAGCGATGCGCCTGCGGCCCGAGGACTACCAGTCGCCCCTCCTCGCCGCGCAGATCTACGACGACGCCGGCCGGCCCGCGGAGGCGGCGGCCGCGCGGCGGCAGGGGGTCGAGCGGGCGGGACGGCATCTCGCGATCGACCCCGACGACGCGCGAGCCCTCTACATGGCCGCCAACGGGATGGCCGCCCTCGGCGAGAGCGGCCGGGCGCGCGAGTGGGCCGAGCGCGCGCGGGCGCTCCGGCCGGACGACGGCATGGTGCTCTACAACGTGGCCTGCGTCCTCGCCCTCCTCGACGCGCGCGACGGCGCGCTCGAGTGCCTCGAGCGCGCCGTCCGGTGCGGCCTGCGCCAGCGCGGCTGGTACGAGCACGACAGCAACCTCGACGGCCTGCGCGCCTCGCCGCGCTTCCAGGCGCTTCTGCGCGAGCTCTAGCCTCCTACGGCAGGCCCACGACCGGCCGCGCGACGTCCGCGGCCTCCGCCGCCCGCTCGGCCTGTGCCTCGGGCAGCGTGACCTCGGAGCCGTGGCCGGTGGTGACCGCCTTCAGGAACCGCTGGCCGGCGTGCTTGTGGAACACAAGGCCGACCTCGCGCGCGGCGTTCGGCTGCGCCTGGCACAGGGCCGTCGCCAGGTGGCGGCCCGACGGCGCGTAGACGTGGACGACCCGCGCCGTCTCGTCGATCTCGAAGCGGTAGTCTCCGCCGGGCAACGGCTGCCCGGCCAGCACGAACTCGAACGGCAGGTGGACCTTCACCGTCTCCCCCGCCGTCGCCTTCGGGGCCGCCACCGCCGCCGCGACCGCCGCCGCCGCGAGCACGCTCAACTTGCTGGACATGATCGCCTCCTCGTTCTCCCGAGTCACCGGATGAGACGCAGGAGGCGGGCGGCAGGTGCCGCGGCACGGAACGCCAGCCGGCGGCGGGCGAGCTCTGGCGAGCTCTGGCGAAGGCTCCGCGGCCGCCGCCGGGCGGAAGGGCGACGGGCCGCCTACTTTGCGCGCGCCAGGGCGGCGACCTCGCGGAGCCTCTCGAGATGCGCGCCCGAGATCCGGCCGTCCCGGTCGGGCGGGACGTTCAAGAGATAGTTCGCGCGGCGGGCGTTGCAGACCCGCAGGCGCTCGGCCATGGCGGCCGCCGGCTGCAGGTCGTCCGGCTTCGACACCGCGCGCCAGAACCACCGCTGCCCGGTCTGGATCGTGTCGCAGACCTCGGCCGGGCTCGCGTTGCCCGCGGCCGGCAGCGTACCGGCCCAGGGGAACTCGTGGCTCAGGACGTCCGTCTCGCGGAGGTCGTGGCTGTTGTTCGCCAGCACGAGGAGCGACGGCTGGAGCGACTTCAGGGCCGCCCGGATCCCGGGCCAGTCGCCGGCCGTGTACTTGTTCGCGTACTGGTCGACCCACAGGAGGTCGATGGGCCCGTAGCGCTCCAGCATCTCCGCGAGCTGCTTCCTCACGAAGCCGGCGTAGTCGCCGATGGCCTCGGGCGGAAGGCCGTGGAGGTTCGGCTTCCCCGGCGGCGGCGCGTTGCGGTGGGCCTCGTCGGCGTAGTCGCCGGGGAAGCAGTAGTAGAGGCCCGTCTTCAGGCCCCGCTTCCGGCAGGCGTCGACGAACTCGCGCACGACGTCGCCGCGGCCGCCCCGCAAGCGGCGGAAGAGCGTCGCGTCGTGCGTCGTGAGCGCGCTGTCGTAGAGCGCGATGCCCTCCGTGTGCTTGGCGGTGAGGACCATGTAGGTCATGCCCGCCTCGCGCGCGGCATCGGCCCACTGGCCGGGATCGAGCCGCGCCGGGGCGAAGAGGTCCGGGTCCTCGTAGCCGCCCGCCCAGTCGAGGTCGGCGAAGGTCCCGAGGTTGAAGTGGACGAACATCCCGAAGCGCCACGCCATGAAGTCGCGCTGCTCGCGCGTGAGGGCGGGCGCGTCGGCGGCCCGCACCGGAACCGGGATGACGGCGAGGGCCGCTGCCGCGGCCAGGACACGGAGCCTCACGGTCGCCTCCTCGGGTGGCGCGCCGGGCGCGCGGTCGGATGTTACGCGGCCCGGCTGCGCAGCGACAAGGGCGCCGTCCCCCGGGCTTATGATCGGACCGCCCCACGATCGGAGGTCGACGTGAACCGACGCGCCTCGCTCCTGCTCCTCCTCGCGGCCACCGCCGCGTGCCGGGCCCAGACGAAGCCGCCCGCGCGGGCGAGCGACACCGAGACGGTGGGACGCCGCGAGGGCGGCCGGACCGTCCTGCCCGTGAACCAGGTCGTCACCCCGGCCGGAGTCCAGGTGGACCTGCCGGGCCTGCGGCCGCAGGCTCTCGCGCTCTCGCCCGACGGGCGTCTCCTCCTCACGTCCGGGAAGTCGGCCGAGCTCGTGGTCCTCGACGCGGACAGCGGCGCCATCCGGCAGCGGGTCGCCCTGCCGAAGACGAAGGCCGCGAAGGCGCCGTCCTCGAACGTCCTCGCCCCGGACAAGGACGGGCTCATGAGCTACACGGGCCTGCTCTTCGCGCCCGACGGCCGCCGCGCCTTCCTGAGCGACGTCAACGGCTCGATCGCCGTCTTCGACGTGGGCGACGACGGCACGGTCCGGAACGCCCGCTCGATCGCGCTTCCGCCCGCCCGCGCGCCGCGGCGGCTCGAGGAGATCCCCGCCGGCCTCGCCCTCTCGGCGGACGGCCGCCGCCTTTACGTCTGCGGCAACCTGTCGAACCGGCTCCTCGAGCTCGACGCCGCGAGCGGCCGCGTGCTGCGCGCGATCGACGTCGGCGTCGCCCCGTTCGACGTCGTCCTCCTGGCCGGGAAGGCGTACGTCTCGAACTGGGGCGGCCGCCGGCCCGAGCCGGGCGACCCCGTCGGGCCGGCCGGGCGCGGCACGACGGTGAGGGTCGACGCCGTGCGACGGGTCGCGAGCGAGGGGTCCGTCACCGTCGTCGACCTCGCGAGCGGCAAGACCTCGGACATCCTGACCGGCCTCCACGCGAGCGCCCTCGCCGTCTCGCCCGACGGGCAGCACGTCGTCTGCGCGAACGCCGCGAGCGACAACCTCTCGGTGATCGACGCGCGCACCGGCGCCGTGGTCGAGACGATCTGGGCGAAGCCGAGCCCGTCCGACCTCTTCGGCGCCCAGCCGAACGCCCTCGCCTTCGCCCCCGACGGGAAGACCCTGTACGCGGCCAACGGCACGCAGAACGCCGTCGCGGTCCTTCGCTTCGATCCCGGCGCGCACGCCTCGAAGCTGCAGGGCCTCGTCCCGGTCGGGTGGTTCCCGGGCGCGATCGCCTACGACGCGGCCCGCCGACGCCTGGCCGTCGCGAACATGAAGGGCCACGCGTCGGCGAAGCAGCGGCCGGGCGCGGGCAAGGCGGCGGGCGCCGACGCCTCCGGCTTCAACTCGCACCAGTACTCGGGTTCGGTGTCGCTCGTGCCGGTGCCGTCCGACTCCGAGCTGCCGGCCCTCAGCGAGACGGTGTGGCGCAACCTGCGCCAGGAGCGCATCGCGGAGGCGCTCCTGCCCCCCCGCCGGGAAGCCCCCGCCCGCGCGATTCCCGAGCGGATCGGCGAGGCGAGCTTCATCCGCCACGTCGTGTACGTCATCAAGGAGAACCGCACCTACGACCAGGTGCTGGGCGACGTGAAGGCGGGCAACGGCGATCCGTCGCTGTGCATCTTCGGGGCGAAGGTCACCCCGAACCAGCACGCGCTCGCGTCGGAGTTCGTGCTCCTCGACAACACCTACTGCGCGGGCATCCTCAGCGCCGACGGCCACCAGTGGAGCACGACCGCGATCGGCACCGACTACCTCGAGCGCTCCTTCGCGGGCTGGCCGCGCAGCTACCCGGACGGCATGGGCGAGGACGAGGCCGACGCGCTCGCCTACTCGCCCGCCGGCTTCCTCTGGGACAACGCCCTGCGCGCCGGGCTCGCGATCCGCAACTACGGGGAGTTCATGGCCCCGGCCGTGAAGTGGCGGGACCCGAAGCGGAAGGGCGCCCCGGACTTCCTCGCCAACTACCGCACGTGGAAGGGCCAGTCGGACGAGTCCGTCTTCGCGAGCTACCCGATGGTCGAGACGATCGCGCCCTTCTCGCCCGCCGCCTACGTGGGCTGGGAGATGACGGTCCCCGACCAGTTCCGCGCCGACTTCGTCCTGCGCGAGCTCGCGGAGTACGAGAAGAGCGGCGAGCTGCCGCAGCTCACGATCATCTGCCTGCCGAACGACCACACGAGCGGCACGAGCCCGGGCTACCCCACGCCGGCCGCCCACGTCGCCGACAACGACCTCGCCCTCGGCCGCGTCGTCGAGGGCCTCAGCCGGTCGCGCTTCTGGCCGCAGATGGCGATCTTCGTGATCGAGGACGACCCGCAGGACGGGTGGGACCACGTGAGCGGCTACCGCACGACGGCCTACGTCGCGAGCCCCTACGCGAAGCGCGGCCAGGTGGTGCGGACGCAGTACAACACGACGAGCCTCCTGCGCACGATGGAGCAGATCCTCGGCCTCCCGCCGATGAACCAGTTCGACGCGAGTGCCGTGCCGATGTGGGACGCGTTCACCGACGCCCCCGACCTGCGGCCGTTCACGGCCCGGCCCGCGAACGTGGCCCTCGACGAGATGAACCCGGAGCCGCGGGCACTCGCGGACCCCGTGCGGCGGCGGGACGCCCTCGCCTCCGCCCGGATGAACTTCCGCGAGGTCGACAAGGCCCCCGAGGACGCGCTCAACCGGATCCTGTGGCGCGCGATGAAGGGAACGCACGAGCCGTACCCCGAGTGGGCGGTGACGAAGACCGCCGACGGAGACGGAGACGACGACTAGCGCGGACGGCCGGCCCGGCCTCGCGCCGGCTCAGACCCGGACGATCTGCGGCAGGTGGTCGAAGTGCCGGTCGCGGTCGTGAAGGGCCAGGTTGTGCTGGAGGACGAGGGCCGCGATCCAGAGGTCGTTCGTCGGGATGGGCGTGCCCTGGGTCCGGAGCTGGCGGAAAGCGGACGCGTAGTGGTGGCTCGTCTGGTCGTCGGGCTACAGAACCGACACGCCGGGCTTCAACAGGAGCCGCCGGAGGACCCGCTCGTTCTCGGCGGACCGCCTCCCGAGCGCGAAGCCCGCTCGCAGCTCGGCCACCACGACGAACGGAAGGAGGACCGCCTCCGCGGTCGACACGACGCGGGCCGCCTCCAGGACGCCCTTGCAGAGGTCGACGTAGCGGTTCGTGTCGAGAGCGATCCTCACTTCCAGACGTCCTCGTCGACGCGGTCCTGGTCGACGAGCGCGGCCTCGACGGCGGCGTCCTTCCTCCACGTGCCGACCACGTCCGAGAGGTCGCGGCGGACGACCTCGCTCGCGCCGAGGCCGAGCCCCTCGATCAGGGCCTCGACCGCGACCTCGTTCAGGCTCTTCTCCTCGGCCCGCGCGCGCTCGCGCACCGCGTCGTCGACGGCGGACGGAATCCCCCGGATCGTATACTGCATGCACTCAGCGTAGTCCATGCCTGCATCTGCTGCAAGCAGGCCGCGGGAACTCCGCCGCCGGGGCGACAATGGGGAATTCGAGGCCAATGTGAGCGACTCCCCCGCCCTGAAGACGTTCGCGCTGGGTTTCCCCTGGCCGACCTTCGATCCCTTCCTCTTCTGCGTCCACCACCTGGACGAGTACCCGCCCGGCAACGAGCAGATGGGCCCGGCCGCGTCGCTCGCCGGCCGCGAGATCGGGATGGACTTCGAGGGGAAGGACGGCTGGCGGATGTACCACGGGGACGTGGTGCCCGGCTTCCCGCGCCATCCCCACCGCGGGTTCGAGACGGTGACCCTCGCGCGCCGGGGCTTCATCGACCACGCCGACTCGCTCGGCGCGACGGCCCGCTTCGGCCACGGCGACGTGCAGTGGATGACCGCGGGCCGCGGCATCGTGCACGCCGAGATGTTCCCGCTGCGCGAGCGGGCCGCGGGCAACACGGCGGAGCTCTTCCAGATCTGGCTGAACCTGCCGAAGGCCGACAAGATGGTCGCGCCGCACTTCACGATGCTGTGGGGCCGCGGGATCCCGCAGCACACGGTGCTCGACGACGAGGGGCGGGCGACACGGGTCGTCACGGTGGCCGGGGCCTTCGCCGACCAGCCGACGCCTCCTCCGCCTCCGAGCTCGTGGGCCTCCCGCGAGGACGCGCACGTCGCCATCTGGACGATCGTCATGGCCCCCGGCGCGCGCTTCACCCTGCCGGCGGCCGACCGGCGGGCCCGGCGGACGCTCTACTTCTTCCGCGGGTCTCGGGTGCGCCTCGACGCGCACGAGCAGTCGACGCACGCCGGCCTCGTCGTGCGGCCGGACGCGCCGATCGTGCTGGAGGCCGGGCCGGACGAGACGGAGCTGCTGATGCTCCAGGGCCGGCCGATCGCCGAGCCGGTGGCCCACTACGGCCCGTTCGTGATGAACGCGCCGCACGAGCTGCAGCAGGCGTTCGACGACTACCAGCGCACGGGCTTCGGCGGCTGGCCGTGGCCGGCCGACGACCCGGTCCACCCGCGCGGGCAGCACCGCTTCGCGATCCACGCGGACGGCCGGCGGGAGGAGCCAGAGCCTGGGGTCAGATCTTGAATTAGCGCATTGAACCCTGACAATGCGCTAATTCAAGATCTGACCCCAGCCGTTCCCAGCCGCCAGCCGTCAGGCGAAGTTCCGCAGGTAGCGCAGCGACTGGCGCAGCGCCGTCTGCCGCGCCTCGAGCGAGCCCTCGTAGGCGCGGTCCTCGACCTCGATGCAGACGGGTCCGTCGTACCCCGTGTCCGTGAGGACCGAGAAGAAGCGGCCCCAGTCGACCTCGCCGAGGCCGGGCAGCTTCGGGCGGTGAAACTCCAGGGGTGTCGCCAGGATGCCGACGTCGTCGAGCCGCTCGCGGTCGAGCCTCGCGTCCTTCGCGTGGACGTGGAAGATCCGCTCGCGGAACTCGCGTAGCGGCTTCAGGTAGTCCATCTGCTGCCAGACGAAGTGCGACGGGTCGAAGTTGAGGCCGAAGCTCGCGCTCGGGACGTCGGCGAACATCCGCCGCCAGATCGAAGGCGTCGTGGCGAGGTTCTTCCCCCCCGGCCACTCGTCCCCCGAGAAGAGCATCGGGCAGTTCTCGATGCCGATCTGCACGCCCTGCTCCTCGGCGTACGCCACGAGCGGACGCCAGGTGTCGAGGAACCGCGGCCACTGCGCGTCTATGCTCTTCGTCCAGTCGCGGCCGACGAACGTGTTGACGCGGGGCACCCCGAGGAGCTTCGCCGCCCGCATGACGGCCCGCAGGTGGTCGACGTAGACCTTCGCCTCGGCCGGGTCGGGGGCGAGCGGGTTCGGGTAGTAGCCGAGGCCGCTGATCGACACCTCGTGCTCCTCGAGCAGGGTGAGGACGCGCTTCGCCCTCGCCTCGTCGAAGGCGCCGACGTCGACGTGCGTCACCCCCGCGTAGCGCCGCTCGGCCTTCCCCTTCGGCCAGCACATGAGCTCGACGCAGGAGAAGCCCTCCGCGTTCGCGAAGGCGAGCACCTCCTCGAGGCGCAGCTCGGGGAGGATGGCCGAGACGAAGCCGAGCCGGATCACGGGAGCTTCACCCAGCCGCCCCGGCGGTGGCTCTCGAGCACCGCCTCGCACAGGACGACCTCGCGGTGCCCGTCGGCGAAGGTGGCGAACGGCGCGGGGGCCGAGAAGTCGCCCTTCGCCACGTAGCCGTAGAACGCGCGGAAGTGCTGCTTGAAGGTGTCCGCGTAGCCCTCCGCGTGGCCGCCCGGAACGCCGATCGCGGCGCGCGCGGGCCCCGAGAGGAGCGACGGGTCGCGCATCAGGAGCTCGTTCGCGCCCGTGCGGCGGCCCATCCACAGCTCCTCCGGGTTCTCGCTGTTCCAGTAGAGCGAGCCCTTCTCGCCGGCCAGCTCGTAGCGCAGGCAGTTCTTGCGGCCGGCGGTCACCTGGGACACCACGAGCGAGCCCCGGGCCCCGCCCTTGAAGCGGATGAGGACGGCGCCGTAGTCCTCGGTCGTGACGTCGACCGGCACGAGGTCCTCCTCCTTCGCGAGCTTTCCGCTGTACGTCTCCACCTCCCCCTTCGGCCGCCGCCGCACGGGGTGGACGGTGTGGAGGTCGGCGCACACCGCCTCGGCCTCGAGGCCGGTGACCGCGTGCACGAGGTCGAGCCAGTGCGTCCCGATGTCGGCCACCGCCCGCAGCTCCCCGCCCTCGGCGGCCAGGACGCGCCAGTTGTAGTCCGTGTCGAGGAGGAGCCAGTCCTGCACGTAGCTGCCCACCACATGGTGGACCCGTCCGAACGAGCCGCCGCGGACCCGCTCGCGGGCCTCGATGTTGAGCGGGTAGAAGCGCAGGTTGTAGTTGACCGCCGCCGCCTGGCCCTTCCGCCTCGCGGCGAGGGCGACGAGCTCGGCCGTCTCCTTCGAGGTCATCGCGAGCGGCTTCTCGACGAGCACGTGCTTGCCCGCCTCGAGGGCCGCCTTCGCCATCTGGAAGTGGAGCCGGTTGGGGGTCGTGACGTGCACGGACTGGACGGCGGGGTCGGCGAGGAGGGCCTCGAGCGACGGGTAGCCCTTCGTCCCGACCGCGGCCGAGAACTTCGAGGTCTCCGCGTCCGAGACGCCGAGCACCCCGACGATGTCGCAGCCGGCGCGCCGGAGCGCCTCCGAGTGCACGCCGCCCATGAAACCGGCTCCGACCACCGCGACCCCGATGCGTGACATGGCTCCTCCGTTCGCTGGAGAGGACGTTTACCTCGGCGGCACCTCGCCCGCAAGAGGCGCCCGGCGCCGCCGCCCTCAGGGCTGGAAGACGACCCTGGCCTTCGCGTCCTCGGAGTAGTAGCGGTCGGGGCCGGGCGTCCACTCGCCGCCCTTGAGCTGCTGCGCCTTCACGACCAGCCTCCCGTCCGGCAGGAGGCGCGACTCCGCCTTCACCTCGGTCACCCCGCCGGGAGAGCCGCCGTGGACGATCTCGTGCGAGAGCATCGAGCCGTTCTCGATCCGGATCGTCGCCGTCGTGAAGAAGCCGGCGGTGGTCACGTAGTGCGCCGCGAGCGTCTGCTTCTCCGCGTCCCAGTAGACGACGGCGGTGCCGCCGTACGCCCCCTCGTTCACCGAGTGCTCCGTGCGCACCGCCCGACCGCCGAGGACGAAGTCGAAGCGGTGGACGTCCGTGGCGCCGTTCGGGAACGTGCACGTCCAGGTCCGCCCGGCGAGCGGCGCGAACCACGCGAGACGCGGATCCGTCTCGGCCGCGGCGGGGATGGCCGGAGCGGCCAGGGCGGCGAGGGCGGCCAGCGCGACGAGCGTCTTCTTCATCACTCCTCCTCCCGGCCCGCGCTCAGCGGGGCAGGACGTTCAGCCGGACGAGGGACGGCGAGCCGGCGCTGCGGTACACGCGCTGGGTGGCCTTCCGGTAGTCGGCCTCGGTCGCCTGGTTCACGTCGACGAACGTCTGCGGGTTCCGGTTCACGAGCGGGAACCACGTGCTCTGGACCTGGACCATCACCCGGTGGCCGCGGCGGAACGTGTGGAAGACGTCCGGCATCGTGAACTCGACCGCCTCCACCTTCCCCGGCTCGAACGGCTCCGGCCGCTCGAAGCTCCGCCGGAACTTGCCGCGGAAGGGCTCCCCGCGCACGAGCTGCTCGTAGCCGCCCATCCGCGAGTGGGCCGGCTCGCCCGGGCCCGCGGGCTTCTCGTCGGGCTGCAGCGGGTACTCGTCGGGGTAGACGTCGACGACCTTGACCACGAAGTCCGAGTCCGTGCCGCTCGTCGAGACCCGCAGGCTGGCGACGACCGGCCCGGCCACGGTGAGGTCCTCCTCGAGCGGCTCCGTCTCGTACGAGAGGACGTCGGTGCGCCGTGAGGCGAAGCGCTGGTCGGCGGTCATGTACTCCCGCGCCATTCCGATGTTCACGTCCTCGATGAACGGCACCGGCCTCGCCGGGTCCGAGACGTACTCGTCGTAGGCCTCCCCGCCGCCGGCCGGGGCCTGCCGCGCGAGCCGGCCGTCCCGCGCGAGATAGAAC
>WBZP01003103.1_pt1 | contig 18395 bp, 13 predicted proteins | sample 5204301 | NCBI WGS metagenome assembly WBZP01 (sample SAMN12412401, study PRJNA552823) | activated sludge metagenome | isolation source: activated sludge from nitrification reactor of wastewater treatment plant... | place: USA: Pennsylvania | collected 2017 | reverse complement strand
CTTCCAAGTCTTGAAGACTTGGAAGGTCTAAGGGGCGACTTGGAAGGTCTAAGGGGCAAGGTCTAAGGGTTAAGAGAACGACTTGGAAGGTCTAAGAGAAAGGCTTCCGCCCGCCCGCGCCTTCGCCGATCGCGGATCGGCGGTACGGACGCATCACTCCAAAATCACTTTCCCCCGTACGCCGTTCTCCGCCTCCGCCACATACACCCCGGCGGGCAGGCCGCTCAAATCCACACTGCACTGCCAGCGCCCGTCGGCAGCCTCCGAAACCGGCGTTTCCAGCACCAAGCGCCCCTGCGCATCCCACAGCCGCAGGCGTTGCGGCGGCGGTGTGTGGTGGGCAGCCGTTCCCGCAATGTGCGTCGGCCCCGGCGTGGGGTTGGGCCAGATGACGAGGGCCGGACGCTGCGCTTGCAGGGCCGTCCCGGTGCTGACCAAAAAGCGCACCGAAAAGCCCCGTACCGAGGTGCAGCCCGATTGGTCGGTTACCGTGGCCGTATAAGTGCCAGGCCGCAGGCCGCCGATTTCCGTGTCCATGCCGCCCGTACTCCACCGGTAGCCGTAGGGGGGAGTACCACCCGACACATTAGTGATGCCGATGTGTCCATTGGCCGTCAGGGTATCGGTGGCATCCTGCACCTCTGCCAGAAAGTACAGCGAATCCGGCTGGGTGATGTAAAACGGGAAGGTGGCCGTGCAGCCCACATCGTCGGTGATGGTGGCCACATAGGTGCCGGGTGTGATTTGCGGGATCAGCGAATCCGTTTGTCCCGTACTCCAGTAATAATTAAAAGGCGGCTTGCCGTTGGAAGGCGCTACCCAAATGTCGCCGTCAGCGCGACCAAAGCAGGAAATGGGCGTGCCGCCCGCCACAAAAGCCAGCGTACCCACGCGGGCCAGCGTGGCAGCGGCGGCATAGCGACAACCAATGGCATCGGTGACGGTGAGGGCGTAGGCACCCGGCAGCAGGTCGTTGCGTTCCCCGGTGCGGGCAGTGGAATCATCGCTCCACCGGTAGCGCAGGGGCAGGAGGGCACTAATCGGCACGACTGCCCGAATGGAGCCACCCGTACCGCTCCCACAAAACATATCCTCCACCTGCATTTGGGGCGCTGGCGGCGGTGCTTCGGCCACCGTCAGGGTATCCGACGCGATTTGTCCACGCGTGTCGGTAATGCTGAAAATGTAGCGGCCCGGAGCCAGCCCTGTGGTGTCGCTGCCTTCCGCACCGCTGTCGCTACGCCAGCGGTAGGTGTAGGGCGGGCAGCCGCCTGTGCTGTTGAGGGACACGCGGCCATTGCTGCCTCCGGCACAGGCGGGCTGAATCAGGGGCGGGACAGCGGGGGCAAAGGGCGGGGTCTCGTAAGGGCCGATGTCCACCCGCCCGCTTTGGATGCGGGAACGGCCTGCCAGATCGGTGCCTATGCCTGCGGCGGCGGCGTTGCTGCCTGCATTGATGAGGGGGGAGCACGGCAACAGGCTGTAATCGCCGTTGGCAGGGTCGCGGAACATCGGGTCTGCGCCAATGAGGTTGTTAAGGCCGCATTTCACTTTATAGGCGGGGGGAATGGCGGCACAGTCAAAATTGTCAAAAGCGCTGTTGTCTATATAAGTACCTCTGACAGAGGCCAAAAAACTGTCCCGATTAAAGTCGCCGCCGATGAAACAGTTTTGTATAAGGAATCTGTTGGGACGCTCGAGAACAATGTTATTGAACCTGACCTTGTTTTCTATGATGATAGAGTTTGTAAGTACTAAACTGTCTCTAAGTTTGCCAGAAAAAATGTCGTGGCGTTCTCTAACAAATATATTATCACTAATCACAGAATTATTTATTCTTACAAAAGTAAGGAAACCACTTCCACGAATTATAGTCGAAGTTTTGTTATTTTTTATAATTGTCCTATTGGCAGTCATCTTAAAAGTTTCCGGTATGAAAATAGTATTTAGACTATTATTGTCACTTATAAGTACGTCTTCCAAGGAAATCTCTGCTTTATCCCAAGCTATATTCATAATTGCATTAAAATTATCATTTTTTGTGAAAGAAACATTTTTGAGATATACAGAAGAATTATCAACCCCTATTTGTTCGAGAGACAGAACAGCAGACCCCTGATAATATTCACTCCCTTTATATATATTTCCATTAAAATGGCAGTTAATCATCTTCAACTCTCTGCCATAAAAAATATAAGAAGGAAACATCCGCACGATGCCGCCCTGGGTGGCGACATTGCGTTCAAATTTGGTGTCTTCTATCAAAAAGGGGTCGGGCAGCCGCCTGCCCAATTGCAGATAGATGGCGCTGCCATCCAGTGCAGCCTCGTTGCCAATGAATACACAGCGGCGAATATGTTGCCGGTCGGTACGCTCATCGTGTGCATCAAGGTAATGATAGCCGCCGCCCCAACGCCCGGCGTAATTGTTGATGAATACACAACTGTCCAAATCCACCCCGCGCTCTAATACCCCCCCACCCTGTCTTGTAATTCCGCCCCCGTCGTTCCTTACGGCGCGGTTGTTCTCAAAACGGCAGTTGAAAAAACGCGGAGCGGCGGAGCCTTTCGTTTCTCCGCTGTTGACGCATACGCCCCCGCCTCCGTTGAAAGCGGTGTTGTGTATAAAGGTACAATTGCGAAAATCAGGGTAGGCATCCAAAATCCCGGCCATTATGTATGCTCCGGCACCGCTGTTCATGCGGTTGTAAAAATAGGGCGACGGATCAATGATGTTGGCCATGCCGTCGCGGAGGGTAAAGCCGTCCACGACGGTATTGCTGTCGGGGTATTCTAAGTAGAGGATGCAAAGGGTGTTGTCTGTGGAGTCGCCGGGTACGCCAATGTCGCCACTCAGGGTGACGGTGTTTTTTTGGTAGTCGCGCTGTGTGGCCTGTGTTTCGGTGCCGTTGAAGCCGCCATAGAAGTGTACGCCCGAAGGCAGTTCAAAGGAAATATGGCGGTTGGTGGTATTGGTGGTCTTGTAGGTACCCGCCGCCACCCAGATGGTATCGCCCTTTTTGGCTCTTTGCATGGCGGTTTGCAGGTCGGGGTGCGCGTCGGCCCAGCGGGTGCCGCTGTTGTTGCCCGTGGCAGCGGCGTTGACGTAAATGCGCTGCTGGGCGAGGGCGCAAAAAGGCAGAAGTAGAAAAAAGAGTAATTTCATGAGTTTTAATAAATGTCCCGCCGATCCCCTGATCGGCGAGGTTAATATGGATCGCTGCTCCCCTGAGCGGCGGGGTTAAAATGTACCGCCGATCCCCTGACCAGCGGCAGCGTGCGTCGTCAAAACGCGCCGCTGCCGCCGCCAGCGACTTCGCCGATCAGGGATCGGCGGTACGAGTGCACTTCTCACTCCAAAATCACATTGCCCTGTGCTTTCTGCGTTTTGCTATACACTTTCCAAATATACACCCCGCGTGGCAGGGTCGCTGCTTCGGCTACGGAAAGGGTCTGCTGCCCCTCTAAGAGTGACACATTGCGGACGAATACCCGCTGCCCAAGCGTATTGAAAAGCGCAATGCGGCCTTCTTCTTCTTTGTCATTTTCAATGGTGAATTGCACGCTGCCGGAGGCAGGGTTAGGATAACAACCTGCCTTAAAAACGGGGGCATCAAGGGACAGACCTTTTGTGTCCTGCCGCTGGGCCACGTCATTGCCTTTTAGAACGGGATGCTCCGTTTGTTCAAAAGTCCATGATGCACTTTGCAATACCCGATTATCTAATCGCAAAGACAAACCCTTTTCGGCAATGGATTGACGCGTCCTGAATACCAATGAAAATAAGAGGGTGCCGGGTTTTATCGGGTTTTCATCATTTTCCCCCATAGGCAGCCACAGGGTACGTATCTCTCCACGGGTTGCTTTTGTGAGACCAAAACAGTTTTCGTCCCAACCCGGTAAATCACCCGACAGGGTTCCGGTCAGGGTCAACTGTGCCGGATCAAAGCGCAAACCAAATTGCAGACATTGCACATCTGTCTGACCGGAATAATAAACGGGTACAGTGATGATGCGGTCGCCTGAAGCTTCCAAACCAGCCCAATTAATTTGTACGGCCTTTCCATACTTTGCTTTTGCAGTGCCGTTTACGTCTCCCACCTTTATGCCTATAAAATTTGCCACCCCGTTTTTAGGTACCGCCTTTGTTTCTGGAAATGGCTCGTAAAATGGATTTGTAACAACAGGGAAGGAATAATCCCTGTCCACAAACCGCCATGAATTGACATTCTGCAATTCTTCATCTATCCCCAGAATCAGTCTGCGCAATGCCACTATATCCAGAGTCGTAACAGTACCGGACTTATTGGCATCTGCGGCAATTATTTTGTAGGGAGAATTGAGTGGTTGCAGGTTCAAAATATGCTTACTAATCAGTGCTAAGTCCAGGGTCGTTACGCCATTCAAAGGATTATCTTCTCTGGAAGGGGTAATAGTAAATAAAGGAGCAGCGCAATCCTGTACACAAACACCATAATATCCATTGTCCAGGGTCATTGTCGTTTTAGAAGAGCAGGAATTCAGAGAAGGCAGTACCTCCACGGTTACCTGGCTCACTCCGGCCAGTGCCTCTGTAGTGATAAGACCACGTACATTGGGTGGACAAATCTCCGAATAAGAAAGTTGTGGAATACAACCTGATGAATACCCTCTGTAGTGAATGTATAGTACTCTTACATGTACTTTTATGCAACCGGTCGCATTTCCATAACTGATAATCACTTTTCTCTCTCCCTGAAGACTTACCCCGGCCGTAGTTGTAAAATCGCATGAAAGAACATTCCCCGTCAACACAGGTGCTGTGCAGTCATTGCAATTGAACCACTCAGACACATCAACATTGGGCAAAAGCTGGGTGCCATTGGGCATCTCAAATTGAACCTCAAACCGCAAAGTACTTATTATGGGAGAGGCACCTTCCGGTGCCCGTATGCCTACTTCTATGTCGTAAGTATTCTCACATTCTTCCGTGCCCTCCTTAACAAAAAAGGTGGTTGAGGGCGTGACGTTGAGGTCGCAAAAGTTATCCCCGCCCCCATTATGATAATCCAGTAATATAGCACCTGACCCTGATACATTCGCCTTGCTACACCCATCTGTAGCTTCCAGCAGGGTTTTGTTTGCCAGAATCGTCACCTTACCCCACCACTTCTGGTTATAAGGTTGAACCGCCGCTATAGATAGGCTGCCTAATGGTGCTAAACCGCCGCTACCCGGTACTGTAATACCCGTAATCACATATCGCAGCGTATATAGATTAGGATTATTGGGGGCAGGAAGAATATGAACAGGTTGGATATTACCATAGGAAAGTCGCATGGTCGGCAAAGCCAGAGCTGACGATGCCAACACCTCTATAGAAAACTCTACACGCGCAATGGTGACAGGATTACTACTGTTATTGCGCAATGAAATTTGAAAATCAAGGCGCGGAGCAGGGCCGGCCGGATTTCCCGTAATCTCTAAAGCAACATTGGCATTAACTCCTGTAGGAGCAGCAAGGGCAGGCACCGGATAAGGAATAATGGCGTTTGCATTCGCGTTGCTTAAGTTGATACTGTTCTCATATTGCAAAGTACTACAAGTAACAGTAGTAGATTTTAGTAGCGATTGGGGCAGCAGGTTTAAATTAATTGTATCCCCGGGTACCGCATTTACAGCGAGGGTAAAGAGCTCAAGGTACATGCAGTCATTGTCTGGGTTTGGACAGGGCGCACTGCCGGAAGGCGGGGTTCCAGGCTGGAAAGTCACCCGCTTCTTTGGATCCAGGCAAGTTGACTCTTGTGATTGTCCTTCTCCCACCATGAGATGGATACCTGCCTGCTGACCGGAAACCTGAAAAACATCCGTCGGCCATTTGCCCCCATTTTTGAAGCATTGTTTGGTACTCTTTTCGTCTATGTAGGACACTTTCTGTTCTGATTCGAGTTCCACGTTGACTGTTAGTTCCTGATAGGGCAGGTTAAAGGTATTGGTTTCCGGACCCGAATATCGCAAATATACTTTATAGTACACTTTCCCACACCCGCTTCCCCCTGCGCAGTCACTCAATTCACCGAGGCTGCCCAAACGGATCATTTCTACCTTCAGGTGCCCGCAACTCTGTAAAGGCTGGCATCCTTCCCCCTGCGCCCTCCCCTGCACAAAAAAAGCCAGCAACAGGACTACTGTAAGCAGTATCTGGCGGGCAAATCTTGCCACACAGGCATCCATTTTAACAGGACTGCTGAAAAGGTGAATTTTTTCGGGACAAAATTTTATTTGCCCCACCCATTTTAGGAGAATTAAAAAACAAATATTTCATGGTTCAAAAAACAAAATTTTAAAAGATGAAAAATATGGTTCAAAAAATCAATTAGCAAACAGTGTGTGTGTCTTGCGACACACCCATAAAGTGACTCACTATGTATTCCTATCAATGAAGAGGAGGGGCGGCAACAACCATTCAAAAGCCCACAGGATTAAAAACAAAACATTCGGACAGGTTGGGATCGGCACCGTCGGATTATAGGAAAGATTGGGCCGAATCAGTTTATCAGCGGCAAATATAAGGAGGTTTTTGGAGAAGGCAAGAAGGTGCGAAAAAAAATAAAACGTCGGGACAGAAAATGGCTTGGCGCGTCTTTTATTTTTTTGAAATTTTCACGGAAGTCATGGTCAATGACCCGGCCACCGCCTTGTCGTTGAAAAGGGAAACCTGTTCGTTTTTGTCTTTTAGTGCCAATATATAAAGCAGGGGCAGGTAATGCTCCGGTGTGGGGACGGACAGTTCAAAGGCCCGGCCTTGCGCCCGGTATTGTATGAGGGGGGTACGGCGCAATAGCCATCAGTTTCAGAAAATGTTTCCGGTGCATGTTTGCTGCTATAGAAGCTGTATGCCGTAGCGCACCACCCATGCGAAACTGAGTATGCCTGTGGCAATCACCACGCCGCGCATGGCGCTTTCCCAGCGCCGCCCCCGATAGATGTTCAGGGGAATGAGGTTGAGGGCAATGGCCACAATGGCCAGTGTCCGCTCCCGGAAATTGGCCGACAGGCCCGTTCCGCTGGCGGCTCCCCACAATTCCATCAGGTTGAACAACTGGTAGAGGATGGCAAACCCGGCTACAGGCAGGAGCAACCCGATGAGCAGACCGGGCAAAACGTCGTTTCGGTTAAACATATTAGAAAATTTGTTGAGCTATTCCGAAAATACTTCAATGGGGTGATTTTTCACCACCAAATCGGTAAACTTGCCCTTGAAGCGCGTGGCACGTACGATGTGGTTATCTATCCAGTGATAATTACCGCCCCGGGGTTTGCCAAACAGAATGCCGTGGTACTTAAATCCGTGTTTATCCAACCATTTTTCCGTAATTTCGCGGTGTGCTTCGGTGCGGCTGGTGAAAAAGTAGATCACATGGCCTTCGTCGTACCAGCGATTGAGCATGGCGAGGGCATCGGGGTAGGGCAACACCGTACCCATGCGTTCGGGTTCTTCGTTGGGTACGTCGTCGCAAATGGTACCGTCAATATCTATCAGGAAATTTTTGATGTGGCCGGGCAAAATGGGGCTGATCCGCTCTCCTTTTTCGTTAAAAGTTTCCACCAATGTGGAATCCAAAGTCTCTGTGTTCATAAAAATGATGAGTAAAAGAAACCGCAAAGATACGGCAGGGGCTACACATAACCAAATTTTTGAAGCGAACGGTCGTCATCGCGCCAATTATCGCGTATTTTGATGGTGGTTTCGAGGAACACTTTGGTCTGCAAAAATTTTTCTAATTCGGTGCGCGCAGCAGTAGCGAGGCGCTTGACCGCCTCCCCGTTTTTACCCAGCAGGATGGCCTTTTGCGATTCGCGCAGCACATAAATTACGGCATGAATGCGGGCCAGGGGTTCGCCTGTTTTGGTGGTGGTTTCCTGGAAAGATTCGATGGAGACTTCGCAGGAATAGGGAATTTCGTCGGAGTAGTAGAGCAGAATTTTTTCGCGGATGATTTCGGCGCTGAAAAAACGCTCCGGCCGGTCGGTGAGCTGATCGGTCGGATAGTAGGGCGGTCCTTCGGGGAGGCGTTCTATGATTTTTTCGAGAAGGAGAGCGCAATCGGGCGGATGCAGCGCCGAAATGGCAATGGCTTCTGCGATGGGAATGCGTTTTTTCCACCAGTTGGTCGTGTCTTCCATGCGCTGCGGGGCCACCAAGTCTTTTTTATTGAGAATCAGCAACACAGGGGCCTCTGTTTTTTTCAGTATGTCTATCACCGGATTGTCGGCCTCCAATTCTTCGGTGAGATCGAACACAAAAAGCATGAGATCGGCATCTTCCGTGGTGCCTTCCACCATGCGGTTCATGGCTTCGTGCATTTTGTAGTTGGGATTTTTTACATATCCCGGCGTATCGGAAAATACCACCTGAAAATCGGCCCCCGTCAAAATGCCGATGATGCGATGGCGCGTGGTTTGGGGCTTGTGGGTAATGATGCTCATGCGCTCGCCCACTAAGGCATTCATGAGGGTGGACTTGCCTGCATTGGGCCGTCCGATGATGTTCACAAATCCTGATTTGAAGCTCATATATGAATCATGCCGTTTTCCAACCACTGGCGGAAAGCGTCTTTTCTGTCTCTGGAAATGCTCAGGGATTTGCCGTTTTTCATGGTAGCAAAGCCTTCGCCGGTGATGCCCGTAACAAAGCGCCGATTGACGATGTAGGAGCGTTGTATTTGAAAAAAGTCCTGGTCGGGCAATTTTTGGGCGATGCTGGTGAGGGTACGGGCCACGCGGATGCCCTCTTTGCCCATATTTTCCAAATAGATGTGGGTGTTGTTGTCGTCCGATTCGCAGTAAATAATCTCTTCAAAGCCCACAATGCGCATTCCGCCACCGAGCGGAATGGCCAGACGCGTGGCGGCCGGGCCACTGGCGGCGGCCTGGGCCTCTATTTTGGTGCGCGCTTTGTGGACAGCGCCAATGAGTTCCGAAATATCTATCGGTTTGATCAGGTAGTCTAAAGCGTTGGTTTTAAATGCTTTGATGGCAAACTGCTCGAAGGCGGTGGTGAAAATGACCTCGAAGCTGACGTGTTTCACCCGCTCCAGCACGTCGAAACCCGACATGGAACCCAACTGAATGTCCAAAAAAATCAGTTGTGGCCGTTGGTCGTCTATCACCTGAATGGCCTCTTCCCCACTGCCGCACAGCGCAATGAGTTCGATGCCGGGGCAATTGTTTCTGATTTTCAAGGCCAGGTTGTCCCGTCCGGCGGGTTCGTCTTCTACAATGACAGCGCGAATGGATTGCATGTTGTTAAAGCGGTAGAATAGGTAAAGTGATAATAACTCTGGTGCCGACGGGAGCTCCGGTACCGGATTGCAAGTCCTGAATATCCAATTGTGCATTGCCTGCCCCTGCAAAACCCTGCAGGCGTTCCTGTGTAATGGCCATGCCCAGAGAATTATGTTTGAGGACGGAGCGGCTTTTAATCTCCTGCGATTTTTGCCGTCCGATGCCATCGTCTTCTATAATGCACTGGTAACTGGTCTGATCCATGCGACGCACCTCCACCTGCACAAGCCCCGGCCCCGATTTGGGCTGAATGCCATGCCAGATGGCATTTTCCACAAAGGGCTGCAACAACATAGGCGGCACGGCAATTTCGTCTTTGTTGAGGGAGGGATCCACCATTACCCGGTATTGTAATCGGTCGTCGCCAAAACGCAATTTTTCCAAACTGACAAAATAGTCGAGCATGTCCAACTCTTCGGAAAGGGAAATGACTTTGTGCCGGGCATTGTTGAGCACCATGCGACATAAACGCGAAAACCGGATGATATAGTGAGAGGCCTCCTGATTTTTCCCGTGATTGATCAGGGAATCTATGGCGTTGAGGCAATTAGAAATGAAATGCGGGTTCATCTGGGCGCGCAGGGCCTCCAATTTCATCTCTAATTCGCGGCGCAGGTTGCGCAAACGCGTGCGCTGATATACCCACAGGAACAGAATGGTGACGGCAGCCAGCAGCAGACCTGCCCCGAGGAGCAGGTTTTTGCGGCGCTGTTCTGCTTCTTCGTTTTTATAGTGTTCGAGGAGCAATTGCCCCTGGTGTGCCTCCTGGCGGCGAAAGTCCAGAATTTTCTGATAGGAACAGGCGATTTGCTGCATCATGGTGTCGCAACCGCCTGTGACCCGACAGGTACTGCTCAGGTTGGCAGCAATGGTTTGCAGGGCGGCTTCATTTCTGCCGCGTTCGGCCGCTTCTAAAGCCACCTTGTAGTGGGCGTATGCTTTGGCAGTGTAGTATCGGGCGCTGTCGGCAGCGGTTTTGGTCAGGAAGAAGGCTTTTTGCTGATACAAAATCCCGCGTTGAAGTTCAGCCTCCGCATAGGGCTTGGCGGGGCTGAGGACAATGGCTTCTGCCACTGCGGCTGTTCCTTCTGCATACCACACCGGATCGAAGGTGTTTTGGTACTGGTGGCTACAGGCGATGGCATAATTGAGCGTGGCAGAGCGCAGTCCGCCCGTGGTACCGGATTGTGTGTACCAGTTTTTACACAGGTCTAAATAGTGGCGGGCGCTGTCGGGGTCAGGTACATACTCAATGTGCATTTTGAACAGCGACTCGTAGGCATGGCCCACACGTGGCCCGTCATGGGCAGCCCCGTAGAGGCGGGTAGCAGTCAGGGCGTGTGCTTTACAGGCTTGGAGCAGCCCCCATTGTGCGGCGCGCCCCATTTGAACCTCCGCGATGTAAGCCGCCGTCCACAGCGAGTCGTTGCGGTTGCGCCTGACTTCCCGAAGTGCCTGGATGGCCTGGGTCAGGGTAGAGTCCACATGCAGAGTATCGCTGTACAATTGAATACCGGCGATGAGGGCGTAGCCTTTGGCCACACCGGCAGTATATCCATTGTTTTTACACAATTCCGTATAGGCTTTGGCAGCGGCCAAAGGTGCAGCAAAGGCTTTGTCGTCGGCTTTTTGAAAGCCCGCAAGGGCTACATGGAAGAGACTTGCTGCCTCCTGCGGGCGGTCGCCTGCCTGACGGGCGGCCTGAAGGGCCTGGGTAGCTGCGTAGAGCGCTACATCAGGCGACTGAAGGGTCATGCTGTCAGCCAGCCGGAGCAGACAGGCGATGCGGGCGGTTCCGGAGACTTCTCTGCACAGTTGTGCCGTGTCGGACTGCAATTCTGTATAAAAAGCGGGCGTTTTCGAGGAAGGGCGGGTGCAATGGAGGGCAAAAAAACCCGCCGTTCCCCACAGCGAGGCCGCCACCGCAAGCGGTACAAAAAGAGAACGAAGGGATTTCATGGGGTGTATGTGCTGATGGAGTGATGTCGAAAGACAGGCGCGGGCATTATGACGGGAATCGCATAATGGGAGGTTTCAGGACCCTTTTGCTTTCGTGGAGCGGCTCCTTTTAGTAGCAGTACCTTTGCCGGATGCCTCCTCCGGTATTTCTTTTGGGCCAAGCAAAATAGACGGCTGTTGGGGTTTGCCGACTTTCGCAGGGGCTGTCTTGCTTTTCTTTCCTTTGTCCGCTGCTCCTCTCTCTGTGGCTTCTTCTCCGGGTATTTCCTTTGGGCCAAGCAAAATAGACGGCTGTTGGGGCAGGCGCAGGGCTACTTTTTTCTCCAATCCTTCCGCATAGTCCAGCAAATCGCGCAGGATTTTCTGGGTATTTTTGTCTGTGATGTGGCTCATGCGGACATTGAGTCTGGCACGGAAGTCTGATATATTTGGCATAGCGAATACAGCGTGAATGAATGGATGTCGTTGAAGGATGCAAAAGTAGATATATTTGATGGTTCTAAAAAGGGAAATCGGGTAAATAGTATAGTTTGACGGGTGAAATGCTCAAAAACCCAGTGCTCTGCCTGCGAATTTGGTCAGTCCGCCCGGTGCTTAAGGCCCAAAAGCGCATCGGCATGATGCATTAACGTTTCTTCAAAACGGTGGAAACTAATTAATTTGATTACCTTTGCGTTGTATTATTACATGCCTTGCCAGCGTGTATATTGGCACATAAAAAATATACATCTAAAAGAGGCGTATCATACTGAAAAGGACATGGACAATAACGCAATGTCTTATAACAAGCAGCCTCAATTCTCTTCTTACCTGTTTTGGGATAGTAACCCGGACTTGATTGATTTCGAGCGGGATAAGAATAAGGTGATCCGACGGGTATTTGATATTGGTCGTTTAGATGATCTTGGAGAACTGATGTGGCTTTACCCCGAAGAGACCATTGTTGAAGCATTGCTGACAGCAGATTATTTACCTGAAAATGCGATATATCTGGCATTGGCACTCTACAATTTAAAAAAAGAAAATTTCAAATGTTACACATCCATACAGTATCATCCGATCTTTTGAACATTATCAGATGCGTCTCCTCTGATGACCTGTTTCAGGATTTTCGACTGGTAGGGGGTACTGCGTTAAGCCTCCAGTTGGGACATCGCCTTTCGGTAGATGCTGATTTTTTTTCTAATAGCCCTTTCAATACACAGGTTGCTGAGGAAAAACTTTACCAAGTATTACCCGGGTTTAGTTTATTAAAAATGTCGCCTCATGGAATCGCCGGGTTTTATCATAATGTAAAGATTGATCTTTATACTTGGCACGTCCCTTTTTTGCTCCCGCCAATCGAAGAGGAGGGCATGCGCATGGCTGCCTTACCCGATATAGCAGCCTTAAAATTAGAAGCCGTTGTAAATCGCAAGGAGGAAAAAGATTTCAGGGACATTCATGCCCTCCTATCTGTTTTTTCTTTGGTCGAACTGTTGGAATTTTACCACGCACGTGTAGCCGGACGCGACCCTCGCCTCGTCTTGGATCACCTTAGTGCCGCACCGGCTGTTGATCGCTCCGAGCCTGTCACCCTGCTAAAAAACACTTCCTACGAACAGGTGAGTGAAGACCTGCTGAATGCTATAAGAAACCATATTGCATTAGTCAAAATGGAAAAGGAACGACAAGCCGAGGATCGGCTCCGTGAACGTTTGAAATATTTAAAAAAACAAAATGAAGATGAAAATCAGTAGAAAATTTGTAATAAGCATCGCACCGCACACCAAGATAGTAGCGCTTTCAGAAGTGGGTGAAATGCTCAAAAACCCAGTACTCTGCCTGCGAATTTGGTCAGTCCGCCCGTGATGCCGGAGGTCATTTTGACAATAAAAGCATACTGGTTGTACTTCTTTTTAAATTTCGGAACCAAGCGCACCATATCGCCCACATAAGGTTTTTTGACCGTACGCCCTGCCAGCGAGACCACGTCGAGGGCATTCAGGCCGGACTGCCATTTTTCGGTGTCTTTCAGAATTTTTTGGATGGAAGCCTCGTTTTGATCGTGGTATTTCTGAATGTATTTTGCCCCCTTTACCGGGTTGGCAAAACGCAGCCCTTCTTCCATCAGCAGAACATAATTTTTGGCCAGCCCGTCCATTTTTTGCTCTGCACTCATATTGCTGTCGGCCAGCTGTTTCAGGGCCGTCCGGTGTTGATCTAACCAGCGTTTTTGTTGAAAAGAAGCGCATCCGGTTGTGGCCAAAGCCGCCATAAAGAGCGAAAAACAGAATAAATACTTTGTCATTTGTTGTATAAAATGCCTTTTTTCAGGGCACCCGGCTGCTAAAACGCCAATTCGCCTGCCAAATTATGACCTTTTACCGGCCCCTCACGTTAATTTGTTGTTACGCTCCAAAAAAACCGCGCAGCAACCGTTTAATAAACGTAATTTTGCGCTTTCAAAAATTGTTTATACAATGAAATTTGTTTCAGAAGACATTATTGATCAGGTCATTGACGAATTGGAAAAGTTCTCCGAGGAGCAGTATGAAAGCAAAATGGATGCGTTTTCCACAGCACAGCCTGTGGTTTTTTCGTGGCTGTTCGGCGAGCAATTCGAATTACTGACAGAAGACGAACAAGGGTACCTGCAGTATCTGGCCCTCATTGCATGGGCCGCCAACGAGCGGGTGAATGGCCCGATTGAAGCGGTCTCAGAGGAACAAATCGGAGATGCCGAGGAAAAGAACTATGAAATCCTGGAGCTGAGTGCGGCCAAGAGTTTCCGCGAACGCTTAGATGCTTTTTTTGAGAATACCGATCAGGAAGACCTGCTGGCCTTTGCAGAAGAAGCCATACTGGAAGAAGAAGACAACCCGGACGAGCAATTAGTAACTGCTGCCGGACGCGAGCCTATTTTCATCGCTCTGAAGACCCTGACTGATGTGTTGACCCGTTGAAAAACGGAATTGTCTTGTAATCGTCCTTGTAAGAACCCATCCCCTTGGGGTATGTAAAAATGTACAATCGCACCCTCCCGCCTGCTCTATCCGGTTAAACTACCGATTATTTAAAAAGTCAAAACACACTATGCAAGGGAATTGCTCTCTCCCGACTTTGTGCTGCTTTGCTGTACGCACATTTTCTCTTTTCTTTTTAATGACAGGCTTTTGTTTGCCTGCTAACGTCTTGAAAGCACAGGTCTGGGTGGAAAATTTTTCCGGTGCTCCCCCCGCGCCAGGCTGGAGTGCCAACTTCCCCGATTGTGACAACACGGCGGCCTCTTTCGACGGAGTGCGCAACGGGCGCTACGAAGTGCAGGACCGGGAAGGGAACTGCTGTGCGGCACTGACAGGTGGCGACAACGAAGGCTACTGGACCACCAACCCCATTGACATCTCCATGGCATGCAACGTCTCCGTGACAGTGCGTTACGGCTCCATCGGGGTATTTGAATGCGAACCCGGCGGTCCACACTTTGGATGTATTGCCTGCCCGCCTCCCGCCTTGGCCACCTGTATCACCGACGGACACGATCAGATGCTGGCCCAGTACCGCATAGACGGCGGCCCGTGGATACAATTCGGCTATCAATGCGGGGGCGGTACGGGCATATTCAACTCCGGCCCCGTGGGAGCGGGCAACACCATCGAGATCAGGATCAACGCAGCCAACAAATCAGTCGGGGAGACCTATTGGTTCGACGATGTAACTGTACTCGGTGCGGTAGCGCCCAATATGAATCCGGTAGCCGACATTACGGTGTGCGCAGGTCAGCAAATCGTTCAGAACTTCACGCCGACCGGGGGCGGTATTACCTATAGCTGGACCAACACCAATACCCTGACCGGACTGCCCGCTGCGGGCAATGGCAACATCAATGCACCTTCCAACAGCACCATTGTTGCTCCGCAAACAGGTACGGTCACAGTGACTCCGCGCATCGGGGCCTGCGTGGGTACGCCTCGCACTTTTATGGTCACTGTGGTACCCGGCACCTCGGTAGATCCCATTCCGCCTCAGATTTTTTGTGCGGGCGGCCCCATTGGTATTAATTTTAACAGCACCTCCCCTACTGCTACCTATGTCTGGACCAACAGCAATACCAATACCGGCATTGCTGCCAATGGGACAGGCAACATTAGTACAACGGCCAATGCCGTGACCACCATTCAGAATGGCACCATCACGGTGCGGGCCAGTGAAAATGGCTGTTTGGGCCCCCCACGCACGGTGCAGGTAACGGTGCGCCCCCTGCCTACGGTCAACCAACCTGCCAATATTACCCGCTGCGCCAACCAAAATGTGTCCCTCAACTTCACCGGAACAGGTACGCCGGTGTATGAATGGGTCAACAGCAATCCGGCCATCGGGTTGGGTGCGTCTGGCACCGGGGCCCTCAACTTCACGGCACAGGCCCCCGGCGGGGTGCAGCAAACTGCAACCATCACCGTAACGCCCCGCAGTGGCACTTGCACAGGGGTACCGGTGAATTTCACCATTACGGTCAATCCCCTTCCTGTGATGCAGGACCCGCCGGATATTACGGTCTGCTCCGGCGACCCCATCAATGTGGCCTTTAGCGGAGCCGGGCCGGGTGCTACTTATGCCTGGACAAATACCAATGCCAACATCGGCGTGCCAACCAGCGGTTCCGGCAACATCATGGCCACTGCTACGGGGGGAGCCAATCCCATCATCGGCGTATTCACCGTACGGGCCACTGAAAACACCTGTATCGGGCCGCCTCAGAATTTTAGCGTAGTGGTGTCGCCTGCGCCTGTTTTAAATGCCGTGTCCAATCTCACAAGATGTGCCGGGCAGGCAGTGACCATTAGTTTTGGCGGCACTTCCGGAGCGACTTTTCAATGGACGAACGATAATACTGCCACAGGCGTGGCCGCATCGGGTACCGGAAATATCAATTTTACGGCTCCCAACGTCAGCACCAATCAGGTATCAAATATAACCGTTACGCCCCGCTTCGGCAATTGCACCGGAACGCCGCAGACTTTTACGCTCACCATTACGCCCGGCCCTGTGCTGAATCCGCTGCCCGATTTGAACGTATGCAGCAACGACACCCTGATTGTTCCGTTTTCCAGTTCCTCACCGACCGCTACTTATGCGTGGAGCAACAGCAATACCAATATCGGCCTGCCTGCTTCAGGCACCGGCAACATTGCCGACAGAGCGGCTGTGGTGGCCACCACACAGACAGGTACCATCGCGGTCACCGCAAGTACCAATGGGTGCGTCAGTGCGCCGCGCACGTTCAATATTGTGGTGGGGCCACCTCCGGTGGTCAATCCCATTCCTAATGTGGCAGTTTGCAACGGGGCGGCCGTGAACGTACCGTTTACGGGTTCTGCGGGAGCGACCTACACCTGGTCGAACAGCAATACCAATATCGGGCTTGCTGCTACCGGGACAGGCAGTGGCCTGAATTTTACGGCTGCCATTTCAGGCAGCACGGCGCAAACCGCTACCATCACGGTAACGCCCCGGCTGGGTACCTGTACCGGCACCCCCCGAAATTTCGTATTGACCGTTGATCCGGCAGCCATTGTGAACGACCCGCCGGATGTGGCTACCTGTCTTGGGGGAAATGTGGCCGTCAATTTCAACGGTACGGCGGCCTCCTACAGCTGGGCCAACAGCAACCCTGCCATTGGCCTGCCTGCAAGCGGCACCGGGAATATCAGCTTTACAGCCACTACCCTCGGCAGTGCCACCGTGACGGTCACACCTGTCGGAGGCACCTGTCCGGGCAATGTTCCGCAGACTTTTGTCATAAATGTCACCAATTCGGTCAATATAAACCCTGTGCCGGATGTGATCCGGTGCAGTGGAGATACTGTGCGCATCAATTTTACCGGTACGACGGGAGCGACCTATCAATGGACGAACAACAATACTGCTGTAGGGCTGGCTGCCTCCGGCACCGGGAATATCAAATTTTCCGGCACAGCCGTTGGCGCACCCCAGACGGCTACGCTGACCGTAACGCCCTCGGCAGGTAACTGCACAGGTTTGCCGGTTACATTCAGGGTGACCATCCAGCCGGGCGGTGTTGCCGTTATCAGCGGAAACTTAGTGATCTGCGCCGGAGATACCACCACTTTACAGGCTTCCGCAGGTACGGCTTATATATGGAGTACAGGTCTGACTACCCAGTTCGTGCGTGTCAACCCCTTCACCACAACCAGCTATACTGTCCGTGTTAATAATGCCAACGGATGCACAGGGACAGCCGCCGCTACCGTACAGGTGAACCAACCAACAGGTACCACGCTTATTTTGACCAGCTGCGATCCCACGCAGGCGGGGGTACGCACCCGTACCCTGCAAAACGTGCTTGGCTGCGACAGCGTGGTCACCACCATTACTACCCTGTTGCGCAGCGATACGACCCGACTTAGCAGAACCACCTGCAATCCCACGCAGGCAGGGGTAAACATACAACCCCTGAAAAATCGGGCAGGATGCGACTCCTTAGTCATTACTACCACCACGCTGCTGCGTCGGGATACGACCCGACTGACCCGCCGCACCTGCAACCCGGCACAGGCAGGCATAAACATACAGCCCCTGACCAACAGAGTAGGATGCGACTCCATTGTAATTACTACCACCCTTCTTTCCCCTTCGGATACCACGCGCCTCAATGCCCGTTCCTGTAATCCGGCGCAGGCGGGTACCAACATTAAGCCCCTGCTCAATCAGGCAGGTTGCGATTCTATTGTCATCATTACCACCACTTTTGATCCCGTCGGACGCGATACTACCCGGTTGACGCTGCGCACTTGCAATCCCACACAGGCCGGAATGACGCAAAGGGTTTTACCCGGCAGCGACGGATGCGATTCCTTAGTGATTACCACTACCCTACTGTTGCGCAGCGACACCACCCGACTTAGCCGAACTACCTGCGACCCAACGCAGGCCGGAGTAAACATACAGCCCCTGAAAAACCGGGCAGGGTGCGATTCTCTGGTGATTACAACCACGACCCTGTTGCGCAGCGACACCACCCGACTTAGCCGAACCACCTGCAATCCAACGCAGGCGGGGGTCAACATACAGCCCCTGAAAAACCGGGCAGGGTGCGATTCTCTGGTGATT
>WBZP01003102.1_pt1 | contig 18397 bp, 17 predicted proteins | sample 5204301 | NCBI WGS metagenome assembly WBZP01 (sample SAMN12412401, study PRJNA552823) | activated sludge metagenome | isolation source: activated sludge from nitrification reactor of wastewater treatment plant... | place: USA: Pennsylvania | collected 2017 | reverse complement strand
TTATACTGGTACTTTATCTGAAATTTCAAACCAATAATCATATTAGACATTTTAATTCAAAAAATATGGGATACATACAAAAATATAGACTTTAATATTTTATCATCTGGTATATTGGACCGATATGCCAATGGGGTACTGGTATTTAAAATAATATTATACTTGCCCATCAGTATTTATTCAGGCCATATCAAAGTCTCTCCGTCTTCTTCCACATCAGGTAGTATCTGGATTTCTATGACTTCATCGTCAGCAAACCAAACCATCAGTCCTGCATCTTCAGACTCAATTAGTTCCAGATTAGGGTTTTCGTCATCTGACAGGTCTTCTTCATTAGATATTTCTATTCCCAGATTACTTAATAAATCCAGGGTTTCCTGCTTATCCATGCCAATGATGTTTTTGCCATGAAAAGTAAAATACGGGTCACTGACAGCTATTGACACCAGTCTCCAGTCATAATCTGCATCAAATACCAATGAAAATTCATGTTCGTCATAATGCCAGGATTCCAGCTCATCATTGACTTCTTCTTCAAAACCAGGTAGATTTTCAACTTCATCCGGTTTTCCAACCAGTTTTTTTACATCATCTCTGGTCATTCCGAATTTTAAGGTACCTAATCCCACGCCAGGGATTATCTCTTTGATTTCCTTTTTCATTATTTTTTCTTTTGTAACAAGTCACAAGGTAAGGACTATAATTTCAAAGCATAAAATAATATGATAAAAATGGCGGATAAATTTTAATATCAACGGATAAACCTATATTTTTAGCACCAAAATCATTAAAATGGATGCTTTATGGGGTATTGATATGGGTGGTACCAAAATAGAAGGGGTAGTATTGATGCCTGATTCAGGACAGGTGATATCCAGATTGCGGGTACCTACGGAAGGTCATCTGGGATATGAACATGTATTGGATCAAATTCATCTTCTGATCAATCAATTAATAGCAGGCAGCGGCGTTAATCCGATTAAAATTGGAATAGGTACTCCCGGAACTTTGGATCCTATACTTGGAGAAATGAAAAATTGTAACAGCACTTCTCTCAACGGCAAAAATCTTAAAGCTGATCTGGAAAGCAAGACGGGCATTACTTTTGTTTTAAGTAATGATGCCAATTGTTTTGCTGTAGCAGAAACCAAGATGGGAGTCATCGTAGAAGAAATGCCAAATGCAGAGGTGGTATTTGGAGTAATATTGGGGACCGGAGTTGGTGGTGGACTGGTGGTCAATGGAAAGGTGATAGGTGGGCGACAGGGTATAGGTGGCGAATGGGGACACAATTTTCTGGACAATTCAGGGGGCAAGTGTTATTGCGGTAAAACAGGTTGTGTCGAGACTATCATATCCGGCCCTGCTCTTGAGCGATACTACAGGCAGATCAGTGGCCAAACCAAAAACCTCAAAGAAATAAATCTTGACTATCGCAATGGTACAGACCGGCATGCGACAGAAACAATGGAGCGTTTGTTTTACTTCTTTGGCAAAGCTATCACAGTGGTGATAAATATCGTAGATCCGGATGCTATCGTGATAGGTGGTGGAGTAGGTAATATTGACGAAATATATACTCTGGGAGTAAATGAAGTAAAAAAACATGTATTCAATCACCGACTGGATACCCGTTTTTTCAAACCTAAATTAGGTGATTCGGCGGGTGTATTCGGGGCGGCTTTTCTGTAGGGTTAAAAATCAGTTAAATTTCGCATTTTTTAGTAAAAAATAAAACACATTTGCTGTCTTAGCGTTATTTTTGTTGAAATATTTACAGTCGAATATCAATGAAATTATTAATCATCATATTTACTTTTTTGGGATGGTTGTCCTTGCCTGAAGGTCACCCTAACTCAGATCAGCAAAAGAATATGACGGATGCTGTAAATAAGATCAGGTCACAAGGCTGCTATTGCGGAAGGAAATATATGGCTCCTGTAGATACCATAGTTTGGAATGAGACGCTGTATAAAAGTGCCCTAAATCAGGCTTCGGAAATGCATCAATACAATTTTTTTGCTCATTTCTCCAGAGATGGCCAGGACATAGGCCAAAGGCTTGAAAAAGTAGGATACAACTGGATGGTTGCCGGGGAAAATCTGGGGGAAGGGCAGCGATCTTTTGAAGAAGTATTGAGGGACTGGCTCAATAGTTACTCTCACTGTACCATGCTCATGCACCCGAAAGTCAATGAAATGGCAATCGCAAAAGTAGATAAGTATTGGGTGCAACATTTTGGCAAACAGATGCCAGTTAAAAAGTGAAATCCATCATCATTTCTCTAGTCCTCACTACTCAAACTCTATCAATAACTGGTTTTTATCCACAGATTGTCCTTTGGATACATGAATCGTTTTGATGACACCATCACCGGGAGACTTGAGTATATTTTCCATTTTCATGGCTTCAAGGCTGAGCAATTTATCTCCTTCCACCACGGTTTGTCCTACATTTACAAAAAAATTGACTATCAGGCCGGGCATTGGAGATTTTATTTCTTTCACAGAATGTTTACTTGCATGAAGAAATCCTAGTTCGTGGATAAGTTTATCCAGCGGTTCATTTATTTTTATTCTGAAATCAAATCCTGAAACATTGATCCACGCTCTTTTGGTTTCAGGATCAAAATCTTTGATGACCGCCTCATATGCTTTTTGATCATACAAAAGTTTTATCTTATTTCCGACCCTGGTAATGATTCTGATATTTTTAGTATGAAGATATTGATCAGTAAAAGAGTCAAGACCTTCTACTTCATATGTGGTTTTAGTTGCATCCATACTCATGATCACATTTAATTTTGTTTTTGGTCAGCAAGGTGTACCATAAAATACGTTTCAAAAATAGTAAAAAAAAGATAAACCAACAGAAATGGAATAATAAATTTTCCATTAACCGGATGATAATTGGCTTTGTATATTAAAAGTAAAACGATGGAACATGTCATTTTAATGAGCATATTCATCAATGTAATGGAGATAAATAGTTGTTTATTGGGGCTCCTGACTGATTTGTATAGAAATAAATAAAGCAATAAGCTAAGCACCGTAAACATAGATACACTGTAAACGCTCACATAGACGTTATTTTTCTGAGCTTCAAAACTATGGACATAGAATAAAATCGGAATGAGAATAACCAAAACCAATAAAAGATGAAAAAGGAAATGAAAGAAATGTTTCATTGGTCTTTTTTGAGGTCATCATACAACTTATATAAAAACAAAGCAAAAAAAAGTATGACCAGCAACATGGTAAAAAGGGGCTTTTCCAACTGCATTTTTGAGTCAATCCATCTACCGGTAAAGAGACCAATACATACCAAAGCAGCCAGCTGGAATGCTAAACCTGAATATTTAAGATAAGCGTTGTTTTTATTTTTTTGAGGTGGGTGCCCGGATTTCATAATCGGATATCAGATCACGGAGCTACCTTAGGTGTTTGTTCTTTGTGAACCAAAGACTTGAGTTTCTGACCACCCATACTGCAACTTACGTTAAACACGGCACCGGTTTGGACCATTAGTTTATCTGTGACTATATCACCGCTTACCACGCCGGTTTCCTTTACGGTCAATAGCTCTTTTACGTGAATATTGCCACTGAATGTTCCTTCTATAATAGCGTTTATACAATTGATATCACCTTCTATTTTGCCTTGAGGACCTATGATCACCCTTCCTTTGCAGTCCAGTTTTCCTATCAGTATACCGTCTATACGTATGTCATTTGGTGCGATAATATTTCCGTTAATACTTGTACCTTCGACAATACTGTTGCTCACATTGGTAGAGACAGGAGCATTCCCGGAAGTAGTTTGTTTATCATTTTTATTGCCAAACATAACTTTACTGTTTTTATAGAAGAGATAATATCTCAACCTTAGTTAAAAAAAATTAGAGTGATATGCCGTTATGTTGATTACAAAAGATACGAGCCAATATATCAGACTTCGCAGATGAAAATATTTATCAGAAGTATATCAGAATCGGGGACAGTATACACCTCTGTTTTCAGGACCACAGATATTATAGACCAGAGAAAATTCAAAAGCACCGTTGGCCGGAGAAGCTTGTCGTAATCCCGATATATTTATATCATAACTGAATCCAATGCCAAAGTTTTCGTAATTAAACCTAGTAGACAATATTACTGCATCTGAATGAAGGCCTGAAGGCACTTTATTACCTATTCTGTACCATGCGCCAACTTCCCATGACTGATTGGTGGTCTTTGATGGTCCCAGTGCAAATCTGAAATTTGTTCCGGCATTAAGTGATCTGTGTGGGCCTTGAGCCATAAATACTGCAAAAGGCAACATGGATATTTTGCGTTGCATCTCAAACTGAAGTCCTGCATGCACGGTGTATCTGCTATACAGATTAACCGTCTCACCTAGGAAAGACACATTTGGTCTGTTAAGGTGATGAAGTGCAGCACCCAGATACCAGTTTGTGTTGTTATCTATAATACTAAACCAAAGTAAACCTGCGGATAAGTCTGCATAAAGGAAGTCCGTATCCTGAAAATTGGGCTCAAAGAAAGGCAAAGATGGGTCAAATCCAGTAGAAGTAATCTGTGAAGGCCACCTTAAGTCAGCTTTACTAATACTTCTGGACGACAACGCTGCGTCTGCTCCAATCACCAGATAACTGGCTTTTTTTCTATACCCGGCCATTTTCTTACTGTATGAAAGCGATAGTCTGCCTTGTGTTGTTCCAAATCTGGATTCCCCGGCTACATCTCCCCACAAAGATCCTCCTATACCAAAGTAATCTTCTCTTCCAACAGGAATTTTCTGATCATAAGATACTGAATAGGTATTATAAGCATTGGCTGCGAGTACTGCAGCCCATTGATTACGATAGTTGGCTACCATCCTTGTTTTACAGTTCATCACTCCTGTCAATGCCGGATTAAGGTTGAGCGGAGACATATAAAACTGTGTAAAATGTATATCCTGCGCTGATACAATCATCGTCGACAATACAAAAAGGACAACACTGATTTTTGAAACTAAATTATTCATATGTAAATAAAATCTTTATAATAAGCTAATAACTAGCCATATTTTTACTGTAAATGGAAGGATAAAAATATGTATTTTTTTTATAACTACATTAATTGTACCAAAAAAAAATTAAATATATGATTTTTTAATTTTGTTGACCTTTGTTTTTCCAGTGAGCCCCAAAGGTATCCACAAGGAAATTATCATACTTGTCAGCGGTACTCAACAGATTCTTAAAAAGTCTATACATGGTTTCGGTATTGATATATTGGTCATAAATGAGTAATGACAATATTATGTCTTGTTCTCTTATGGAAAGCGTCATTCCCTCCAGTGTGTAGTTTTCTCTCAAAAGATAATAATACAATTCTGAAATTTTATTTTCAGGTAATGTACATAAATACACATCACCAACCAAAAGTCCGGTTTTTTCGTAATAAGAAATATTCACAACGGCACTTCCATTGTTGAGCGACCAGGTATTAGGACCTTTTCGGGTCAGTGCAACAGGGTATCCCAGTTTACCAATGATCTCTTCTACAGTACTACTGACTCCATAAGGTTCATAGTCCTCTATCTGTGAGATCATGAGAAGATGTGTTCCACAAATCGGACAGTATTTTGAGTCAGATCCTTCATTCTCAAAACTGATGTGCTTGCAGGAAGGGCATCTCACACCAGCGGCCCCTGCGCCTTTCTTATACTCTTCAATACATTTGATGAGATAATACACCGGTAATGAAAACCCGATACTATTGCCATTTTGGATAATGAAAGTATTTATACCTATTACATTGCCATTTATATCTACTAATGGGCCGCCGCTGTTGCCGGGATTCAAGGCGGCGTCATGTTGTATATAGTCCACATCTTCTTCTTTATGCAACAAGCTGGAAATGATCCCTTGCGTAACAGTATATTTTAAATCAAATGGATGACCAATTGCAATTACTCTTTCTCCTTCATCCAATAACGATGCATCGCCGGTACTGATGTCGGGCATATTATGTCCTACCGGAGATTTTATAAAAGCAAGGTCGAATTTGGTATCCATGTACAAAACATCTACCAATTGTTTTTCAAAATTTTTGCCCGCTATGACACAATTTTTATTTCCTCTGATTACATGTTCATTTGTGACAATAAGGTCAGCTGATTTCAAGTAAAATCCTGTTCCTGTGCTGTATGGCGTGGCTATCTGAATGATAACATTTTCGTACAACGGTATGATTAATTTTGTATCCATGATTAGTTTTCTGGGTATTCAATGTGTCTGATCATCAATAGAAAGCTTTTTGAAAACAAGCTGATATCATCATACTGGAGCATTTTTGAATTTATTTTTATACCAGGATATCTTGCATTTTTCTTATTAATGACAGATGCAATGGCTGCCTGAATTTTATTTTTATGAAAGGTATCACCTGAGATAAAAGTATCACTGAATCCCAACGATTGGAAAAATTGGTTTTCTGTAATTCTGTAATATAATTTTAATAACTCTCTGGATGGCTCAGGTAACGAATATGAGTACAGGGAATAGCCTACGACATAGCCACATATACCATTGGCGTAAGCAAAATATTTGTTTTCATAATACCAGTCAAAATCATTCATCTGAGCGTCAATAATCTCTGCGAGTCTTTGATGGCCTTCCGGCATAGACATACCAAAGGTTGAGTTAACCTCATATAGCTCTTTTTCAAAATCATCAAAACTTGTTTTTTCAAGGTGTCGTACTTTCCTGATCATTTCTTTGTTCTTATCGTGAACACTTGTAATATTATCAGTAAAATAAAGTTCATTGCAAGCCCTGACTACTTCCATCAAGGTACCTTCAGGTTTGATCAGGAAATCTATTTTATACAAGAAGTCCAGCAACAAATAAGAAATTCCACCAGGGTACAGATACGTATTCAGCTTGCCATGATCAATTTCGTGCAATACCTTTCTCACATTGGATGTAAAAAAGTCAAACTTTACTTTTTTCTCTTGAATAGAAATCTGTCTTGTATGATTAAAATTAATGGGTATCAATTCTTCAAAATTATACATCAGGACATCATCCTTTCGATCTGCTTGTGTAGCCAGTTCTTTGAGTGCCTGATATATTTTATGAGGCGAACCATCTTCAACATAAGTATCAAATTTCAAACAAATGCAGTTTTCTTCGTCAATAGAATATCTGGTATATTTAAGATCAAAATTCTCTTCCAGCAGTAAGCGCATCAGTCCTAGATTTGGTTTGGGTGATTTTACAATCCTGGCTTCTGCTCTGAACCTGGCAAAATCAGCATCACCATAAATAATTTTGGAGCCTTGATAGATGGTAAAGTTTATTTTACCCTGACTTCGGGTGTATTGTACATTATTTTGGCCATCAATAGAGAGAAAATCAAAAAACATGGCATAGCTGGTTAGATATTTTTCATTTTCAAAATTATCTATGGATTTGTCCCAGCATTGATATTTCTCATCCTCCTTGTAAGAGTCCGTAAATCTTCCGAATTGTATTTCCGGATCGACTGATTTTTCAGAATTACTGAATATTTTAGAAAAAAAACTCATTTTTACATCTTGTTAATAAATACCAGACCGAATGCATTTCAGAACTGAACTGAATATCCCACCTGCTAAACAGAAGATTGACCACAATGATACTGTACTCCTTATCGGTTCTTGCTTTTCGCAAAATATCAGTGAGCGATTGCAAAAATATAAATTTAAATGTATTTCCAATCCTTTTGGAACGGTATTCAATCCAGTATCCATTTCAAAACTGATCCAATATACCTGTGAGAGTATGGTTTTCGGTACTGAGTCATTGCAAAATTCTCAAGGAGTATGGGTTCATCCTGATTTCCATAGTGTATTAAGTGACGTGGATAAAGATATCGCACTCGATAAAATCAATCGGACAATAAAAGATGTGCATGATTTGCTCTCAGATGTAAAATATATATTCATCACGCTGGGCACAATGACTGCTTACAGGTTGCAGTCAGATGGATCCATTGTAGCAAATTGTCATAAAATCCACCCTACAGCTTTTACAAAAGAGACAATACAGCCAGAAGAAGGCTATGACAAATTAGCTACTGCGCTCAATAATTTGAAAAAAATGTTCCCGCAAATCAATATTGTAACTACAGTCAGCCCTGTACGCCACATCAAAGACGGAATCATCGAAAATGCCAGAAGCAAAGCCAGTCTGCTCAGGATAGTGTCAATGCTTGAGGGCAAAGAAACAGGCATCACATATTTTCCCGCTTATGAGTGGGTGATGGATGACTTACGCGATTACAGATTTTATGAAGCAGACCTTATTCATCCCAATGATCAGGCTATAGCTTATATCTGGGAAAAATTTGTGACCCATTATTTTAGTTCAGAAACAGTGCACTTGATAGAAAAAATCGATCGTATCATTCGATCATGCAGTCACAGGCCATTTAATGTACATACTGATCAGCATCAGCAATTTATACTTGAAGTAAAAACACAGATCCAGCAATTACAATTATCTTTCCCTAAACTGAACTTTGATCGCGAGATAGAAACATTAAAAGGTAATAAATGATACGTGTGATAGGTTCAAAGTAAAACGCTTCATTATAATCTAAAAATTTAAAATGAATTTCCTGTTCAAAATCAGAATATGTGCAATTCTTTTATCTTTGCACATATTGTAATAAAAACACTAAGTATGGCTGGTTATTTGTCCAAAAATATTGAGCATTTTCATAATGATATCGCTATAAAATTTCAGCTTTACAATAGTCTTTTTCTTTCTCTTCCTTTTGTCAAAATAGAAAAAACAGGTATTCTGCTATCTGTATTGCTTAACCAATGTGAAGAAGGCTATCACGAAAATAAAAATCCTATTCAGATCGTTGACTCATTTTTTACAGGTCATACCAAAATTGCAAATGAATTGGAAAAATTGGATTTACTTTTCAGGTTTGTCCAATATATAGAGCGTCAGATTGTACTTTTTGATGCACTGGAAGATGCAGCCTACGATAAAATCAATGATCTCAAAGGTCCCGGTACCATAAAACAATTAGAAACAAAACTTTTTGCTTATGAATACTCATCTGAAGAAAAACAAAAACTTGATAATTTTTGTGTAAGACTTGTGCTCACTGCCCATCCTACTCAGTTTTATCCTGGGTCAGTATTGGGTATTATAAACGACCTGGCAATTTCATTGAGACAAAACGACACCGAAAGTATAAATCTTCTGCTCCAGCAACTGGGTAAAACGCCTTTTCTGAACAAACAAAAACCTACACCATACGATGAAGCAGTAAGTCTTATCTGGTTTCTTGAAAATGTATTCTATCACACCATTTCAGATATCATCGTAGAGTATAAAAATAGTCTTCCGTTTTTGGATCCGTCAGCACATCCGATCATCAGGATGGGATTCTGGCCCGGAGGAGATAGAGATGGAAATCCTTTCGTAAAAGCAGATACCACTTTCAGGGTTTCAACATCCCTTCATATCGCTCTTCTCAAATGTTATTACAGAGATGTGAGAAAGCTTAAGAGGAGACTTACTTTCAAGGGAGTAGATGCCATCATTTCAACTTTGGAAAATGATTTATACGAACAAGCTTTTTTGAGATCTGCACATAAGATAGTAAGACCAGCAGACTTACTCGAACCATTGCAGGAGATAAAACGTATTCTGAAATCGGAACATAACGGATTGTTTATAGATCAGGTAGATGGGCTCATCAATAAAGTATATTGTTTTGGTTTGCATTTTGCATTTATTGATATCAGGCAGGAAAATGAAGTACATACCAGATTAATCAATGAAATTCTGTCATTGAATCATCAATCAATACATGACTACAATGCCTTGTCTGAAAATGATAAAATATCTTACTTGAATGAATGTCTCTGGTCGGTACTGTCAACGGATTTTGAAAATGAGATATTTGCAGATACTATACTCACTTTGCAAACTATAACTAAAATTCAAGAGCAATATGGAGAAGATGCCTGTCACAGATATATCATAAGTCAGTGCAGCAGTAGTCTGAATGTCATAGAAGTACTCACATTATTCAGAGCAGCAGGCTTTAGTGCAGATAATATTAATGTGGATATAGTCCCATTATTTGAGACCATAGAAGATCTTATACATGCACCGGAGATTATGAAAAATCTATATGAGCTTCCATTTTATAAATCACATCTTTTAAGACGTAAAAACAAACAAACCATCATGCTGGGTTTTTCTGATGGTACAAAGGATGGCGGTTACCTAATGGCCAACTGGATGATATACAAAGCAAAAGAAGAACTTAGCAGACTATCCAAAGATTTCGGGATCGATGTGCTCTTTTTTGATGGTCGTGGTGGGCCTCCTGCCCGAGGTGGAGGGAAGACCCATAAGTTTTATGCATCGATGGACAAAGATATTTCCAGCAAAGAAATTCAGCTTACCATCCAAGGTCAAACCATCAGTTCAAATTTTGGGATAAAGGAGTCTGCCCGTTTTAATATTGAGCAACTACTCAATGCAGGGGTAACCAATAATATTTTTGCGGATACCAGCTCTAATTTTACAGATGAAGAAGAAAAGTTAATATTTGCTATTGCAGACATTAGTCTTCAGTCATATCTTGAATTAAAAAATCATCCGGCTTTTGTGGATTATATGTCAGACGTAAGTCCGCTCAAATATTTTGGAATGACCAATATTGGCAGCCGCCCTGCAAAACGAGGCAAGTCAGAGAAATTGACTATAAAGGACCTCAGGGCTATTCCTTTTGTGGCATCATGGAATATGATCAAACAAAATGTTCCTGGTTTTTATGGACTGGGTACAGCGATCGAGAGCCTGATCAAATCCGGTCGATTTGAAGAACTGAAATCTATTTACAGAAAATCACTATTTTTCAGAACACTTATAGACAACAGTGAAATGTCTCTATTTAAGACTTTCCTGCCATTGACCCAACAAATTGAAGATCATCCTGAATACGGCATCATTTGGAAAAAAATAAAAGACGAATTCGAACTCACCAAAAAAAATCTTTTGTTACTCGGTGATCATGATATGTTAATGGAAGCTTACCCTGTTGAAAGACTTTCAGTAAATTTAAGAGAAAGAATTATTCTTCCGGTGAACACCATACAGCAATATGCACTCTCAAAGCTTAGAGATCTGGGCGATAATAATTCCCATGAACTTAGAGAATCTTATGAAAAAATGGTGGTTCGTTGCGCATTCGGGATTATAAATGCCGGACGTAATTCAGCTTAATCGTTATCTAAAAGACCGGTAGCCATATTTTACATGGCAGCTAATCGGGATTTTACATCTACATTGGCCGGATTGAGGGTCAATGCCTGATTAAAATCATTTTTAGCTGCTTCCCTGTTTCCAATACCAAGATTTGCCAAACCACGGTGATAATAAACGGCATCTGTTGCATTGCCGGAACCGATGACTTTTGTAAGCGTGATGATTGCTTCCTGATATTTGCCTGAGTTGAGCTGACTGAGACCTAAAACAGGTAAGATATTGGCTTCTTTATAGGGCATTAATCTCAGTGCTTCAGAAAAAGCTTCTACAGACGCATCTGGATTAGTTTGCAATTGTGCAACACCGAGATTGTATCTCACCTGACCATTGTTAGGTTCAAGTTCCAGCGCTTTATTAAACATTGAAATAGCTTTAGTAATATATTCATTTTTTTTGTCCGGTTGCTGTTCGCTCATGGTGCCATAACTATTGCCTAGCCCTTCATAGACATCAGCACGATTACAGCCATCAGCAATCGCAGCTTCAAAATCAGACATAGCACCATTTATATTGCCGGTTTTACCTCTATGATTGCCTCGGTTTGCAAGTATTAAATCTTCTGTGGGGTAATATTGCAGTGCTTGTGTCCACAATGATTCACTATTCTGCCATACATCCACCTGTGATTTGGTTTTTGAGGCAAGAAAGAAGATAAATATGCTTATAATAGTAAACCATCCATATTGTAATGCTTCAGATTTTGTGGTCAACCAAAGATCAGCAATATAGGTCAGTAAAAAAGCAAGTCCAATATAAGGTACATAGCTGTATCTGTCCGCCATAAGTGCCAGTCCCACAGATAAAAATTGTAATACTAAAGCGACCGTGATAAAATAAAATCCTATTCCAAAAGTAAATATTTTGGTTTTATATGACGACCACATCGCCATTCCAATAATAGCAATTGTCGATACAGGATATAAAATTCCCGGCAGACCATCCAGTTTATTGCTGACAGGATAAGGATAAAATGCACAGATTTTTGAAGGGTTAAAAAACATCACTATATATTGTATAAATCCATAACTGGCAAACTGAAATCGCTGCAGCAATGTAAAAGCTTCAGCATCTGCTATGGCTTTTGACTTTTCTCCATATAAACTCAACAGACCACTAAAATCTCCGCCACCCTGCACACTTATGGCCATTAGACCGAAAAAAAGCGAAACAACCAAAAATGGTATTTTCTCTGCAACAACTTTCAGGTCTGTCAATTTACGTCCCTTCCAGTAATCTAAAAGTAGTAAGATCAGAGGTAAAACCACTGCCATAGCTTTTGATAACACACTGAGCATAAAGAAGATAAATGCAAATGCTATCCATTTTTTCTTATCAGTGACTACATATTGCCAATAAGTAATACATGATAAAAGGAAAAAGAATGTGTACAGTACATCTTTGCGTTCTGATACCCATACTACTGACTCTACATGCATGGGATGCAAGGCAAATATTGCAGCTGTTAAAATGGCAACAATCCATTTTTTTTCATTGATCATCCATAAAAGCAAAAATACAAGGACAGCATTAAAGATGTGTAGCCAGATATTCAGTTTGATCAAGGGTGCAGGAGATAGTTTTTTAGTATCCTTAGGTACTTGTAAAGCAAGGGAAATCATGGTCACCGGATGATAATTAAGTGATACGGGTGTTTTCCACAATGCCGCATATTCCTTATTTAAAACAAGTGGCTGTTCCTCTATATACACCTGGTCATCCCAATTGACAAATGAATTATTAAATGCTCCATAAAATGTGATAAAAGTCAGGAAACATAAGACGATGACAGATATGGCTGGTTTAATTAAAGCAAGTGAAGGTTGACTATTTTCATTTTTAATGGTGAAGTTTTCATTTTTGGGCAATGGTTTCTTCGGCTTCATAACTAAGATAGCATTATTTATAGTCACAAATGTACATAACGATTTAATACAAGACAATATCCTTGTATTATGATTTGCAAACAAATAAAGTGTATGTGAAGTTAAATTGCAATCAAATGTCAATGGGAATCCAAATCAACCGATAAAAACCAAAAAAATTACAACAGAGTATATTTTTTATTTAACAAAGAATCCGGATGTATTTTATTGATTTGTTTTCCAACTTCATAGCCCAGTTTCAACCCTTCTTCACAATCTTCTTTAAAATGTACTCCCATGACAAATCTGGAATATGCATTTTCAATAGCCATATCTTTAAGACTTGGGAATGATCTTCCCGAACTTTTAAATTCGAGACGATTTTGATGACTATTGTCCGTAAATGCATATAATTTGCCAAAATGATGCTCAAGAATGGTCGCTGATACTGCTCCAAAAACAGCATGACCGGAAGGATAAGCCGGAAATTCAGGATTGTCGTGTAGTGGTTTCCAGGTTTTTTCAATATTTCTATTGATATAAGTCGATGGCCTTTCCAAACCATAATAGTATTTGGATTGCCAACACAATACCCCGGCATCATACAAGCCTACACCAAGATTAAAATACAATTCAAACAAGGATGCAGCTTTTATTTCTTCTTTTCTTACAATCTGATTTGTGATGGAAATCCATCTTCCGGCTGGTGAAAAAGTCAACCCTCTTACATCATCACTCCAAAATTCTGCTATCCATTGATCTTCAGTAGATCGATTCATCGAAAGGGTGTATACAGAAAGGGCATCATCAAACAGGGCTTTTTCTGTAGATGAAGCATGCTCGTAAGGGGCAATAATTTTTATGGAAGATTTTTTTATAGCAAAAGTAGTTTTATGGCCCCAATGAGGCAAGACAGGATTTTCAGACTGAAATCTATGGTATGTATTTTTTCTATTTGTTGAAAACCGGATCGTTTCATCTGAGCATCCACTCAAAGATTCTTCATATGTTTTTAATCTTTTGATGATTCTGTTAAATTCAGCTGTAGTATTGTTATCAATATTTGATGATTTTGCGGATAACAAATATTTAATTTTGTTTTTAAGTGTTGATATGGATAATTTTTAAATGGAAGAAAATGTTGAAAAATATTGTTGAAGTTGATATGCATACACATCATTCAGGATACTAAGTGCCTGAATATCATTGCCATTAAAAAGATGTTTTAACTCATCATAAGTGACATATCCACTTATACCCATACCGTTGATTCGTTCAGCCGACAGTGGCGGATAAGCATTTACATCTTTACTCTCCAGAATAAGTAGCAGGTCATACCATTGAGTGATGATTGATTTTGTTTTCTGGTCAAATACCAGGGAATTGTGATCAATTGGATTGAATGAAGAAAACGAGATCGAAAATAATAAAAGCACAAAGACAAAAGTAATACTCTTGAATTTGAAATAATTACACCTTTTTAACATTTCATTCATTGTGCAAAATTACAATAATAATTCATGCTTAAAATTAGAATTAGCTTAGATTTATCATTAACCGGTGATACCAAAATAACGATTTTTCTTAGACAAAATATTTATAAAGTATTTTGAGCCATCTGCGCTGTATTCATTTTATGTTTAATATTTTTTTCATGCTCGGGGGTATATTTTTTAAAGTGTACTGTGAAGATATTTCCTTGGGTTGATCCGTTTTTTATAGTAAGTGTAGATTCATGTACATTAAGTATGCTCGATACCAATGAGAGACCTATGCCTGATCCTTTAATAGAATGGTTTGAGTTGCTTCTATAAAAAGGTTTAAAGATCTGTTCCTTTTCTGAATCGGGTATTATTTGTGCTGAATCTTTGATTTCAACGGCAATTGCTCCATCAGAATTCTGAATGACTTTAACCAATGATCTATGATCTGGCGAAAACTTACAAGCATTTTCCATTAGATTAACAAAAGCGGTTTTGATCAGGGCTTCATTGGCATTGACTATCAGTTCTTCGGATTTTTCAGGTAGGCAGCTAGTGTCAAATACGAAACTGTATTCGGGATTTGATTTTTTTACAGTTTCTTTTGATTGCCACAAAATTTCATCTATTCGTACTGGACCAAACAATATATTTTCGGATTTGGAAGATATTCTGGCCAGTTCCATCAGATGAGTAGAAGTATGTTCTAAATCGACGGCATCACTTAATACTGAATGAAGACAATTTTTATATTCTTCCAAGGTTCTGTCTTTTGAAAGACTGACCTGGATCCTTGATATGATAGATACTAAAGGATTTCGGAGCTCATGGGATACATTGGATAGAAAACCTTTTTGAATATTAAAGGCTTCTTCTATCCTGTCCAGGAGTTTATTAAATGTGCCGGATAGTCTGGATAATTCATCTTTGTTTTTTCCGACCTGAAGTCTTTTTGAGAGATTAGAAGGCAGTATTTTATCCAGTTCATTCATTGATTTAGTAATAGGGAGCAACGTATGAGCTGAAAAATAATATCCGGATACAGCAATGACAATGAGAAAGAGAAAAAAGGTTATCAGCATAATATTGCCTAAGCGGATCAGCTCTTCTGACATAAAAATGCCTTTTGCTATGATTAAAAGTTCTTTACCATAATTGGTGGTATATTTTATACCGATTGCATCAAAATTATCCATTGAAAACTTGTACTCTCCTTTGGTCTTTATACTGTTTAGAATTTCATTTGATATTTTATCTTCATCGTGAAATGCAAAAAGTTGAACAAAATCACTGTTGAACACCAAAATATTTTCCTTTGAAGGTAATAAATCGTTGTCTTTGTTGTCGATTTGCTGCGGACCCAAATCCGGATTATTTTTTACCAGCATAGCCACTGTCATCAGCGCTTTTGACTGCATAGTTTTGTAATATTCTGATCTCAGATGATTACTGAAGTTATAATATATAAACATCAGTGACGAAAACAGTAACAAAGCAGAAATGCCTATATACCACAAAGTCAGTCTTGTTCTTATTTGCATATTTATTTCGGATTGAAAATATATCCAATACCAAATTTAGTGTGAATTAGTTTCTTTTCATGCATTTTATCCAATTTATTTCTTAAGTAATTTACATAAACCTCTACTACATTGGTTCCTGTGTCAAAGTCCACATCCCAAACATCGCCTGCGATTTCTGCTTTTGTTAAAATTCTGCCTTCATTTTTTATAAAATACTCAAGAAGTCTGAACTCTTTTTTAGTCAATTCCAAATCTGTCTTTTTTCTATATGCCGTTTTTGTTTCAAAGTTTACTTCCAGGTCATCAATAATATTTGTACCGGCAGTGAGGTAGTCACTCTGATTTCTTCGGTTCAGTGCCATAATCCTTGCCAAAAATTCATTAAACTCGAAAGGTTTGGCCATATAATCATCCCCTCCGGCTTCCAGGCCTGATATTTTATCTTCCACAGAATCCAAAGCTGATATAAAAAGTATAGGTGTTCGACTACCTGATTGCCTTAAAATTTTGCACAGTTCCAGTCCATTTAATTCCGGCATGAGTATGTCCAGTATGATGACATTATAACTTTTTTTCAGGGCCAGCATTTTGCCTTCAATTCCATTAGTCGCAACATCCACTTTAAGATTCATTTCTTCCAATCCCTGTTTTATGGACTGCAACATTCCTTTTTGATCCTCAACTACCAAAATCTCCATAGATGAACTGACATTAAATAAGTTACAAATATAAACCTTAGTTCAGCCATGCAACCCAATCACAAAAATTTCTAATATTTTTCTAATAATTAAGAAATGGACATAGATATGAAATTTATATCACCAGAAACCATGATGAATATCATTTTATAGCATTAAAAATATTCGTCAATTTGCTGGTGAAAACAGAGCATTACTTAATGAAGTAACCCGAAATGATTGAATAGAAGAAGTGATGAATTTGATTTTACGAAAACGAATAAACCATAAAAATGAGTACCGAATCTAATATTTGAAAAGTTTGACACGCTGATCAATTCATTATGTAAAAGTACTTAATTCTGAATTATAAAAATTTGCAAATCATGTTAGGAGAATTAGAAATCACAAGTGCCGGCTTGGGAATGTTTTTCTTAATGGCAATTATTGTAACGCTTGGCATTATAATAATTTTTAAAATAAGATACAAAACCTATAATCTTCAAAGTCTTTTAAAGGCAAATAGTGGTAAAAGAGCCAGATGTATGGCAGACAAAACCAAGTTTCCGGAAGTGGATGTTTTTAGAATTTCTGATTCTCTCTTTAGTTATGGGCTATTGTTAGCAGTTTCTATGTCTTTTGTAGCCATGAACTGGACCAGCTATGAAAAAAAGGTCGTGGTAGATCTCAATGACTTAAAGGTAACAGAAGAAGTAGAAATAGAAGTACCTCGAACCAATGAACCGCCACCACCACCGCCGCCACCACCACCGCCGGTCATTCAGGAAGTTCCAAACACTGAAGTCATTACTGAAGATCAGCCAGTATTTGAAAATATGGAGGTGACCATGGAAACTAAGATAGAAGCCCCTGTTTATGTAGAAAAGAAAGCAGCACCGCCACCACCACCTCCGCCACCTCCCGCTGCAGTAGAAGACGAAATATTTAAGGTAGTGGAACAGATGCCAAGATTTCCGGGATGTGAAAACAAAGCCACTGAAGCTGAAAAGAGTGAGTGCGCCAAAGCAAAAATGCTGGAATATATTTACAGTAATCTGAAATATCCAATCATTGCTATGGAAAATAATATCGAAGGACAAGTTGTACTTCAGTTTGTGGTAGAAGCAGATGGTAGCATCACAGATATTAGAATTGTGAGGGATATTGGCGGAAGTTGTGGTGAAGCCGCTGAAAACGTTATTAAAGGAATGAATAAAATGGGACAAAAGTGGACACCAGGCAAACAAAGAGGCAGACCGGTAAGGGTACTTTTTACACTTCCCGTTAAATTTGTTATGGCAAAATAAAGTAATCATCTGATTCTATAATCGTGATTTTTACATAGAAAAGTTAAAATTAATTTTTGTAATATTCATAAAAGGAATGTGATTTTTGCATTCCTTTTATAATTTATAGCTTGACTGTTTTATAAGCTATCATGGATAAAATAAAAAAATGATTATATTCTTTTACCCAGACTTTTAGCGTAAGTATAGATTTTTTTATAAAAAATAGAA
>WBZP01001173.1_pt1 | contig 18412 bp, 18 predicted proteins | sample 5204301 | NCBI WGS metagenome assembly WBZP01 (sample SAMN12412401, study PRJNA552823) | activated sludge metagenome | isolation source: activated sludge from nitrification reactor of wastewater treatment plant... | place: USA: Pennsylvania | collected 2017 | reverse complement strand
ATAAAATGGAAATACACTCAAATGAAACCGAGCCATGGATTGTAACATTAATTAATACTGGTGAAAACACAATGACCGGTGGCAGAATCAAAAGAATCAAAGATTATGTTGGTGGTGAAACTTTCTTGCTTACATATGGAGATGGGTTATCAAATATTAATATTTCTGATAGTATTAATTTTCACAAAAAAAATGGGAAGTTATTAACTGTTACTGCTGTTCAACCTTCTGGAAGATTTGGAGCACTTCATCTTTCGGAAAATAATGATTTAGTTGAAGAGTTTTTGGAAAAGCCCAAAGGAGATGGATCTTGGATAAATGGAGGATTTTTTGTTTGTGAACCTGGAATTTTTGAATTTATTAAAGGTGATGAAACAGTATTCGAAAATGAACCATTAGAAAATATTGCAGCTTCTGGGCAATTAACAGCATTTAGACATATAGGGTTTTGGAAACCAATGGATACCTTACGAGACAAATTAGAGCTTGAAAAAAATTGGGAAAAAAATTTAGCAGAATGGAAAATATGGTAAATCAATTTGATGATTTTGAATTATTAAAAAAGAATTTTAAAGATAAGAAAATATTCTTGACAGGTCATACTGGATTTAAAGGTTCCTGGTTTTTGGTTTTACTTGACATTTTAGGAGCTAAGACGAAAGGTTATGCATTAAATCCGATGAAAGAAAATTCTTTGTTTTATTCGATTACTAATAATTATACTTATGAATCGGTAATTGGAGATATTAGGGATAGGGAAAAACTAAAAAAAGAGCTTTTTGATTTTCAGCCTGATTACATTTTCCATCTTGCCGCCCAACCTCTTGTTAAAGAATCATATATTAATCCTGTAGAAACTTTTGAAACTAATATTGTTGGAACATCAATCCTTTTAGATTCTATTAAAGTATTAAAAAAAGATTGTATATGTGTTGTAATCACTACTGATAAAGTTTATGAAAACAAAGAATGGGATTATCCTTATCGAGAATGTGATATTTTGGGAGGCCAAGATCCTTATAGTACCAGCAAAGCTTGCACAGAATTAGTTGCAAAATCATTTTATTATTCGTATTTTTCTAGGAAAGAGTCAAACGGATTTAAAATTTCAATTGCAACTGCACGGGCAGGTAACGTAATTGGAGGAAGTGACTGGTCGGCAAATAGAATAATTCCAGATATAATTAGATCTTTTAACTTAAAAATTCCTTTGAATATCAGGAATCCCAGATCAATTCGTCCATGGCAACATGTAATTGAACCTTTAGTTGGTTATTTGAAACTAGGTATTTATTTAAAGGAATCCAAAGTATCAGAATTTGAATCTTTTAATTTTGGACCATTAGCTGATGATAGTATTGATGTCAAAACTTTAGTCCAATTGGCTATAAAAAATTTAAATCATAAAATTGATATAACAGAAGAAGAGGATTCGTTGAATTTTCATGAAGCAAAATTACTAAAACTTGATATAAATAAAGCTATTAATCTATTAAATTGGAAACCCAAGTTTAATTCAAAAGAAGCTGTAGAATTAACGATTGATTGGTATAAAAAAGTATTAGATGGTCAATCTCCAATAGAACTTTCAAGATTTCAAATAATGTCTTATTTTGGAAAATAGTATGAAAACTTGTTTTATCGGTGCGACAAGTTTTTTAGGAAACTCATTTGCAAATTTTTTTTTAAATCAAAATATTAACATTTCTGTTTTTGGGAGATCAAAACCTCAATTTCCATGTGAAGAATTCTATCCTATTGATTTAAATAATGAAAATTTTTCTTTCTCAGAATTTTTGAAATACGACATAATATATTATTTCGCGGGTGAAGGTATTCAGTCAGATAAAGGATATTCTTTGAAGAATCTTTACAATGTAAATTTATTTAAAATTATAGAGATCTGTGATTATTTAAATAAAAATTCATTTAATGGCATTTTAATTAGCTTTGGGTCTTATTCTGAAATTGGGCCTATACTGCCAAACGTAAAACAAAACGAGGAGGAAATAATTTTTTCAAAATCAATTCTTCCTAATGATTATTCAAAATCAAAAAGGCTTCTAACAACATTCATTCAGTCCTCAAAATTTAATTTTAAAATCTATCATTTAATTATACCAACAATATATGGACCTGGTGAGAACCCAAATAGGTTAATTCCTTATTTGATTAGAAAGGGAAAAAACAATGAAACAATTTTTCTTACTCATGGTAACCAAATTAGGCAGTATTTATTCGTAAATGATATTCCTGAAATTGTTAACAATATGATTTCTCTAAATATTCAAAGCGGAATTTATAACATTGAAGGTCCAGATAATTATTCTGTAAAAGATTTGGCAATAATGATATTGAAATATTTTTCATTCGATTTAAATTTGATTCGTTTTGGAACAATTCAAAAATGGGATAGCGAAATGAATTATTTAAAATTAGATGGATCTAAGTTGAGTAATTTGTTAGGTGATACTAAAAAGAAAGGTCTAATAGAAATTTTGCCGAAATATTATGAATACTACCAATGACATCTTATTAAGTATCACAATTCCCACGTTTAATAGGGCGGAAATTTTAGAAAAAAACTTGCACCAGTTATTCTCTCAAATTAGTCCTGAGATGTTAAATGAAGTTGAAATAATTGTTTCTGATAATTGCAGTTCGGATAATACTGAAGAAATAATAATTCCTTTTAAGACTTCAAATACAAATTTCATGTATATTAAAAATCATCAAAATTTGGGATGGGGTTTAAATTTTTTCCAGTGTTTTAATTTGGCAAAAGGGAAATATATCATTATTCTAAGTGATGACGATTTAATAATGGATGGGAAATTGGAATTTATAATTAAGATATTAAAAGAAAAAGAATACGGAGTGATTTGTTTGCGAGCTTTTGGGTTTTCAGAAAATTATAAAGATGAATTTCCAGGTAAACGAGGCGGAATATTAGAATTTAAAGAATTCAATTCTTTCTTACGAAAAGCATTTCCACAAATTACCCTTCTATCGTCTACCATTCTTAATAAAAGTATAATTCAGAACTATAAAACAAATGATATAAATCCAGGTAATTTTGCACATTTGCATTTAATATTGGAGTGCTCTTCACAAGCAAATTTTAACGCTTATGTAGATGATTATGTTATAGCTGTCCAAAGGGACAATTCAAGCAATTATTCCTATTCAAAGGTGTTTGTTTTAGAATTATGGAAATTATTGTATGATTATACTAGATTAGGAATTACAACCCAAACTTTGGAATATTTAGAAAAGAAGATGTTATTAACACATTATCCATTTGATTTATTAAGAATAAGATTGCACAAAACTGAATTTTTAAAAGAGTGTCGAGAAGACTTCCAAAAAAAATTTGAATCTAATAAGATTTATATAATTTTTATACGACCTATCTTGACTTTACCTAAAGTATTAGCGATTTTTTGGAGTTTAATTATTATTTCAATCAATAAATTTTTAAAAGGAGAAATCAAGTCATTAATTTTCATTGCAAAGAAATTTTTTCTAAAAAAAATTGCTAGTTTCTTCGCTTCTAAAACACTAAAAATATGAATGAATTTAAAATTTGCACCAACTGTGTTATGGATACAACAGATCCTGATATTTCGTTTGATAAAAATGGAATATGTGATCACTGTAAAAATTATTACAACAATATTTTGCCATATTGGAATACTGGTGAGGTAGGGAACCTTGAACTTCGAAAAATTATAGCAAAAATAAAGAAAGAAGGTCAAGGTAAAGATTTCGATTGCATAATGGGAATGAGTGGAGGTGCTGATAGTTCTTATATGTTACATATAGTTGTAAAAGAATTTGGATTACGCCCATTGGTATTTCATGTAGATGGTGGGTGGAATTCTGAATTAGCTGTAAAGAATATCGAAGTTATTGTTGAGAAGCTAGGACTGGATTTATATACCGAAGTTATTAATTGGGAAGAAATGAAAGCTTTTCAATTAGCATATTTTAGATCTAATTTGCCATACATAGACATTCCTCAAGACCATGCATTTGTTGCAACTCTATATAAATTTGCTGAAAAATATAAAATAAAATATATTTTAAATGGATTCAATTATTCTACGGAATGTATAATTAATCCATTCGAATGGAGATATTATGGAACTGATCTAGCTCAAATCCGGGATATTATAAAGCAATTTTGCCAAATAGATTTAAAAACATACCCATTTAGTAGTGTACTTTACCATAAATTTTATTTAAGATATTTTAAGGGGATAAAAGTAATTAAGCCATTAAATTTTGTCCCTTATAAAAAGGAAATTGCTATGGATTTTTTAAAAAAAGAGTATGGTTGGCAACCATATCCCCAAAAACATTTTGAATCTAGATTTACAAAGTTTTATGAAGGCTTTTGGTTGCCCCAAAAGTTTGGATATGATACTAGAAAAGTTCAATATTCAAGTTTAATTTTAACAGGTCAAATGACAAGGGAGGAAGCAATTGAAAAGCTTAAGTTGCCTGCCATAGATAAAACTGAGTTAGAAAGAGATTTTGAATATATTGCTAATAAACTGGGAATAAGTATAGAAGAGTTAAATAACTTTTTAAATCAGCCAAATAAAACTTTTAGAGATTACAAAAATCAAGTTTGGCTTTTTAATTTTGGTGCGTATATTATGAATAAATTAGGAATTGATAGATTAAAAAGGAGTTGAAATGGTTGGAATAGTAAATTATGGATCGGGAAATGTTTACGCTATTGCCAATCTTCATAAGTCAGCAAATATTGACTTTTTTGTTTCGGGTAATCCAATGGACTTAAAAAAGGCCTCTCATTTGATTCTTCCAGGTGTTGGTGCTTTTGATTCAACAATGAATACTCTAAATAAATTAGGGCTATATGATTATTTAAATGAAGAAGTATTGATTGCTAAAAAACCAATAATTGGGATTTGTGTTGGAATGCAGATATTAGGGGAAAGCAGTGAAGAGGGGAATCAGAATGGTTTTGGTTGGATTAAGGGAAAAATAAAAAAAATACCGACTCAAAGCTTAATGCAAAAACCATTATTACCCCATTTGGGATGGAATTCAATTGAAATAATTAACAATAAATCAAATCTTTTTAATAATATTGATAATAAAAAGGGATTTTATTTTCTTCACAGCTACTATTTTGAACCAACTGCTGAAATTGATATTCTTGCTAAAACATCTTATGGGTTAAATTTTTGTTCAGCTATAAATCATGAAAATGTCTTTGGTTTACAATTTCATCCCGAAAAAAGCCACACAAATGGCATAAATATTTTTAAGAACTTTTCAAAAATTTAAATGCTACGATCAAGAATAATACCTGCCCTTTTAATTCACCAGAAAGGACTCGTTAAAACAGTTAAATTTTCAGAACCAAAATATGTAGGTGACCCAATAAATGCTGTTAAAATTTTCAATGAAAAGTTTGTAGATGAGTTGATTGTATTGGATATCGACAAAAGTGTCAAGTCTCAAGATCCTGATTTTGAATTAATTAGAAAAATTGCAATTGAGTGTAGAATGCCATTTTGTTATGGTGGAGGTATTTCAACTGTTGACCAAGCTAAAATGATTATTAGTTTGGGGGCAGAAAAAGTTGCTCTTAGTTCAGCAGCAATTAGTAATCCTAAATTGGTGAATGATATTTCTAAAGAAATTGGTGTACAAAGCGTTGTGGTTATTTTGGATGTAAGAAAGAAACTTTTTGGTGGTTACGATACCTATATTCATAATGGAAAGAAAAATGTTGGTGAAGATCCAATTAATTTAGCTATAAAATTTGAAGCACTTGGAGCTGGAGAATTAGTAATTAACTCAATTGATAAAGATGGAATCATGAGTGGTTATGATCTTGAAATTTTTGATAGAATCCGAAACGCAATTAGTATTCCAATTACTATACTCGGCGGATCAGGTAACTTAGATCACATGAAAATTATGGTAGAGAAGTATAAAATTTTGGGTTTGGCTGCAGGTAGTATGTTTGTATTCAAAGGTAAATATAAAGCAGTATTGATAAGTTACCCCAATGATTCTGATAAAATTAAAATTCTAAATCTTAATGAACAACAATAAAATTTTATTAATCACTGGAGGCACAGGCTCTTTCGGGAATGCTGTTTTAAATAGATTCTTAACTTCAGATTTTTTCTCTGAGATTAGAATATTTTCCAGAGATGAAAAAAAACAAGATGATTTAAGAAGACAAATATCTAATCCAAAAATAAAGTTTTATATTGGGGATGTAAGAGATTATAGCTCAGTGGCCAATGCCATGGTAGGAGTAGATTATGTGTTTCATGCAGCAGCTTTAAAACAAGTACCATCTTGTGAATTCTTTCCAGTTGAGGCCGTAAAAACCAATGTTTTGGGGACCGAAAATGTTCTGCAGGCTGCCATTAACTATGCTGTAAAGAAAGTGGTGGTTTTGAGCACCGATAAAGCAGTTTACCCAATCAATGCCATGGGTATTTCTAAGGCAATGATGGAAAAGGTTTTTATTGCCAAATCCAGAAACTCCACAAAAACTATAATTTGTGGCACCAGATATGGAAATGTGATGGCCTCCAGGGGCTCAGTTATTCCACTTTTTGTTGAACAAATAAAAGAAGGCAAACATCTTACGCTCACCGATCCATCTATGACCAGGTTTATGATGACACTGGAAGATGCAGTTGACTTAGTGTGGTTTGCTTTTGAAAATGGTAAAGCCGGAGATTTATTTGTCCAAAAGGCTCCCGCAGCTACGATAGAGGTATTAGCCAAAGCTGTTTTAGAACTTTACAATTCTAAATCCGAAATTAGAACCATTGGAACAAGGCATGGAGAAAAACTCTATGAGTCTTTATTGACCCGGGAAGAAAGACTTAAATCCGAAGATTTAGGAGAATATTTCCGTATCCCAATGGACAGCCGGGACTTGAATTATGCCAATTTCTTTTCAGAAGGGGTGGAAGATATCTCACAGATCGAAGACTACCACTCACATAATACGGAGAGGCTTGATATTGAAGGCATGAAAAAATTGCTTTTGAAATTAGCTTTTATTCAGGAAGATTTAGCAGGATTGAAAAAATGAAAAAAATTGGTATTACCGGTCAGAATGGATTCGTAGGTTGGCATTTATATCAATGGCTAAATACAAAAAAAGAAGAATACACACTTGTAAATTTTAATCGGGAGTATTTTGAAGATATTTCTTTACTTATTGAATTTGTAAAGGAGTGTGATGTAATTGTGCATTTGTCGGCATTAAACCGGCATCAAAACCAGGAAATTATATTTAATACCAATGTAACTCTGGTCGAGAAATTAATATCTGCTTGTAAAAATGCAAAAAAATATCCTCTGATTTTATTTTCCTCTTCCACCCAGGAAACTCAGGATAACTTATATGGAAAATCAAAGCTAAAAGGTAAGGAACTGTTTAAGACCTTTGCCACTGAGCATAATAGTTCTTTTGTTTCTTTGCAAATTCCAAATGTCTTTGGCCCCTTTGGTTTACCTGACTATAATTCTTTTGTTGCAACATTTTGCCATAAGCTGGTTTACAATCACCAACCTGAAATTAAAGTCGATTCTGAAGTTGGTTTAATATATGTTCAGGAATTGGTGGAAAGGATTACCGGATATCTAAATTATTCCGGAATCAAAGAAGAAATTATTGAACCTGGCTACCACATTAAAGTTTCAGAGGTATTAAGACTATTATCTCAGTATAAAGTACTATACCTTGAAGCCGGGCAAATACCTGTTCTCAATAACAAATTTGAAATTAATCTTTTTAATACTTTCCGGAGTTTTATTAATCCTGAAATAAACCCCCGACCTTTGATTCCCCATGCTGATAATCGTGGGAGATTTGTAGAAATTATCAGGTCGGATATTGGAGGACAGACTTCATATTCTACCACATTTCCTGATATCACCAGAGGTAATCACTATCATACCCGGAAGATTGAGAGATTTGCTGTAATAAAAGGAAAGGCTCTTATTCAATTAAGAAAAGTTGGATCCGAAAAAGTATTCAATTTTTTTCTCGACGGAGATTATCCCTCTTATGTTGATATGCCGGTTTGGTTCACACATAATATTAAGAATATCGGTAATGAAGAGTTATTAACTGTATTTTGGATAAATGAGGCTTTTGATCCCAGCGATCCGGATACCTATTTTGAAACTGTATGAAAAAATTAAAAGTTGTAACCGTTGTAGGTACCCGTCCAGAAATTATAAGATTGTCAAGAGTATTAGATGCCCTGGATAAGTCAGAGGCAATTGAGCATATAATTATTCATACCGGCCAAAACTATGACTATGAATTGAATCAAATATTCTTCGAAGATTTAAATCTTAGAAAACCGGATTACTTCCTGGAGGCGGCAGGAAAAACCGCTACCGAAACTGTTGGAAATATCTTAATCAAAATAGACCCGCTGTTGGAAGAATTAAAACCGGATGCATTTCTGGTATTGGGCGACACCAATTCCTGCTTGTGTGCCATTCCGGCAAAAAAGAGACATATCCCTATTTTCCATATGGAAGCAGGGAACAGATGTTTTGACCAGCGGGTTCCCGAAGAAACTAACAGAAAGATTGTTGATCATATTTCCGATATAAATCTTACTTACAGCGATATTGCCAGAGAATATTTATTGAGAGAGGGGCTACCCGCAGATAGAATCATTAAAACGGGCTCACCCATGTTTGAGGTTTTAAATCATTACAGACCCCAAATAGAGAAATCTAATGTTTTGGAAAAACTCAATTTAAAAAAAGGTGAATTCTTCGTGGTTTCTTCTCATAGAGAGGAAAATATTAATTCTGAAAAGAATTTTAAAGGCTTGATTGACAGTTTGAATTTGATTGCCGAAAAATATGGCTATCCGATCATTGTTTCAACTCACCCCAGAACTCGTAACATGATAGAAAAACTAAAGGTAAAAGTCAGGCCTGAAGTTCAGTTCTTAAAACCCCTTGGATTTCATGACTATAATGCCCTTCAGATGCAATCTTATGCAGTTCTTTCTGATTCCGGGACGATTTCAGAGGAATCAAGTATTTTAAATTTCAGAGCCCTCAATATCAGGGATGCTCATGAAAGACCTGAGGCAATGGAGCAGGCTTCGGTGATGATGGTAGGGCTAAATACCGAAAGAATAATGCAGGGTCTCATACAGGTTTTGAATCAAAATCTAGGCGAGAAAAGAAACCTGTTGCCGGTATCAGATTATTCTATGCCTAATGTTTCGGAAAAAGTAGTCAGGATAATTATTTCCTATACAGATTATATAAAAAGAACGGTATGGCAAGAGCAATAAATCCAGCTTACAAACTTTAATTAATTGTGGGGAAAGGCAAATTAATTTTTTTAACATTAGTAAGAATTGATTCTTTGGACGAAAGAGGAATCTATCAGGATTTGTTACGACAATTTGTCAAAAATAACTATCATGTAACCATTATTTGCCCTATTGAAAGGCGTTTTGGTGAAAAAACAAGAATTATCAGGCGAGAAAACTATGAAATATTACAAGTAAGGACACTAAATATTCAGAAAACTAGTTTTATTGAAAAAGGACTGGGAACATTACTTATTGAATTTCAGTTATTTAACGCCATCAGGTTTTTTTTTAAAGATCAAAAATATGATCTTATACTATATTCCACTCCTCCTATTACATTGATAAAACCCATATCATATCTGAAAAAAAAGGGAGGGATTACCTACCTCCTTCTTAAAGACATATTCCCTCAAAATGCAGTGGATTTGGAAATGATGAAATCAGGAGGACTTTTGCATCGTTTTTTTGAAAAGAAAGAAAAAAAACTGTACGAATTGTCCGATTATATTGGTTGTATGTCAGAAGCAAATAAAGAGTTTCTTGAGAGGCATTACAACTTTTTGACAGATAAAAAAATAGAGATTAACCCCAATTCAATTGAGCTTATTGATCTTCCTCCAAAAAATTATTCAGTTTTAGAAAAACACGGCATACCCATAAATGCCTTAAAATTGATATATTCTGGCAATTTGGGAATCCCACAAGGAATATCTTTTTTAAAAGATACACTTATTGAATTTAAAAATAACAAAAACACATTTTTCTTAATCGTTGGAGGAGGAACAGAAGAGCATTCCCTTAGAGGCTTTATTGAAAAAGAATCGTTTTCCAATGTGAAAATGATTGGAAATCTCCCCAAATCTGAATTTGATGAATTAATTGTAAATTGTGATATAGGACTAATATTTCTTGATAAAAGATTTACCATACCAAATTTCCCTTCCCGTCTATTAAGTTATCTTGAAAATAAACTTCCTGTAATTTCTGCAACAGATGAATCTACCGATATCGGTTTAATACTGGAGAAGACAAATTCAGGGAAAGCTGTACTTTCGGGAAATATTTCCAAAATGAAAGAGGCTATCAATTATTACTTAGATTGCCCTCAATGCCTAAAAAATGAAGGGGAAAACGGTTATAATTTATTAAAAACCAACTTTACCGCTGATTTTTCTTTTAACTTAATCCACCAAAAAGTAAAAATCACAGATTGATAATATGTATAATTCATTTTTCAAAAGACCTTTTGACCTGATTATTTCATTGATTTTATCATTGATTTTTCTCCCATTTATTATCGGGATATATATCGTTTTGTTTTTTTTTAATGCAAGAGCGGTATTTTTTTATCAAACCCGACCCGGCAAAAATGAAAAAATATTCAAGTTGGTGAAATTTAAAACCATGAACGACAAAAAGGATGAAAATGGAGAACTGCTTCCTGATTCTGAAAGATTAACCCGTTTAGGTAAATTCATTAGGAAAACCTCTTTGGACGAACTACCTCAACTTTTTAATGTATTAAAAGGAGATATGAGTCTGATAGGCCCAAGACCTTTGCTTATTCAATATTTGCCTTTGTACAATGATTTTCAAAAACGCCGGCATGAAGTAAAACCCGGAATAACGGGCTGGGCTCAGGTTAATGGTAGGAATGCCATAAGTTGGCAAAAAAAATTCGAATTTGATGTTTGGTATGTTGATAATCTGAGTTTTTCCCTAGATTTGAAGATAATTTTTCTAACTGCTTTGAAAGTATTTAAGTCAGAAGGTATCAATCAGCAGGGCGAAGCAACTATGGAAATATTTAAAGGAAATTAATGTTAATATTTGGTGCAAGTGGACATGCCAAGGTGATAATAGATTGCCTCGTTTCACAAAGTATATCTATTGATGGAATTTTTGATGATGATATATCAAAAATAAATCTTCTCGGATTTCCGGTATTAGGAGCATATGATGAGTTATTTTTACCTGAGATTCCTGTAATAATTGCTATTGGGGACAATTCAATAAGAGAGAAATTGTCCTCTCAGATTAAGCATCAATATGGCACTGCAATCCATAAATCAAGCAATGTAAGTCCTTATTCCAATATAGGGTGTGGCTCAGTCTTAATGCACAATACAGTGGTTCAATCCGGAACATCAATTGGAAAACATTGTATCATCAACACCTCAGCCACTGTTGACCATGATTGCATCCTGGGCAATTTTGTACACATAGCACCCAATGCTGTGCTTTGTGGGGGAATTAGTATAGGAGACAAAACACTTGTTGGTGCAGGTGCTACCATTATACCGAATATTTCGGTGGGTAAAAATGTAATTATAGGAGCGGGAAGTATAATTACAAAAAATATTCCTGATGATTCAAGAGTATTTCCAGCGAGATCAATAATTTATGAATAATAAAATCTGGCTTTCCTCACCTCATATGGGAGGAAATGAGCAAAAGTATGTAAAAGAGGCATTTGAGACCAATTGGATAGCTCCTTTAGGCCCAAATGTAGATGCCTTTGAAAAATCATTGACAGAATATCTTGACATTGGTCATTGTGCCGCATTGAGTTCAGGTACCGCTGCCTTACATCTGGCATTAATTTTGTCAGAAGTAAAAGAGGCAGATGAAGTACTTTGTCAAAGTTTTACGTTTTCGGCTACTGCCAACCCGATTATTTATCAAAAGGCTATTCCTGTTTTCATAGACAGTGAAAGAAAAACCTGGAATATGGATCCATCGCTTTTGGAAAAAGCGATTATTGACAGAATAGCTAAAGGTAAAAAGCCCAAAGCATGTATTGTGGTGCATTTGTATGGCATGCCTGCACAAATGAAGGAAATAAAAAGGATTTGTGAGCAATATGATATTATCCTTATTGAAGATGCAGCAGAAGCTCTGGGCTCGGAAATTGAAGGAGTAAGTGTAGGTACTTTTGGAGACTTTGGAGTGTTTTCATTTAACGGCAATAAAATAATCACTACCTCGGGAGGTGGAGCTTTGGTTTCTAATGATGAAGAAAAAATTGATAGAGCCAGATTTTTAGCTACGCAAGCCAGAGATCCGGCTCCTCATTACCAACACTCGGAGATTGGTTACAATTACCGTATGAGTAATATTGCAGCTGGTATTGGAAGAGGTCAAATGGAAGTTTTGGATCAGTGGGTAAAAAACAGAAGAGAAAATTATAGATTTTATAAAGAAAATTCATTTTATGAATTTCAGGAAGGGATAAGTGGATTAGAATCTAACCGTTGGTTATCAGCCATCATTGCAGGCAGTTTTGAAGAAAGAGAAGAATTGAGATTAAGAATGGAAAGTGAAAATATTGAATGTCGTCCACTCTGGAAACCTATGCATTTGCAACCCGTTTTTCAAAACTATCCCAGCTACTTAAATGGAGTATCGCAGAATCTCTTTAAAAAGGGACTATGTTTGCCATCAGGTTCCAATTTGGATAAATCAGATTTGGAAAGAATTGTTAAATTGTTAAATTTGAAATCCATTTAATAAAAAATACGTATAGAATTTTTTTATCGTAAAAAACTACTATACTTTTATATTGAAAATTTGAATAACATAAAATATTGATAACATGAAAAAAGTTTATTTACTCGCTATCGGTACTTTAATGGCCACTGCGACTTGGGCTCAGAAAGCAGCCACTAAAGACAATGTGGGGATTGGCACAAACTCTCCTGACGCTTCAGCTGTTTTGGATATCCAATCAGTCAATAAGGGTTTGTTAATTCCCAGATTAACAGTCGATCAAAGAAATAGTATTACGAGTCCTGCAAATGGATTGATGATTTATCAAACCAATGAAAAATCAGGATTTTATTTTTATGACGGTAATATTTGGAAACCTATGAGTGGAGATGAAGCAAAATCTATAGCTACAGCTAATGTTGATAATTGGTCTAAGACTGGGGATGCAGGAACAAACTCTGCATCCAATTTTTTAGGTACAACTGATAATCAACCCTTGATTTTGAAAGCTAATAGTACAAGGGTTGCATATTTTGACAATACTTCAGGTTTTGAAAATATTTTTTTAGGAAAGAATTCTGGAATCGGATTCACTAATTCTCCAGGGACAGGATATTATAATGTAGGTATTGGAAATTTTTCACTTAGTACTGCAACAACAGGTATTGGGAATACTGCTATTGGTTATAATGCATTAAAAATTAATAACAATAACGGTAATGTTGCAGTCGGAGCTTATTCGTTAGAAACAGCCACCACGGGCGGTTACAATATGGGATTAGGATTTGGAACCTTAAGGTATTTGGTTGGAGGGTCTGGAAATGCTGCTGTTGGGGCAAATGCATTATCTCACACAAATGGATATAGTAATATGGGACTTGGTTTTCAGGCGGGTATGAATAAAACTGGAGATGGTAATATCTATCTAGGACCAAATGCCGGAGCAAAAGGCACTTTCCCTGGCGATGGTGCAGTAGCTTCGGAAAGTTATAAACTATATATAGCAACAAATAATACAGCAAATCCTCTTATTAAAGGTGATTTTCTTACAGGATCATTAAAAATTAACGTAAAACCTCAGGTAGGTGGTGGATCTACTCTTGGATACCTCGCTATTGGTGACTTTGATGTTTTAACATCTCCTCAAATGCCAACTCCAACAGGTTACAGATTAATTGTTCAAGACGGAGTTTTAACAGAAAAAGTGAAAGTTGCCTTAAGAACATCTGGCACTGATTGGGCAGACTACGTTTTCGAACCTTCATATAAATCAAAAATGATGAGTTTAGAGGAAATAGAGAAATTTACTTTGGACAATAAACATTTACCTAATGTGCCTTCTGCTGATGAAATGGTAAAAGAAGGTTTGGATGTGGGTAAAACTTCCAAAATGTTTATGGAAAAAATTGAAGAATTAACTCTTTATCTAATTGATTTAAATAAGGAAGTAAAGGCACTTAAAGCAGAAAATGAGGCCTTGAGAAAAAAGTAAAAGTTCGATTTAAAAAAAAGGCCGGCGAAGCCGGTCTTTTTTTTATACATACACAAGATAATAAAATTTGATTCATTAAATTTTTTAAACAGTATCAAATGCCTAATTTTGTGATACTGAATGCCAAATAATGCTTTTTAAATGATTAATTTTCTACATAGATTTAACGATCGTTTTATTTCAAAATGGCTGGTGATGACAATGGATATCTTCATTGTTGGCGTTTCTTTTTTACTCTCCACAACGATTTGGTTCAATTTTAATTTAACTTATACTAACCCCAGCCTGTTTAAATATCACCTTTTGGGTGTTATAGGTATTAAAGCTTTCTTTTTCTTTGTTTTTGGATCATATAAAGGGATAATTCGTCATACCAGTATTGAAGATGCAAAAATTTTATTCAAAACATCTTTCGTCAGCTCTATTTTCCTTTACATATTTTCATGGACTCATTTTAAACTTTCTCTTGATTATTTCGAAATTCCACTTTCAATAGTAATTATCGATTTTTTTGTTTTTTCTCTTGCATTTATAGCCAGCAGATTTTTGATTAAAGCGGTTTATGAAGGACTTCTAAATACCTTTAAATCAAATAAAGCTGTCATTATTTACGGATCAGGAAGCCTGGCGATGATTACAAAAAAAACATTACAAAGTGACAAAAAAAATCTATTTCGAGTTTTATGTTTTGTAGATGAAAATCCAAATAAACAGGGCAAAACAATTGAAGGAATAAAAGTATTAGACAAAGCAGATGTAAAAAAGGTGATTTTATCTCAAAATCTTTTAGATATAGAATTGATTATGGCGATTCAGGATATTTCACCTATAAGAAAAAGTGAAATTGCTGATGAATTTATGGAGCTGGGATTAAAAATACGGATTGTGCCTCCTGTTAGTCATTGGATCAATGGTCAGCTTAGTGTAAATCAAATTCAAAATATCAAAATTGAAGACTTACTTGAACGACCTCCAATTCAAATAAACAATAGATTGGTGGCAAACTATCTTGAATCAAAAATTATCCTTATTACAGGAGCAGCCGGATCCATCGGTAGCGAGATAGTAAGACAGGTATTAACCTTTAACCCAACCCAAATAATACTCGTCGATCAGGCTGAATCTCCTTTGTATGACTTAGAGACTGAGTTTTCAAGGTTAAAGAATAAAAATAAAGGAGAGGTTAGTTTGAAATATGAAATCAGGAATATTATCAACTCTGTTCAAATGGAAAGAATATTCCAAAAATATCAACCTCAAATTGTATTTCATGCTGCAGCCTATAAACATGTTCCAATGATGGAAGAAAACCCGTTTAAGGCTGTTGAGGTTAATACCATGGGAACTGCCATGCTGGCAAAATTGGCAAGTAAATATAAAATCGAAAAATTTGTATTTATATCAACGGACAAAGCTGTAAATCCGACCAATGTAATGGGGGCAAGTAAAAGGCTTGCTGAAATGTACGTTCAGAGTCTCAATAGGCATCATAAGAATGAAACCCGTTTTGTAGTTACCCGTTTTGGGAATGTATTGGGTAGCAATGGGTCAGTGATTCCATTATTTAAAAAACAAATAGAAAAAGGAGGGCCGGTTACGGTTACTCATAAGGAGATAATACGATATTTTATGACCATTCCTGAAGCATGTCAATTGGTATTAGAGGCAGGTACAATGGGTAAAGGCGGGGAGATTTATGTATTTGATATGGGAGTACCTGTAAAAATTCTGGATCTTGCTGAGAGAATGATACGCTTAAGCGGATTTGAACCTTATACCCAAATACCGATTGAATTTTCAGGCTTAAGACCAGGAGAAAAATTATTTGAAGAACTACTTGGAGATAAAGAAACTACTATTCCAACTCATCACCCGAAAATTATGGTGGCCAAACTTAAAGCAGGTGATTTTGAAGAACTCGATAAGATATTCGCTGAAACCAGAAGTGAATTAAATAATATGACCTCAGCAGAAATTGTACAGTATTTGAAGAAAATGGTGCCTGAGTTTATAAGTAAGAACTCAGTATATGAAATATTTGACAAATCCGTTTCTGAATAAATTACTTCCAAATTTTTGTTGCTTTAAAATTTATACCAAAGACATTTTCTGTTGATTGCCCCAAGTTTAAATTAAAGTCCCCTGAAAATTTAAAAGACTTATAACCAAAAGATATTGATTGTAGCATAAATAACTTCTGATAGTTTTGTGGAATGGAGTAATTTCCTAAATACAAGCATTTTATTGTTTGACTTTTAAAAGTCAACATTTTGAACTTATAATTGATAGCAAAATTTATCGATTTTATCCTACTACTTGAGATTGCATCTGAATTATTGCTTCCAAATGAAAATCCTTGTTCTTTTATCAATCCAAATAAAGGACTTCCCAAAATATATCCTTTATATATCCACGAATCTTTATAAATACTGTTTCCAAAATAATTATCAACGCCTCTAAGTTCTGGCGGTTCATTAAAATAAACTCCCCCACCCTGATTTCTTGTATCCAGATATTCAAAGGTGAATTTCTGAAATATCTTATTGTCTCTTAATTTGATTGAAATCCCGCTTAGCCCATCAGATATGTTGGACAAATAAAACAAGGAGCCATCTTCATAAATACTTTGTCTATAGACATTTATCTCTGCAAAAGAAGTTGAAATCTCAGCTCCAATATCTACTGTGCCAAGATGATTTCCAACTCTATTTAATGCATCATTAGAATTTATACCTGAATTTATACCATCCTGATTTCTATTTACAGCAATTCCTGTTACTGCTTTTATGTAGGTGGGAAAATCATTTCCAAATGTGGTGACCAGGTTATTGCTTATCTTATCCTTATATGGCACCGCTGGCCTGCCACCCCATTGTACCTGGTGGTTAAATCCCGCAATTATTTTTATCTTCCAATTGGGTTTGCCCAATCTTCCATAAAAACTTTTCTGATGGAGGAAAAAATTCTTTACCGAATCTCCGTCGCCAAACCATCCATGAGCATAATTCCCTTTTACAGCTATGAGACCGTTTTTGGTAATTGATCTAAATTTTGGAATCGAAATATCCAGTTTTGGAAGTGGCAGGGCATTACCTGACCAAATATAAGAACCCATGGTTCCAGTAGTATCCACCAAACCCTGAATTTCCTTTTTTCTGCCCGCATAAAACTCAAATGGTCCGTATCTTGCTTTGATATAGGCTTGAGGTAATAAAAATTGATTTACTTTTCCAACATTTATGTGAGGTTCAATTTCATAGCCAAATCCAAATTTATTTAGTTTTTTACCTATCGTATAGAGCGAATCATAATCTTTTTTTACTGAGCCTGAAAAAAACACAATCTGGCTTTTATAGGGAATAGTCCCATATTGCAAGTTTCGAAGTAAAATTGGGGTACTTCCATTCGATGAGACGATTATTCCGGTAGTTGTGGAGATTCTGGTATTTTTCAATATATTTTTCTGACTAAATAGAGCTTTACTGACCAATACAAGCATAAAAGTAAAAACCATTATCCTCAGGAGCCCGGTGGTTAACTTACCCAATATTTCTGACCAAGTCTGTGTCAAAACTTTTATGCTTTTAATAATATAATTATTTGATGATTTCAATCTTACCTGTTTTGATTTGATTAGCGGAACCATTCAGATAAAATTTTATTCTGTAAAAATACGAACCAACCGGTAGATTCTCATCAGGTTTCCACTCTTTTCCGTTCCCGGAATATATTTTTGCCCCCCAACGGTCATAAATTTCAAACTCAGAGCTACTTACCCGCCCAAATTTACCTTTTATTTCAAATATATCATTGAAATTGTTTCCATCCATTGAAATCGCATCAGGAAAAAAGAACATAGGATCAATTGGTATTTTTAAGATATTTGAATGACTCACCCTTCCGGTAGCAGAAGTGGCTTTGAGTCTGTATTTCGCTTCAAACTCAAAATTGTCAAGATTTATAGGAGAACTTTTATTTGTGCTAGCAAAGGAGTATTGTTTGGCAATGTTGTTTTGATTATCCTGATATTCTAATAACTGATAAGAAGAATAGAAGAATTACC
>WBZP01003097.1_pt1 | contig 18418 bp, 16 predicted proteins | sample 5204301 | NCBI WGS metagenome assembly WBZP01 (sample SAMN12412401, study PRJNA552823) | activated sludge metagenome | isolation source: activated sludge from nitrification reactor of wastewater treatment plant... | place: USA: Pennsylvania | collected 2017 | reverse complement strand
TGTACCCGGCGGACCGCATCGACGCCGCCCTCGGCAACTACTTCCGGGTCGGGAACCTGGGCGCGTTGCGGGAGCTCGCACTGCTGTGGGTCGCGGATCGGGTCGAGGACGACCTGCAGAGCTACATGGAGAGCCACGGCGTCACCGCGTCGTGGGAGACACGCGAGCGCGTCCTGGTCGCGCTGACCGGGGCCCCCGGCGCGGATTCGGTCATCCGCCGGGCGTCGCGCCTGGCCCGGCGCAACCAGGGCGAGCTGATCGGCGTCCACATCAGCCGCACCGACGGCCTCGTCGACCGCCGCGGTCCCGAGCTCGATCGGCACCGCCAGCTGCTCGAGGAGCTGGGCGGCACCTACCGCGAGGTGGTCGGCGACGACGTCGCCGAGACCCTCGCCGCGGTCGCCCGAAGCGAACGCATCACGCAGATCGTCGTCGGGGCCAGCCGCCGGTCCCGAAGCCATGAGCTGACCCGCGGTTCGGTCGTCAACGACCTGCTGCGCCAGGCCCGCGACCTGGACGTCCACGTGATCTCGGCGCCCGACGCGGTCGCGTCGCGGCCCGCGGGGTTCCCACGACCGACCGCTCGCCTGCGCACCCCCCTCCCGCGGCGGCGACGCGCCGCGGCGTGGCTGCTGCTCCTGATCGGCGGCCCGCTTCTGATGCTGGTCCTGGTCCCCTGGCGCGACGACCTGGGCGTGCCGACGACCATGCTCCTGACGCTCACCCTCGTGGTGGCGGTCGGCACCCTGGGCGGACGCCTGCCCGGGATCGTCGCCGCGGTCGGGTGCTCGTTGGCAATCAACTTCCTGTTCGTGCCCCCGATCGGCACGTTCACCGTCACCCACGCCGAGAACGTCGTCGCCCTGGTCGTGTTCATGATCGTCGGGGCGACCGTCGCCACCCTGGTCGACCGCGTCGCCCGGCGATCCGCCGAGTCGGTCCGGGCCCGAGCGGATGCCGACGCCCTGGCCCGGGCCGCGGCGATCCTGGCCACCGAGACCGATCCGTTCCCGTCGCTGTTGGCCGAGGTCCGCTCGTCGCTCGGGCTCGAGGCGGTGGCGCTCCTGCACGACCGGGCCGCACCGAGCGATCCCGACCCGATCGACCCCGCGACGCGCTGGGAGTCGGTCGCCTCCGACGGCGACCGTCCACCCCGCTCGCCCGTCGACGGCGCGGTCCGCACCGTCTCCGAGGACGGGCGATGGCTGCTCGTGCTCCGAGGCGAGCTCGACGGCGACGGAGTGGAGCTCCTCGAGACGCTCGCCGGCCAACTCGGCGTCGCGGTCGACGCCCTTCGTTTGCGTCGCGACGCCACCGCGGCCGAAGCGCTGCTCCGCGCGGACGAGCTGCGCACCGGGATCCTCCAGGCCGTCTCGCACGACCTGCGCACCCCGCTGGCCGGCATCAAGGCATCGGTCACATCGCTGCTCTCACCCGAGATGACCTTCGGCCCCGACGACACCAGGGAGTTCCTCACCCTGATCGACGACGAGGTCGACCGGCTCGACCGGGTGGTGGGCAACCTGCTGGACATGAGCCGTCTGCAGTCCGGCGGCCTGCGGGTCCTGCGTCGGCCGACCCCGGTCGAAGACGTCATCGGCGCGGCCGTCTCCGGCGTGGACGACCGGCACGCGTCGCGGGTCGACATGCGGATGCCGCCGCAGCTGCCGCTGCTCGACGTCGACCCGGCGCTGGCCGAGCGAGCGGTGGCCAACGTCGTCGCCAACGCGCTGGCGGTGCAGCCCGAGGGCGTGGCGGTCGTCGTCGACGCCGCTGCGGTCGGAACCGAGGTCCACATCCGCGTCATCGACCGCGGACCCGGGATCCTGCCCGCGGACCGCGAACGCATCCGGGCGCCGTTCCAGCGCCTCGGCGACCGCTCCCACCAGGCCGGCGTGGGACTGGGGCTGGCCATCGCCGACGGCTTCACCTCGGCCGTCGGCGGTCGACTCGAGCTCGACGACACGCCCGGTGGCGGTCTGACCGCAGTGTTCGCGTTCCCGGCCCTCGACCTGGGCTGCATCGCCGCCGAACCGGTCGCCCTCGACCGAGGAGCACGACCGTGAGCAGGATCCTGGTGGTCGACGACGAGCCGCAGATCCGCAAGGCGCTGTCGGTGACGCTGCGGGCCAGCGGCTACGACGTCGATGTGGTCGGCACCGGAGAGGAGGCCCTGACCAGGGTGGCCGGCTCGCGCCCCGACGCCGTCGTGTTGGACCTCGGCCTCCCCGGCATCGACGGCATCGAGGTCATCGAGGGGCTGCGGGGCTGGACCGACATCCCGATCGTGGTGCTGTCGGTGCGCGGCGAGGAGTCCGACAAGATCACCGCCCTCGACGCCGGCGCCGACGACTACGTCACCAAGCCGTTCGGAATGGGCGAGCTGTTGGCCCGGCTGCGGGTGGCGCTGCGTCGCAAGCAACCCGACGACGCCCCCGCGGTCATCAGCACCCCCGACTTCACGATCGACCTGGCCGCCCGCCGGGTGACCCGCCCCGGCGGGACCGGCTCGGACTGCCCCGATGCGGTCGAGGTCCGCCTGACGCCGATCGAGTGGGGCCTGGTCGAACGCCTGGTGCGCCACCCGGGACGGCTCATCACCCAGCGTCAGCTGCTCACCGAGATCTGGGGTCCGGGCGTGGACGACCAGACGCAGTACCTGCGGGTCCACATGTCGAACCTGCGCCACAAGCTGGAGCCCGACCCGTCACGGCCCCGGTACTTCCACACCGAGACCGGGATGGGCTACCGCTTCGAACCGACGATCTGACGGGACCGATCTGCGAGCACCCGCCCCGAGCGGCGACCTACCCTCTCACCGGCGGACCGCGGCCGGACGGTCGGAGCGGGACCCGGTCGGGTCCGGAGGGGGGACTTGCACATGGACCGCAGACGCTTCCTGACTGCACTCGGAGCGGGTGCCGGGTTCGCAGCGGTGGGGTTGCCGATGTCGGGGTGCGCCTCGCTGCCGGCGCCGGATCCGCTCGCCGGCGGACCGCTCGGCTCCCCCACCCCCACACCCGGCCGTGACCGCTGGGCCCGGGTGCCGAGCGCGTTCAACCGGCGGGTCACCACCGAACAGGCGACCACTCCGCTGACGCTGCTCGACGGCGAGCTCCCGTCGGACATGGCCGGCCACGTGTTCTTCCAGTCGCTGTCGCTGCGCGACACCGACGCCGGCTTCAGCGGCGACTCGCTGGTGTGGCGAGTCGACCTCGACGGCGAGGTGCCCACGATCACGTCGCGTCTGCTGCGCACCACCGACCTGCTGCTGCACGACGCCGTGGCCGACACCGACCTGCGCTTCGAGTCCCGCGGCGTGTCCCGACTCGGCCCGCTCGGCATGCAGGACCAGGTCAACACCGCGCTGGTGCCGCTGAACGGGAACCGCCTGGTCGCCACCGTCGACGGCGGCCGCTCCTGGGAGCTCGACCCCGCCACCCTCGCTCCGGTCGGACCCGTCGGGCGCCTCGACGACCACCGACCGCTGGTCGACCTGCCGGTCAACCGCTTCCTGTGCCCGCTCAACATCACGAGCGCCCATCCACCGTATGACGCCGAGACCGGCGAGTACTACGGGGTGTCGCTGTCGATCGTCCCGATCCCGGGCCTGGTGTACTGCGAGATCCTCTGCTGGGACGGCGAAGGGGCGATCAAGCGGGTCCCGCTGACCACCCCCGACGGCGCGCCGGTGCTGCTGTCGCAGTCCGCGCACCAGATGTGCATCAGCCGCGACCACCTGCTGATCGCCGACACGTCGACGGTCATCGAGTTCGGCAAGCTCATGTACCCGCCGCACTCCCCCGAGGCCGCCGAGGCCCAGACGCCCCGTCCCGACACCGTCGTGTTCATCGTGAGCCGCGACGAGCTGCGCCGCACCGCCGGCGGCGCCACCGCGGTGCAGTCGGTCATCCCCCGCGAGTCGGGCCACCTGATGGTCGACCACGACGCCGCGCCGGGTCGCATCGTGGTGCACAGCGCTCACACCTCGGCGATGGACTTCGCCGAGTGGGTGATGCCGACCGACCGGCACCCGGTGACCGGTGAGCCGGTGCGGGCCGACCTGGTCGACGCCATCACCCCGGTCAGCTACGACATCGGCGTCGTCGGCCGCTACGAGATCGACACCCGCTCCGGGGCGGTGCTCGACCAGCACGCCTTCTTCGACGACCACACCTGGGGCAGCGGCGGGCTGACCGCCCGCAACCCGCTGACGCCGATCGGCACCGTCGGCGACGTGTTCCACGCCAACTCCGGGATGCCGACCGACATCGCGGTGCAGCGCATGCACGCGGTGTTCACGTCGTACCCGCACCGGATCGTCCCCGACGCCGAGCTGCCCTGGTCGGGGGTGCCGACGTCGCTGCTGCGCATCGACCACGACGCCGGCAGGGTCGTCGACGCCTACTGGCACGCCGGTGACCGCTTCGGCTGGACGCCCACGTTCGTGCCCCGGCGGGGCACGGCGACCGGCTCGACCGACGGCTACGTCGTCTCGGTCGTGTACTCCGACCACGCCGATGCGCGCAGCTCGGGCACCGAGCTGTGGGTGTTCGACGCCGCGGATCTGGCCCGGGGTCCGATCGCCCGGCTCGGTCGGGCCGACCTGGCGATGCCGCTCACGCTGCACTCGGCGTGGCTCGACTCGCTGCGTGCCTCACGACCCGACACACGGGTGGACGTCGCCGCAGAGCTGACCGAGCGGGCCGACACCTGGCTGGCCGACCCGCGGGTCGCCTCGATCGTGCGCAACGACGTGCTGCCCGCCTACGACGCCGTCCGCGTCTGAGGCCCCGCTCCGGACCGGGGACCCGGCTCAGATCGGGACGCCGTCGTCGATCTCGGCGGCGACCTCGAGCGCGCACGCGGCCAGGTCGTCGTCCAACTCGCCGACGCGGTCGAGCTCGTCGGCGAAGCGCAGCCGGGGCCGCTCCTGCGCCGGGACCGCCCGCGGCATCCACGCCGAGTGCAGCACGAACGGCACGGTCGCACCGGCGGCGTCGAGCACCGCGACCGGCCCGCGGCCGACGTCGGCGGCATCGAACACCTCGACGCGGAACCCCGAGTCGTTCAGCAGCGGCACGACCACCCAGCCGTCGTGGCCGCCCGGGTCGCGGCCGGCGTACCGGCTGCGGCCGTCACCTCCGTCAGCGCCGGGGTCGCGGGGGTCGCGGGGCACGAAGATCGGCGAGGTCGGGAAGTCGTCCAGGCCGAACTCGTGCACGGCTGTGACCGCCAGGTCGTCGCGGGTGCAGCTCATGACCAGCGGTGCGGTCTCCTCGGTCGGCCACTCGGTGCGGTCGACGCGGTCCTCGTAGAGCGCCAGCATCCGCTGGAAAACCGCCTCGGGACGCCAGCCCTGGTTGACCATGTGATGCGACGTGGGAGCAGCCATCCCCTCGGCGCTCCAGTCCATGGCGTTGAGCTGGCGGGTCCACAGCATCGACGGGTCGCGGAGCTCGGCCCGATGCGTCACCTCACCGGTGGCGGGGTCGAACTGCACGACGGTGTTGCGGTCCGGGCTCATCGGGAACCCGTAGAGGCCGGCGAGCGCCGGGTCGCACGGGCGCCCGAGCGCGTCGAGGTCGTCGGGTCGCTGGGTCATGGCGATATCGGCGTTCTCGGTGTGCTCGAACAGCACCCGCACCCCGTCGGCGTCGTCGTAGACGGCGTAGTAGTGGTTGATCTCGGGGGCGACCCGGAACACCGAGCAGCCGACGGGTCGGCCGGCCGGCGTCGCCTCGAGTTCGTCCTTGCGGATCAGGTACAGCGGACCGTCGTGGTTGGCGGGCTGGGTGCGCTCACCGCCGGTCAGGACCTGGGGTTCCACCTTGAACGCGCAGTCGCCGACGACCAGCCAGTCGCGGGTCTGGGTGATCGTGTGCACCGACTGCGGGATGACCGCCCCCTCGATCGGCCACGTCGTGATCGGACCGTCGCCGTCCCAGCGCACGACGTGCAGCTGCCCGAAGAACGTGTTGACGCTCCACAGGACGTCGCGGTCGGGGTCGATGACCGGGTGCGCGGTGGTCATCACCATCGGCAGCACCGGCTGGGGGGCGAGCTCGAAGACCTGCCACTGGTCGCGGTGGCCGACCTCGCCCAGGAACGAGAACGTGACCGGGTCGACCTCGACCGGACGACCGACGTCCCAGGTGGTGAACAGCCGGTCGCCCCACGGCAGCGGAGCGGTGTTGGCGGCGTTCACGGTGCCGAACGGCGACTGGACGCCGATCATCGTGGGGGTGAACACGTCGGGCCGCTTGGCCCGGAGCCGGGCGGACGGCGTGTCGATGCGACCCTGGCGCCAGGCGAAGCGGTCCGCGGTGGCGCCGTGGGTGCCCGGGGTCAGCGACAGCCGGTAGAGCATCCCTTCGCCGAAGAACGGGTGCGGCCCGTCGAAGGTGTCGGGGTGAGGGGCGCTGAGGACCATCTCGCCGCCCAACCCGTCGGGCCAGGCGCCGGCGACCAGGCGCAGGTCGAGGTCGGTGGGCTCGTCACGGCTCAGCAGCGTTCGTGGGATCGGCACGTCGCGCAGTCAAGCCGCCGGGGCCGCGCCCGGCAACCGATCGCGTCCGGTCGGGACCGACCGGCGCTCGTCAGCCGAACGGGCCGTTGCTGATCAGCGCGCCGATGTCCTCGACCAGCAGCACGCTCAGCAGGCCGATCACGCACACCGCGATCGCGGAGATCTGCCAGCGCCACCGGTGGTCGACCTGGAAGAAGCGGCGGATGGTGAACAGGTCGCAGGTCATGGCGATCACGCCGATGACCACACCGAGGATCGGGCCGACGCCCGTCGCGATGCCGATGGCGGGCAGCACGAACGGGAAGATGACGTAGGTGAGCGTGCAGCGGGTCGCCGAGATGAGCATCGACCGCTGGAACGTGGCGTAGGCGGCGGCGTCGGACACACCCGCGGGACGCTCCTGGATCCGAAGGGCGCTGCGGACGATCCGATCGGCGCGGGACCGCTGCACCGGCTGCCCGTCGTGGCGGACCGGGCATCCGCCGCCCGCCACGGCGTCGGGAGGGGTCGCCCGGGCGGTGTGGTCGATCGGGCAGCGCGACGGCGAGGCGGGGGCCACGCCGGCGCCGGCGACGCCCTCGGGCCCGTCGACGGCCGGGATGGTGCTCACGGCGCCAACCTACGGGAGCGGAGGGGACGGACCGCAAACCGTCGGACCGGTGTCACGGGTCTCGCAGCGAGCGGCGGGGATGGGTAGGGTCGCCGACCATGTCGGATCCCGAGCACCCCGATCCCGGAGCGGACCGCCCCGTGCTCGACGACGGCGCCTACGACGCCTTCGTGGTCGACGCCACCGACACCCCCGACGGCGGCACCCACCTGGACCTGACCATCACCGTCGGCGAGCACAAGGGCCTGGTGCTGTCGATCGCGTCGAGCTCGTCGTTGGGCGACCCGATCGACCTGCTCGGGATGCCGGCGACGATCACCGTCGCCTTCGGGTCGCCGTCGGTGCGCATCGACCGCTGATCCCGCGACCTGCGACGGGACGGGCAGATCAGCGGGACGGGCAGCTCAGCGGGACAGGCAGATCAGCGGGACGGGCAGATCTCCGCGGCCGCCTCGCGGAAACGCTCCGGGTCGATGTCGAGCCGTTCGAGCAGGGCCTGGTCCGCGTCGGACAGACCCTCGGGCCGACACGTCGCCCACGCCGCGGCCAGCAGCCGCTGGTCCGACACGTCCGCGATCGACAACTCGGGGTTGTCGGTCCGTATCCGGTCGACGAAGGCCGACTCCGCCGGTCCGGCCGCACCCCTGATCGCGGCCCAGGCCACGACCACGACCAGCACGATGATGATGCCGACGGTGATCCAGAGGCTCGTGCGCCGTTGCCGGCTGCGGGTCGACCGTGCGCCGCCACCCGGGGCGCTCCGGTGGGGTCGGTCGGTCGTGGGGCTGTCGGCGGTGTCGTCCACATCTCCAGTCTGGGGCCGGACGGCGCCGTCGTCAGCGACCTTGACGGGATCTTGACGCGCCGCCGCTCCATCACGACGCCCTCTCGACAGATGGTCCACGAACGGCATGGCCCGAGCTGCGCCGAGTCGGGCATCCTCGGGCCATGACGCATCCGCACTGGCCGCTGTGGGACCTCAGGATCCGGACGCCACGCCTGGAGCTGCGGCCGGTTCGCGAGGCCGAGATGGCCGACCTGTCGGAGCTGATCGACGGCGGGATCCACGACCCGACCACCATGCCGTTCCTGATCCCGTTCACCGACGCACCGAACCCGCGACGAGCCCACGACTCGTACCGGTTCTGGATGGGCTGCTGGGCCGGCTGGAGCGTCGAGTCGTGGCGCCTGGTGCTCGCCGCCTACTCCGACGGTCGCTGCGTCGGCTCGCAGGACCTACAGGCGACCGACTTCCCGACGCTGCGAACGGTCACGACCGGCTCGTGGCTCGGCCTCCCCCACCAGGGCCACGGGCTGGGCCGCGAGATGCGCGCCGCGGTCCTGCAGCTCGCGTTCGAAGGCCTGGGCGCGCAGCGGGCGGCGACCGAGGCGTTCGAGGACAACGTGGCGTCGCTACGCGTGACGGAGTCGCTCGGCTACCACCGGAACGGCTCCGAGGTGGTACGCCGACGCGACAGCCGTGCGACGGTGCTGCGCTACGTGCTCGAACGGGACGACTGGGAACCCCGGCGCCGCGACGACATCGCTCTCGCCGGCCTGTCGGCCGAGGCGCTGGACATGTTCGGCATGAGCTGAGGGCTCGAACGAACCCGGTCCGTCGTCGGTCCCGCAGCTCCGGTCGGAGCCGCGGGACCGACGGACTCAGCTCTGCGCGGCAGCGAAGCCGCGGTCGAGGTCCGCGATGATGTCGGCGACGTCCTCGATGCCGACCGACAGGCGGACCAGGCCCGGGTCGACGCCGGCGGAGCGCTGCTGGTCGTCGGTGAGCTGGCTGTGGGTGGTCGACGCCGGGTGCACGACCAGGCTGCGGACGTCGCCCATGTTGGCGACGTGGCTGTGCAGCGTGAGGCCCTCGACGAATCGACGTCCGGCCTCACGGCCGCCCTTGATGATGAACGCCGGCACCGACCCCGCACCCTTCGGCGCGTACGTGCGGGCCCGCTCGTGCCAGGGGCTCGACGCCAGCCCGGCGTAGGCGACCGACTCGACCTGGTCGTGGGCCTCGAGGTACTCCGCCACCGCCTGGGCGTTGGCGACGTGGCGCTCCATGCGCAGCGACAGCGTCTCGATGCCCTGGATGAGCAGGAACGCGTTGAACGGCGAGATGGCGGCACCCATGTCGCGCAGGAGCTGCACGCGGGCCTTGACGATGTAGGAGCCGGGGCCGAGCGCCGGCCAGTAGGCCAGGCCGTGGTAGCTCGGATCGGGCTCGGTGAACTGCGGGAACTTGTCGTTCTGGGAGAAGTCGAAGCTGCCGCCGTCGACGATCACACCCGCGATCGCCGTGCCGTGGCCGCCCAGGAACTTGGTGGCGGAGTGCACGACGATGTCGGCGCCGTGGGCCAGCGGGTTGATCAGGTACGGCGACGCGATCGTGTTGTCGACGATCAGCGGGACGCCGTTGGCGTGCGCGACCTCGGCCACCGCGGCGATGTCGAGCACGTCGTTCTTGGGGTTGCCGATCGTCTCGCCGTAGAACGCCTTGGTGTTGGGACGCACCGCGTCGGCCCAGGCGTCGAGGTCGTCGGGATCCTCCACGAAGGACACCTCGATGCCCAGCTTGGGCAGCGTGTAGTGGAAGAGGTTGTAGGTGCCGCCGTAGAGCGCGGCCGAGCTGACGATGTGGCTGCCGGCCTCGGCCAGGTTGAGGATCGCAAAGGTCTCCGCCGCCTGCCCCGACGCGACGACCAGCGCTCCGGGAAGTCCGACCGCGGTGTCGGGCGCGCCCTCCAGGCTGGCGACCCGGGCCTCGACCACTGCCTGGGTCGGGTTCATGATCCGGGTGTAGATGTTGCCGATCTCCGAGAGGGCGAAGAGGTTCGCGGCATGCTCGGTGTCGCGGAACTGGTAGGCGGTCGTCTGGTAGATCGGGGTGGCGCGGGACCCGGTGGTCGGGTCGGGCTCGGCGCCGGAGTGGATCTGACGGGTGGCGAAGCCCCAGTCGTCGGTCATGGTCGCTCCTCGTTGCGTGCGGCACGACGCCCTCGTCGCACCGGGGCGCGATCCTAGACCAATTCCTGACCCCTGCGGTCGGGTTTCAGGTGGCCTCCACACCCGGGCGGTGCACGTCGAGCATCCGGACCGCGCCGTCACCGCCGATCGAGCCGGCCACCAGAGGTGCCAGATCGGCGGGGACCAGCGCGGCGATGCTCGGCCCCGACCCCGACAGCCACGCCGCCAGCACCTCCTGGCGGCCCAACAGGTGGTCTCGAACCGCCCGGGCGTCGGGCCGGTGCTCCAGGCGGATGTCCTGGTGGAGCCGGTCCTCGCAGGCGTCGCGCAGGCCGTCGAGGTCGCCCGAGGCGATCGCGGCGACCCACGAGGCGGCGCGGGCCACGGTGAACGCGGCGTCGTCGAGCGTGACGCGCCCCGGCAGCGCCCGTCGGGACGCGTCGGTCGCGGTCGACCGGCTCGGCGACCAGACGACCACCACCAACCCCGCCGGCACCTCCAGCCGGGTCACCCGTTCGCCGACGGCCACGGTGAAGCCGCCGTGGGCCGACGCCGCGGAGTTGTCGGGGTGGCCCTCGAGCCGGGCGGCGACGGCGTGGGCGCCCGCTCGGGCCACCTCGGCGTCGAGCCCGTCGGCCAGACCGGCCGCGAAGGCGCCTGCCACCCGGGCCGCACCGGAGTAGCCGAGGCCGCGACCCGGCGGGATCGGGCTGGCCCAACGGAGCGGGACCGACGGATCTCCTCCGGCCTCACCGAAGGCGACCACCGCCGGATGGGTCGCGTCCGCGTCGTGCCAGCGGTGCTCGTGCGGCCTGTCCGGCACGTCCCCCGCCGCGGGTTCCTCACCCACCGCAAGGTGGAACGGCAGGTCCAGCGCCAGGGCCAGGCAGTCGAAGCCGGGGCCGAGGTTGGCCGACGAGGCGGGCGCGGTGACGATCATCGTCGCCCAGGCTACGGAGCCCGGTCCGGGCGGTGCGTCTGCTCAGTCGCCGCCGGAGACGTCCTCGACCTTGGCCTTGCCGGCCGAGATCCACGGCATCATCTCGCGCAGCTGGGCGCCGACCTGCTCGATCTGGTGGTCCTTGCCCTTCTGGCGCAGCGCCTCGAAGTTCTCGCCGCCGGTGCGGATCTCGTTCACGAACTGCTCGGCGAAGCGCCCGCTCTGGATGTCCTCGAGCGCGGCCTTCATCTCGGCCTTGACCGCCGGGTTGATGATGCGGGGGCCGGTGACCAGGTCGCCGTACTCGGCGGTGGTCGAGATCGAGTAGCGCATGCCCGAGATGCCCTGCTCGTACATGAGGTCGACGATCAGCTTCAGCTCGTGCAGGCACTCGAAGTAGGCCGACTCGGGCTGGTAGCCCGCCTCGACCAGGGTCTCGAATCCGGCCTGCACCAGGGCGGTCAGACCGCCGCACAGGACGACCTGCTCGCCGAACAGGTCGGTCTCGGTCTCTTCTTCGAAGGTGGTCTCGAGCACCCCCGCGCGGGTGCCGCCGATGGCGTCCGCGTACGACAGGGCCAGCGCCTTGGCACCGCCGGTGGCGTCCTGGGCGACCGCGATCAGGCACGGCACGCCGCCGCCCTCGGTGTAGGTGCGCCGCACCAGGTGACCGGGACCCTTGGGCGCGACCATGGCCACGTCGACACCCGCGGGGGCCTTGACGTAGCCGAAGCGCACGTTGAACCCGTGGGCGAACAGCAGCGCGTCGCCGTCGTTGAGGTTGGGGGCGACGTCGGCCTCGTAGATCGGGCCGATCTCGGTGTCGGGCAGCAGCATCATGATGACGTCGGCCCACGCCGAGGCCGCCGCGACGTCCATGACCTCGAGGCCGGCCTCGGTGGCCTTGGCCCGCGACGACGAACCCTCCCGCAGCCCCACGCGCACGTCGACGCCCGACTCCTTGAGGTTGAGGGCGTGGGCGTGGCCCTGCGATCCGTAGCCGAGGATCGCCACCTTGCGGCCCAGGATGATCGAGCGATCAGCATCGGACTCGTAGTACACGTTCGCCATGGGGACCTCTGTGGTTCTGCTGGTTCGGGCGGGAGGGCAGCGCGGCGACGTCGGTCGGGCCGCGGCCCGGCGATCACCGGGCGGCGCCGGGCACGCCATGATCGCAGCCGTCCCCCGGCACCGCCAACCGCGAACGGGGCCGGTCGGCGCCGGTCGGTGGCGGTCGGGGCCGGGTCGGATCAGCTCCGGTCGCTCCGGGTGAGGCCCCGGAACCGCACCGGCCGCTCCCCCATCTCCTCGGCCACGTGCGCGCCGAGGCCGGCCAGCCGGGCCACCGCGAAGAGCGGGGCATCCGGTGACAGACGGGCGGTGAGCAGCATGGCGCCCAGACCGAAGTCGATGTTGGGAGCCGCCGGCACCCGGCTGCCGGCGGCCGCGAGCACCTCGGCGACGGTGGGCGCCCACCCGTCGGGGTCCGCCAGCGCGGTCACCGACTCGAGCAGCGGCGCGACGCGGGGGTCGCGGCGCTTGTAGATGCTGTGGCCGAAGCCCGGCACCGGTTGCGACGCGTCGAGGATGCGGTCGATCGCGGCCGCGGCACCGACGGTTCGGGCGGCGACGAGCAGGCCCACGACCTCCTCGGCGGCGGCTCCGTGCAGCCGTCCGGCCAACGTCGACAGTCCGGCGGCCAGGGCGTCGTACGCCGGCGGCCGCACCGACGCCGCGACCCGCGCGGCCAGGGTGCTCGTGGTCAGCTCGTGGTCGGCCAGCATCACGAGTGCCGTGTCGACGGCATCGACCAGCCGGCGCTCGGCCCGCCCGGTCCACGCCCGCACCAGCCGCTGAGCCGTGCTGCCCTTCCCCCCGTCGACGCCAGCGACCAGCTGGGGAGCGAGGACCAGCAGACGACGGGCTGCGACCGCGGGCGGATCGTCGGCGGACCGCTCGGCCAGCACCGTCGCCGCCGCCGTCAGCGCCGCCAGGCCGGGGCGGCCGACCACCGTCACGATCGCCGCGGCCAGTTCACGGTCGGCAGCCGATGGCGCCGACCAGCGCACCGGATCATCGGGCAGCTCCCCGGTCCAGAGCAGCTCGGCGACCTGCTCGAAGGCCGCCGATCGCGCCAGCTCGACCACCGGCCGTCCGCGGTAGCTCGGGCCCTCCTCGTCGAGCGAGGTGACGGCGCTTGCGACCTGGACGTCGATCGACGGACGCGGTGGCGACGTGCGGCTCCGACCCCGACGGGCCAGCGCCTCGATGTCGTCCCGGTCGTACAGCGATCGCCGGCCGTCGGGGCCCACCCGCCGGCCGATCAGCCCCCGGCTCACGTAGGCGTAGAGCGTCTCGGGTCGCACGCCCAGGATCCTGGTCGCCTCGGCGGCGCCGACGAAGGTGCCCATGCGCTCCATCGTGACCGCAGAGGTGGATCTGATCAACGTTGATCTGATCAACGTTGATCGCCTCCGGATCAGGGTGGACGATCGGGGCATGATCCCTCCCCTCATCGACGTACCCTCCGGACTCTCCCGAGTCGCGGTCGCCGAGACCGGCATCGGCGACGTGGACGGCGAGGCCGGCCGCTTCCACTACCGGGGCCACGACGCCCCGACCCTCGCCCGCACGCGCACCTTCGAGGAGGTGTGGCACCTGATCGCCATCGGCCACCTGCCCGACCGGGCCGAGCTGGCCGCCTTCTCCCACGCCGTCGCGGACGCCCGTTCGATGCCCCCGAGCGTCGAACCGCTGCTCGCGGCGATGGGTCAGGCCACCGGTCCGACCCTCGGCCGGCTGCGCGCCGCTCTGTCGATCGCCGCGGCCGACCTCGGCGTCCGCCCTGTGGTCGACATCTCCGCGCCGGCGCGGTCGGCGCAGGCGCTGAGGGTTGCCGCGGTGATCCCGACCCTGGTCGCCGGCCTGCACCGGGCCAGCCTGGGCCTGGCACCGGTGGAGCCCGATCCGGACCTCAACCACGCCGGCGCCTACCTCCAGATGGTGACCGGCGAGCGGCCGTCACCGGCCGCGGAGCGTGCGCTCGAGCAGTACCTGATCCTGACCATCGACCACGGGTTCAACTCCTCGACGTTCACGGCGCGGGTGGTGGCCTCGACCGGCGCCGACCTCATCGACGCTGTCACCGCCGCGCTCGGGGCGCTGGCCGGCCCGCTGCACGGCGGGGCTCCGGGCCGGGCCCTCGACGCCCTCGACGCGATCGGAGACCCGGACCGGGCGCCGGAGTGGGCCACGTCCGAGCTCGCCGCCGGTCGACGCATCATGGGCTTCGGCCACGCGGTGTACCGCGCCCGCGATCCCCGCTCGGACCTTCTCCGCGAGATCGCCCTGGGCCTGGGCGACGAGCTGGGCGGCGACCTGGTGGAGCGGGCCGTCGCGGTCGAGGGCCACATCCTCGACGCGCTGCGCGAGGCCAAGCCGGACCGGGCGCTGCCGAGCAACGTCGAGTACTACGCCGGGGTGGTGATGGCGGCGGCCGGGCTGCCCCGCTCGTTGTTCACGCCGACCTTCGCCGTCAGCCGGAGCGTCGGCTGGTGCGCCCACGCCGTCGAGCAGGCTGCGGCGGCCAAGCTCATCCGCCCGAGCGCCCGCTACGTCGGCGCTCCCCCACCGGCGTCGGCCGCATGACCCCGCCGAACTTGCAGCCCACACGCCACCCCAGCGACCGCCAACTACAACATCGCCACCCGCCGCCGAACTTGTAGCCCACACGCCACCCGAGTGACCACCAGCTACAACATCGCCGGACACCGCGAACACCGGACACCGCGCTGGCGTCCCTGAACGCTGGCGTCCCTGAGCCAGGCGAACCCGTTAGCGTTCGGGCCGTGAGCTCAGCGATCGAGGTGGCCGGACTCACCAAGCGCTACGACGGCCGCACCGTCGTCGACTCGATCAGCTTCGAGGTCCGCCGCGGCGAGTGCTTCGGGATCCTCGGCCCCAACGGCGCCGGCAAGACCACCACGCTGGAGATGGTCGAGGGGCTCCGACGACCCGACGGCGGCACGGTGTCGCTCCTCGGAACCAGCCCGTGGCCCCGGGACACCTCCCTGCTGCGTCGAATCGGCGTGCAGCTCCAGGCCACCGCGTTCATCGAGCACCTCACCTCGATCGAGCAGCTGCGAACCGTCACCGATCTGTACGGGGTCCCGGCCACCCGCGCCGAGGAGGTCCTCGATCAGGTCGGCCTCATCGACGCGGCCGACCGCGACGTCGACGCCCTCTCCGGTGGGCAGCGCCAGCGCCTGTCGATCGCCTGCGCCCTGGTGCACAGACCCGAGGTCCTGTTCCTCGACGAACCCTCGGCAGGGCTCGACCCGGGAGCTCGGCGCAACCTGTGGGATGTGGTCCGCACCGCCCGTCGCGACGACACGACCGTCGTGCTGACCACGCACCACATGGACGAGGCCGAGCAGCTCTGCGACCGGGTGGCGATCTTGGACCAGGGCGAGATCCTGGCCCTCGACACGCCCGCCGAGCTCGTCCGCCAGCTCGACGCACCGACGCGACTGATGCTGCCACCGGGTTCGCTCACCGACGATCAGGCCCACGGCGTCGACGGGGTCGAGTTTGTCGAGCGTGACGCCGGCGCGGTGACCCTGGTGACGCGTCGGGCCGCGGAGTCGATCCAGGCGCTCGCCGCCCTCGGCGCCCTCGACGGGTTGCAGGTCCGGTCCGGAACCCTCGAGGACGTGTTCATCTCCCTGACCGGCCGACGGTTGGCCGACCCGACCGAGGAGGCACCGTGAGGGCCTGGTGGTCGCTGTCGCGGGCGATGTTCAAGGGCCTGCTCGCCGACAAGACCGCCCTGTTCTTCTACTTCCTGTTCCCGCTCATGTTCCTGGTGCTGTTCGGGCTCCTGCTCGGCAGTCCCGGCGCCGGCAAGGTCACCGTCGGCGTCACCGGCAAGGGCCCGCTGATCGAGGCGTTGCCGTCCGAGGTGATCAGCCTTCAGCGCTTCGACTCCTTCGACGATGCCGTCGCAGCGGTGCGCGACGGCGACATCCCCGCCGCGGTCCACCAGGACGGCGACGTCGTCGAGCTGCGCTACTCGGCCACCGATCAGGTCTCGGCCGGCACGGTGCAGGGGATCGTCCAGTCGGTGGTCGGCCGGGCGAACCTCGAGCTCGCCGGAACCCCGCCCCGCTTCACCGTCGACTCGGCGCAGGTCGAGGACGAATCCTTCGAACCGATCCAGTACCTGACCTCCGGCCTCCTGGCGTGGGCGGTGGCCATGTCCGCCGCCTTCGGCGCGGCGATGAACCTGGTCACCTGGCGACGCAACGAGGTGCTGCGCCGTCTGCGCATGTCGCCGGTGTCGCCCGCAGCGGTGGTCGGGGCCCGGATCGGCGTGAGCCTGGTCGTGGCGGTGGCCCAGGCCGCAGTGTTCATCGCCGTGGCGGTCACCCCGGCGTTCGGACTGCAGCTCCGGGGTTCGTGGTGGCTGGCGTTCCCGCTGCTGATCGCCGGCACGCTCGCCTTCCTGGCTGTCGGCCTGTTGATCGGTTCCATCGCCCGCACCGAGGAGGCGGCGTCGGCAGCGGTGAACCTGATCGTGCTGCCGATGGCGTTCCTCTCCGGCGTGTTCTTCCCGATCGACGACATGCCGGGCTGGGTGCAGGGCGTGGCGTCGTTCATGCCGATGCGGCACCTGAGCACGGGCCTGCTCGACGTGCTGGTCCGCGACGCGACCGTCGGAGCGATCCTGGTCCCGCTCGCGGTCCTCCTCGGCTTCGCCGCGGTCGTGACGCTGGTGGCCACGCGGGTGTTCACCTGGGACGCCTGACGCCGACACCGTCGAGCGCCACCGACCTCCACCGAGCCCCGCCGAACCCCGCCGAACTTGTAGCCCACACACCTCCCCGGCGACCGCCAGCTACAAGATCGCCGGCATCCACCGAACTTGTAGCCCACACGCCACCCCGGCGACCGCCAGCTACAAGATCTCCTTCACCTTCGGGGTCCCTGCTCCAGCAGGTCGCCGATCTGGCGAACCGTCCAAGTCAGGTTGTCCTCGTCGCCCAGAGTGGCGTACCAGCCGAGGTGGCTCGCCGCGATCTGCACCTCGTAGACGTGGTGACGCTGAGCGATGTCGACCGCTTCCGAACCCGTCAGCGAGAGCACGACCCGGCCCCACAGGTCCATCGCTCCGATGCCGTCGTGCCAACGGCCCCAGAACGTGCACCAGGCGAGGTCGTAGAGGGGATCCCCCCAGGTCGCGCACTTCCAGGAGAAGACCGCGGTGACCGCATCGCCAGCGGGCGACATCAGGACGTTGCCGTGGAGCAGGTCACCGTGGACGAGCCGACGATCGTCCGGGCAGGCGTCGAGCAGGGATCGGATCCGAGCATCCGCCTCTCGGAACGCCCGATCCGCCCGCGGGCGGTCGGCGACGGCTGACCGCCAGCCCGACGTCGGGAGTCCCGGCCGATCGGTGATCCCGTCGAGGAGCCACGCCCGCCACGGCGGAGAAGTGCCCCCGGTGCTGCGCACCGCCGAGAGGTCCCGGAGCAGTCCGATCACGGCCGGGGCCACGGCGTCGGCCTCGTCGGGGCTCACGTCCTCGAGGAAGCGACCGTGGTGCCGCCGGGAGATGGCGAACCACCGGTCGAGCCCCTGGCCGATGGCCAGCACCTCGGGGACCGGCATCGACGCCGAGCCGTACGCCTGGGCCGACTCGTCAGCCCGGAACCCGTCGGGCGTATCGGCAAGCCGCAGCACGAGCTCGTCGCTGCCGACCCCGTAGGCGTACGAGGCAGACCAGAACCCACCACCGAGCGCGACGAGATCCAGGACATCGACGCCGTGGTGTGCACGCAGGAAGGCGAGTACGGCCCCGTCGGGAGGTCGGTCGTCGGCCGGTCGTCTCACGATCGCAGACTGGTGCTCGCTCGGCCGACTCCGCAACGAGATTGCGGCCAACAGGCCCTCGGCTCGACGACGCGTCCGATCCCGAGGCCGTTCTCGGGCAGGGACGACGAATCGGTGGTCGTCGGTGCCCAGGTTCGCGCTCATCCCGGCAGGCTCAATCCCTGACGAACTCGCTCATGCCGACCACCAGCTCGACCCGGGCCCCCAGCCCGCTCCATGAACCCCGGCAGGTCTGCCTCGAGCTTGCCGGCGTCGCCGACGACGACGATCTCATGCTCCCAGCGCGACCCCTCGGCGAACATGCACAGGTGGAGCAGCGCCCGGGCACCGCTCGGGTGCTCGACGATCACGAACGCGTTGTCGAGGATGTCGGGCCTCTCGGTGGCGCTCACGGGCCGAGCCGCTCACGCAATGCCGCCAGGACGGCATCGGTCAGCGTCTCACCGCGGTGTTGGTGGGGGCGTTCGCGAGGCTG
>WBZP01001723.1_pt2 | contig 18427 bp, 16 predicted proteins | sample 5204301 | NCBI WGS metagenome assembly WBZP01 (sample SAMN12412401, study PRJNA552823) | activated sludge metagenome | isolation source: activated sludge from nitrification reactor of wastewater treatment plant... | place: USA: Pennsylvania | collected 2017 | reverse complement strand
TATTCCGAATGGTTTTCCGGCTTCAAAACATTCTTTGATCAGTTGCTTGTACCTGGGTTCAAAAATATGAAGGTTGAGATTTTCCCCGGGATAAACTACAATACCAAGTGGAAATATGGGGATGAAGTTGGTCATAAAACCAACAAGTTACTGCTTATCCTGTTCACTCAGTTCTTTGAGGAATACATATTTACTAAAGGAATACCAGGCATAAGTTTTACAGATAAGATATCCTTCCCAGCCATCAAGAAAACCGAGGCGGATAAAATAAGCATACATAAAACTGAATACGGGAGAAATATAAAGTTTTACAAAACCGGCTTTTTTTCTTTTTATAAAATATTGTTTCGCAGAAGCCCTGGCATACAGCATCGTTTTATTTATATAATCATGAACATTATCTACCGTATAGTGTAAAACATGACCATTTAACGGGAACATTTTTACCTCCCGGTGTAAAACAAGCTGTTCATGAATTTCCGCATTGTCCCACCTTATCTTTTTTTTGCAGAAAAGCCTTGCATGTCTGTCTTCACCCCAAACTCCATGACGAATGCGCTTATTAGAGAAATAATTTTTATACGCTATTGTGTAAACTGTATTTTCATCCTGGCCAGGCAATATTGCAATTGCTTTTTTCAGGGTTTCATCGATAACTTCATCTGCGTCGAGGCTCAGTATCCAATCGTACATAGCGGCATTATTGCCTTTATTCTTATTATTGCCATATCCTTCCCATGGTGATTGAATAACTCTTGCTGCATAGCTGTTACAAATGTCTATGGTATCATCTGTACTTCCGCTGTCAACAATAACAACATCATCAGTAAGCCCCCTGAGTGCTGCCAGGGTTTTACCGATAATATGTGCTTCATTTTTTGTGATGATCACAACAGACAACCGCATATATAAATTGTTGACTTAGGATGCAGGTATTATTATTCCCTGTTATTTATCAAAATTTTTTGATGCCTTTGGATTACCTATTTTCTTATCTGCTACAGCATCTACTGAGTAATATTGCTGTTTCCTGATTGCTTTATCAGATCTCTCAGGTATGCGTATTTTAAAAAACTATACCATGCTGTTGTTTTGGCAATCAGGTATCCTTCAAATCCATCCAGGAATCCGAGTTCAAAAAAATAGTGTTTTATAAACCCGAATGCCGGAGCAAGATATAATTTTATAAACCCGGCCTTCTTCCCCTGTTTAAAACTCTTTTCAGCATGCAGCCGGGCATAGTTCATTGTTTTATCAATGTAGTCAGTCATTCCCGATGAAGTGTAATGCAATAACTTTCCTTTCAGCTTTATCACTTTTATGCCAGCTTCCACATCAAGATCCTCGTGAACCGGAGCCGAATTCCACTTTGCCCTGGAGCGATTGAATACACGCATGTGCGTATCGCCCGACCACTCTCCAAATCTAATCCGCTTATTACAAAAAAAATTCTGCCTTGTAAGGCTGTAGATGATATCCCTGTTTTTAAGATCAAGCTGCTGCAGTGATTTTATTAATTCTTCATCTGGCACCTCATCAGCATCAAGACTCAGTATCCATTCATGTTTCGCTTTTCCTATGCCCAGGTTTTTAGTTGGGCCGTACCCCAGCCATGCTGTTTCAATAACCGTCACATATTGAAATTGTTTACAAACAGCCGTGGTATTATCAGTACTTCCACTGTCAACAATAATAATGTCATCCGTAAGGCCTGCAACTGCATTCAGTGTTTTACTTATTGACTTCTCCTCGTTCTTTGTAATGATTACAACTGATAACATAATTGGTTTTTATAAACAGGCCTGCCTGTATTGATAAATTGGAGTATTTACAATTCTTCGAAAGCTACAAAGATCAACTCGCCTTTCCTGTTTGCAATACAATTGCCATGCTGCCAAAGCAATAAATTTATACTACTTTAGCGTGGAAACAATCAAAATTTTATACTGATTTATGAAAATAACAGGCATCAGCATAATCAGGAATGCCATCAAAAATGATTATCCTATTGTTGAGGCTATTAATTCCATTTTGCCAATAGTGGATGAAATGATTGTTACAGTAGACAATGGAGAAGATGCAACGTTTGATCTTATCAAAAGTATTCCATCACCAAAAATAAAAATATATCCTACCGTTTGGGACATGTCAATACGGGAAGGAGGAAAAGTGCTTGCTGTAGAAACAGACAAAGCCATTCAGCTTGTACCCGATGACAGTGATTGGATATGTTATATACAGGCTGATGAAGCAGTACATGAAAAATATCACCCTGCTATTCTTGAGGCTGCCAGGAAATATAAAGATGACAAAGCTGTTGAAGGATTGCTTTTCAGATATCTCCATTTTTATGGAACCTATGATTATGTGGGTGACAGTCGTAAATGGTATAATACTGAAACCCGGATTATCAGGAACGATAAAAGCATCCAATCATACAGGGATGCTCAAGGTTTCAGAAAAGGCCATGTAAAACTGAATGTTGCATTAATAGATGCATATATATATCATTACGGATGGGTAAAAAGCCCAAGGCAGATGAAGCTGAAAAGAGATTATGTGAGCCGCTACTGGAATAAGGATGTAGAGGAAAAAGATTATAGTGTTGATCCCAACGAAGTTTTTGATTTTAATGAGTTTGATTCCCTGGCAAAGTTCACCGGAACCCATCCGGCGGTAATGAAGGAACGAATAGAACACCAGAACTGGGCGCTAGACCTTGATATTTCAAAGAAGAAATTCAGTTTTAAAAATAAAGTTCTTTACTGGATAGAAAAAAAAATCGGCATACGCCCTTTTGCATTCAGCAATCACAAAATCATCAGGAGATAAAATCACTAATACCGGCGGCGATGTGGCAATCGTATATTGAAAAAATTACTGCAGGTGATCACAGGGCTTTGGCCCGTTGCATTTCTATTATTGAAAATGAAGTGAGCGGCTACGAAGAACTGCTTGAAAATATTCCAGCCTCCTCTACGCCGGTCATAGGCATCACCGGGCCTCCCGGCGCCGGAAAAAGTTCACTTGTAAATGCCCTGCTTGATCAATGTATTGCAGGTAACAGGAAAGTAGGTATTCTTTGTATAGATCCCTCATCTGCTTTCAATAAAGGTGCGCTCCTCGGAGATCGTATCCGTATGGCTGAATGGTATAATAATCCGAACATATTTATCCGTTCGCTTGCTACAAGGGGATCGATGGGGGGATTAAATCCCAAGGCCATTGAAATAACGGAATTGATGAAAGCCGCTGCTTTCGATTATATCATTATTGAAACAGTGGGGGTTGGGCAAACAGAAATTGAAATTGCCGGGCTGGCTGATCTTACGGTTGTAGTGCTGGTTCCGGAAGCCGGCGATGAAATACAAACCATGAAAGCCGGGCTGATGGAAATAGCAGATCTTTTTGTGGTAAATAAATCTGACAGGCCAGATGCGGACTCCTTCGTGAAAAATCTCCGCCTCATGCTTGCTCCGGCATTTCAACGCCAGCAACACGAAATACCTGTTGTAAAAACAATCGCTTCTCAAAAAGCCGGCATTGGCGAATTATATGAGCACATCAACAAACTGGTAGCTTCAGAAAACAGGAAAGACCTTAAAATTCACCTGTTGGCAGAAAAGACTTACCAGCTTATTCAGCAAAAAAGGATGAAAGACGTAAGCCTGGAGTTACTCAAAAAGGCAATCGCTTCACAGAACATTAATGATTTTAATCTCTACCGTTTTGCGAAACAGTTTTATTGATCTTCCTTTATTTTGGATTTCAGTTCTTCAAAATGAAAGTTTTCCTGGTCGAAGAATTTGGGCTCTGTAACAAACGCCTGCAGGTTTCCCCTCATCACATTGTCAGATAAAAGGTCATCCGCCCTGTATGAAACCGGCTCCTGCTGCGGAATTAATTTAGATGCACAGCCCAGTGTTATTGCGTATGCATGAGTACAGTCGTGAAAGCCAGCTCTCTTCAGGTGTTTACTGTATTTCCGGGGAAGCAGGTTACTGACCATTTTATAAGACCACTTCATCAACCCAAGCAAACTCTGCATTTTATACAGCCATTGTTTGATATACAAAGAGGTTGTTACTTTTTCATGTTTAAGATACCCAAAATAAACAAGCTCCCAGTTAGCAGGTAATTCCTTTATGGCCTCTGGCAACTGAGCCAGGTTTTCTGTGAGAGGCCATATATCATCTTCCAGTATAAGAACTTTTTGCCAGCCATTTTTAACCATGGCCTCATAAACATACCTGTGCGATAAGGAACAGGCAACTTCACCAAGATTCAATGGGCGTTCATGACGATTCAATGCTTTTGTTTTCTCTTCATCATAAATACCATTGCGCTTCACTTCTTCCAGGTTAAGTTGCTGTTTGTCGGCTCCCCAGAAAAAATCAAACGAAACTCCCTGCAGGGTTTCTCTTACACGTTCGTGCCTGTCGGCAAACCTTGGTACAGAAACAACCAGTATTTTATCAAAATAATTGTTCAGAAACTCACTTATATGGACCGGTATTTTCAACTGGAAAAGTTTAGCCGCAAAATTAATGGATTAAATAAAGCTATGAAAGCTGCATGGTTTACATATCCATGTTTGTGAATACGAGGTTTTCTCCTTTTATCTGTAAAGAAAAATTATACCTGCCAAGGGCTTTAAAAACTGCTGATGAAGATCCCGGCATCATTCGGTCGTGCAATTCAATAATCAGCACTTTTACTTTTGCCAGCCAGGGTATATCCGGTTCAGAAAATATTGCTTTCTCAGAGCCCTCTATATCAATTTTAAGAATATCGATACGCCCCCATTTCTGCTGTTGCATTATAGAAGGTACTGTTGTTGCCTGTATAGCGCCTGGAGTTTCTTTGTTTACTTCTTTAACTGTAAAAGCATTGTTGCCATGGCCTTCGTCCACAACAGTAAGATAAGTGTCCGATTTCCACAGCCCACTTAAAAGCAAGTGAATATTACTATAAGGTGAAGTGTTGGATTTCAGTAAATCGAAATTATCGGCATCTGGTTCCAATGCAACAATAGAAGCCGATGGAAAACGGTTTGCAAAAAAAAGCGAAGTCAGGCCAATATTCGCTCCCGCATCAACAATCGTTTCCGGAACAAAATTGATGTCTATCTTATATTCTTCTTTAAGTATCACTTCTTCAAAAGTGGCAAAATCGTATGGATTGTTCCGCATAGAAAAAGGATGGCGTAATGAACTTAGCCTGATTTGTTTACCATCTGAAAATTTCAGTTTCCGGTAAACTTCCATCGCTTCAGAAAAAGAAAGATATTTTCTTAATATTTTAAGTCGGGACATGGTTTTGCCTGCCTTTTAACGTAAGTTAGCAAAAGTAACCTTAAAAGAAGAAAGCACATCAAGAGCAGTTATGAAATCAATTCTTTTTTTATCAATCATGAATGGCGATGCCTGGGGTGGAAGTGAAGTGCAATGGTACCAGCTGGCCAACTGGATGCTTGATCGTAAATACCGGATAGGTGTAGCCGTTTTTGACTGGGAAGAAAAGAAAGAAAAACTCGATGTGCTTAGATCAAAAGGCTGTGAAGTATATCTCATACCAGGAAAGGGCAGCGGAATTATAAAAAAACTCAGGCAACAAAAAGTTCTCAATAATATTCCTTTCAAAAGTTATGAATTTGTGTACCTGAACCAGGGGGGCTGGAAGGATGTGGCGCATGGCCCGTTCAAACGGCTGTATAAAAAATTTTCGGCCTATGCAATCAGTTTTCACAATTATCAGTTGAACTCAAATCTTGAAAGCAGTAAAGTAAATATCCTGAATGAATGGATACAGCATGCCAGTGTTTGTATTGCCGCTACCGGCATCATATATAAGATGCTGGAAGGAGAATATCGTATCAGCATAAAAAATAAAGAGGTCTCTTATAGCCCTCCAACTTTCCCGGTATCATCACAGTTGCCAGCTTACAAGGAGAACAGCCCGGAAGAAACAGCAGTTTTTCTTTTGCTTGGAGCTTTGGATACGGTAAGAAAAGCCCAGGACCTGATGATAGAAGTTTTGTCGGGCAACAACTGGAAAAACAGGAACTGGAGACTATTGATTTATGGCGAAGGCAAAGACAGGAAAATGCTGGAAGAGCTTATTTCGCAAAAAGGGCTTATTGATAAAGTGATCATGAAGGGATTTACGAATAATCCGCAGGCTTGCCTTGAAAATTGCCATGTACTTTTACAGGTTAGCCATTTTGATGCCATGCCGATCAGTGTCATTGAGGCAATGGCAATGGGCCGCCCATGCGTGGTAAGCAATGTTGGTGATATGCCGCAATGGGTTGTTCCCGGTTATAATGGCTTTATAGCCCAGGATAACAGTATTGCCGCCGTTTCAAAAATAATGGAACAACTATGGGATGCACGTGAAAACTGGAAGACAATGGGTGAACATGCTCATAAAACATTTAATAAAAAGATGCAGCTACCATTTGAAGAGAAATTTCTTGAATTACTTAATAGTTACAACATAACTAATTAAAAATAGTTCTTGCCACAAAGACCACTGGAATTCATTCACGCTGTATAAATAATTACTCTCCCCGGCCATTCAAAATACCAGCTGCTGGGTATTGACAAAAGCCTTCTTGTAATATATTTTGTGGTAAATTTTTCTGTATGAAGAAGTATCTGGCAACTATTATTACTGCATTTTTTTGTACCCTTTTGGCATCTTCCCAAAAACCAGCCACCACAAAAAATCCTGCAGACTACTATGACGATGGAAAGGCTTACGAAGCAAAAAAAGATTATTCAAAAGCTCTTGAAGCTTTCAAAATAGCGATATCGGCCAATCCTTCTTACCTGGGAGCACTGTATGAAGCCGGCTGGTGCTGCAATGAGCTTGAAAAATACAGTGATGCACTTTCTTTCCTCGAAAAAGCAAGAACACTTGATCCCTCAGAACCTAAAGTTCATTTCGAGATCGGCTACGCAAACCAGAAGCTGGGTAAATATGATGATGCAATAAAAGCTTACGACCAGTGTATTGAATTGAAAAAAGATTACAAATCCGCCTATCATTATCGGGGAAATACTTTTTATGAAAAGGGAAATTATGCCATGGCTCTTGAAGACTACAGTACCTATGAAATTTACGAGAATAATATAACCAATGATAAGTTCTACTTCCGCAAAGGATATTGCCTCAATGATGCCGGCAGGTACAGCGATGCCATAATTGCACTGAAAAATTCAGTGTTGCTAAACAGAAAATATGTTTCTACGTTTGATGAACTTGGTTTTGCATTTTATAAATTAAAAATCGCCGACAGTGCTGTAGAAAATTATAACAAATCAATTGCTATTAATCCAGACTCTTATACTCCATACCTGGGTCTGGGAGATGTAAATAAAGAGCTTAAAAAAAACTATGATGAAGCTTTAAAGTATTACCTGAAATCCATTGCTTTAAACCCAGGCCACAAAAAGGCACAATACTGTGTTGGCTGGTGTTACAACGAAAAGCAACAATATAACGAGGCCCTTCCTTACCTTTCGAAAGCCGTAAGTCTCGACAGCAAGTACAACAATGCTATCGTAGAACTTGGCTACTGTTATTATGCTTTAAAAAGATATAATGAAGCAATTACCGAATTTAAAAAAGCAATAGATAATGATAATAAACTGACTCTTCCCTATTACTATTCCGGGCTATGCTATGTTGCACTGAATACAAAAGATGATGCTTTGAAAATGTATGAAAAGCTTCAGTCGGTTAAGCCGGAATTTGCAGAAAAACTCAAATCTGTGATTGATAAAATGTAATTAAGCGTTGTTTTCCTCATCTGAATAAGCAGTCCTGTTCTTCCACCAACGATAACCTATAAAGCCTATTATAGCAAAAGGCATGAGCATCAGGTAAATGATCGCTGAGTTTAAACCGGCTGCCGGCTTTTCGCCAAGTTGCTGAGCTGTTTTCGTGCACATAGAACATTGTGCAAATGATACTACCTGGCTAAAAAGGCTTAAAAAGAACAGAGATAATATAGTGATCCATTTCTTCACAATGCAAATATACTTTGTGTTTGTGGTTCTGCCGGCATTGTGCATGCTCAAATTATCATACCGGCAGTTTTCTGAAACTTAAACCATTCCCATTCTTAAAACCTGCAGATCAAAACAAGCATCAGGCCATTTCCTGTGCCATTGCTTTGCTTGCCCGCTTCCTGTCTTCTTCGTTCAGGATGGTTTTGCGTAAACGAATGTTTTTAGGTGTCACTTCAATACACTCGTCTGCCTGTATGTACTCCATACACTCTTCCAGTGTCATCAGAATTTTTGGAGCGGCACGGCTTGCATCATCACTTCCGCTGGCACGGTGGTTTGTGAGCTTCTTGGCTTCCGTTGCATTTACAACAAGATCGCCCGGTTTGATATGTTCTGCTATAATCTGTCCCGCATAAACATCATCTCCCGGATCTACAAAGAACCTTCCGCGGTCCTGTAATTTATCAATAGAATAGGCTGTTGTTTTTTCTGTTGTTTTGGAAAGCAGTACTCCGTTGTTTCTTCCTGGTATCTGTCCCTTCCATGGTTTGTATTCACTGAAACGATGTGCCATCACAGCTTCTCCTGCCGTGTTGGTAAGCATCTGCGTACGAAGGCCGGTTAATCCTCTCGAAGGAATATCAAATTCGAGGTGCTGCATTTCGCCTTTGGTTTCCATCACCAGCATTTCGCCTTTGCGTTGTGTAACCAGGTCGATCACTTTACCGCTGTATTCTGCAGGAACATCTACCACCAATACTTCATATGGTTCGCACTTGGTGCCATCGATCGTTTTAACCAATACCTGTGGCTGGCCAACAGTTAATTCAAATCCTTCCCTGCGCATGGTTTCAATAAGGATACCCAGGTGAAGGATACCACGGCCATATACCAGGAAACTATCAGCACTATCGCTGTCCTCTACACGAAGCGCCAGGTTTTTTTCTGTTTCTTTAATCAGCCTGTCGCGGAGATGACGGCTTGTTACAAATTTCCCTTCTTTACCAAAGAAAGGAGAATTGTTGATACCGAACAGCATGCTCATGGTTGGTTCATCAACACTGATTACAGGCAATGCTTCGGGATTTTCCGGATCGGCAATGGTATCGCCGATGTTGAATTCGTCAAGACCTACCACAGCACAAATATCCCCCGCAACTACTTCGCTTACTTTTTTCTTACCCATTCCTTCAAAAACGAAGAGTTCTTTCACTTTCATTTTTTTGATGCTGCCATCTGCCTGCATCAGCGAAATCTGTTGATTTTCTTTGATTGCCCCACGAGCTACTTTACCTACGGCAATCCGTCCCAGGAAAGAAGAATAATCCAGTGAAGTTATCTGCATCTGCAGGGTTCCTTCGTTTGCTTTTGGAGCCGGTACATGCTTGATGATACCATCAAGTAAAGGAAAAATATTATCAATCGGGGTTAATGAGTCGTTGAACCAGCCATTCTTTCCCGAACCGTAATAAGTAGGAAAGTCAAGCTGTTCTTCTGTTGCATCCAGGTTGAAGAATAATTCGAATACGGCATCATGCACTTCATCGGGGCGGCAGTTTGGCTTATCAACTTTATTGATCACCACGATTGGCTTCAGGTTCAGTTGTAATGCTTTCTGCAACACGAATCTTGTCTGGGGCATCGGGCCTTCAAATGCATCTACAAGCAGGATCACACCATCAGCCATTTTCAAAACCCTTTCAACTTCACCTCCAAAGTCGGAGTGACCCGGAGTATCAATCACGTTAATTTTTACATCTTTATATACTACCGCTGCATTCTTACTGAAAATGGTGATACCACGTTCTCTTTCAAGGTCGTTGCTGTCCATGATCAGTTCCCCGGCATCCTGGTTTTCCCTGAATACTTTGGTTGCGTGCAGGATTTTATCAACTAAAGTTGTCTTTCCGTGATCTACGTGTGCAATGATTGCGATGTTACGAATATTCATTTTGTTTTTGTTTGCTGTATCCATATTTAAAACCGGGCAGTATTACTGGCTTCCTATACGAAAACAGCCGTTTTTTCGAGCCGCAAAGGTACGGCTATTCAGCCGGACGGCAAGCCGATTTTAAAACTATTATTGCTTTGATAACAGGGAGGCCTGTCAATACGACAATGCTGATTTTCTGCATGTTATTTGATTAATATCACATATGGAAAAAACAACAGCAAGATTTCCTTCAATCTGGATCTGTTTGCTGATGGATATCCTGGGTTATGCAAGTTTTGCCATTCCCGGACTGGGTGAATTTACAGATATCATCTGGGCCCCGGTTTCGGGCTTCCTCTTTTACCGGTTTTTCGGTGGAAGATTCGGAGTATTCGGAGGCATGCTGAACTTTATTGAGGAAGCGCTTCCACTTACTGATTTTATTCCTTCTTTCAGTATTGCCTGGATCATACGGTATAGCATGGCAAAAAAATATATACCGGGTAACTCATAAATATTTGCTTTCCGGTTTGTTTTAATTTTAGGATCGAATCACATCACATGTCATCATTTAAATTACATGCTCCTTTTCCACCGGCCGGCGATCAGCCTGAAGCAATACGCCAGCTAACCGAAGGAGTGCTCAATGGAGAAAAGCACCAGACCTTGTTGGGTGTTACCGGTAGTGGTAAAACATTTACCATGGCAAATGTTATACAGAATGTACAGAAGCCAACACTGGTACTAACTCACAATAAAACACTGGTAGCCCAATTGTACGGCGAGTTCAAACAGTTTTTCCCGGAAAATGCCGTAGGATATTTTGTTTCTTACTATGACTATTACCAGCCTGAAGCATACCTGCCTGTAAGTAATACTTATATAGAGAAAGATCTTAGCATCAATGATGAACTGGACAAACTCCGGTTGCAGGCTACAGCCCAGTTACTGAGTGGAAGAAGGGATATTGTGATTGTTGCCAGTGTGAGTTGCATTTATGGTATGGGAAACCCGACTGATTATGAAAACGGGATCATACGCATTAACCAGGGACAGGTAATATCACGACAGGGATTTCTTCATTCATTGGTGAATTCATTGTACCAACGCAGCCAGGGTGATTTTACAAGAGGAACTTTCAGGGTCAAAGGTGATACGGTTGATATCAATCTCCCTTATGTTGATTTCGGTTACCGTATCAGCTTTTTTGGCGATGAGATCGAAAGTATTGAAACACTTGAACTGAGTAGCGGTAAAAGAATCAGTTCTGTTGAACATGCTGCAATATTTCCTGCAAACCTGTACCTGGCACCGAAAGATATCATGGCGCAGGTGATCAGCGAGATACAGGACGAGTGTGCTGCACAGGTGGAGTATTTTAAAAAGAGCGGTAAATACATTGAAGCACAGCGTATCAGTGAAAGGGTGCAATATGATCTTGAAATGATCCGTGAACTTGGGTATTGTAATGGTATCGAAAATTATTCCCGCTTCTTCGACCGCAGGAAGCCGGGGGCCAGGCCTTTCTGCCTGCTTGATTATTTCCCGAAAGATTATCTTACCATCCTTGATGAAAGTCATCAAACAATTCCACAGGTAAGCGGTATGTATGGTGGTGACCGAAGCAGAAAACTGATATTGGTTGATTTTGGTTTTCGTTTGCCGTCGGCTATGGATAATCGTCCGCAGAATTTTCATGAGTTTGAAAATCTTACCAACCAGGTCATTTATGTTTCCGCAACGCCGGGAGAATATGAACTGGAAAAATGTGGTGGTGTGGTTGTTGAACAGGTTGTTCGTCCGACCGGGTTGCTGGATCCTCCAATTGAGATAAGGCCTTCGCTTAACCAGATTGATGACCTGCTTGAAGAAATAGACAAGCGTGTTACCAAAGGAGATCGTGTCCTGGTAACCACCTTAACAAAACGGATGGCTGAAGAAATGAATAAATATCTTGGGCGCATCAACATCAAATCAAAATACATACACAGTGAAGTTGACACCCTTGAAAGAGTTGAGATATTGCGTGAACTAAGGCTTGGAATTATTGATGTGCTTGTTGGCGTGAACCTGTTAAGAGAAGGACTTGATCTGCCGGAAGTATCACTTGTTGCTATTATGGATGCCGATAAAGAAGGATTTCTAAGAAATGAAAGAAGCCTTACACAAACTGCCGGAAGGGCAGCCCGTAATGTTGACGGACTGGTGATCTTTTATGCCGACCACATGACGGAGAGTATGCAAAAGACGATTGATGAAACCAGCCGCCGGCGTGAAAAACAGATTGCTTATAATATTGAACACAATATTATTCCCAAAACAATCAGCAAAACAAAAGAGCAGGTATTTGCACAGGGGAGTGTATTGGATGTAAAAGGTTATGATCCTTCAAGACCTTATGCATTGCAGGCCGATGAAGAACTGGTAACTGTTGCTGCTGAAGAGCAGGAAGTTTATAAAACAATCCCTCAACTTGAAAAAGCAATTGCCAAAGTGAAAAAACAAATGCAGCAGGCTGCCAAAGATCTTGATTTCATGGAAGCGGCCCGGCTAAGAGATGAGATGTTTAAAATGCATAAAGACCTGGAGAAGATGAAAGCATAAATATCAAACCCATGTAATTACTGGTTAAAATAAAAAGGACTGTTCATTCAGAACAGTCCTTTTTATTTATACTCATTTTATAAATATCAATAGGCAAAACTGAAAGAGCCATTGGTAATGGACTTACTTCCACCACCACCTACTAAATTATTTAAGGTTCCACTAAAGGTTCCGGTTACCTGGGTAGCTGTTATTGATGTGATATTTACTGTAAAAGCATTTGTAGCTGCTGCAAGGTCTGACCATACCTGCGACAATGAAGGTGTATTTAATTGATCAGAGCAATATACCTGAACCCCGGGATTTGAAAGGGGAATGTTATGATAAGCACCTACAACTATAGCAGGTGTAGCAGTATTATCTGACACAGTAATTTGCAGGTCATACGTAGAAGACTGACCTGAAATAGAAAGATCACCACTCGTAAAAGAACTTATGAGCCCTGTGTTAAAGTTTGTAACAGGTCCTCCATCAACAGAACATTTCAGGAAATCGCCCCCGGTTGTTCCGATGGCATAAGTAATGGGAACATCACAAACACTGGCTCCCAGTGCAACCGCCACAGAAACTGTTCCTGAATTTACCGGAGTACCACTTCCGGTAAGTGTAATTGTCTGAGCTCCTGCTGCCAGGTTTCCTGACCCGGAAAATGTACATCCATTAGAAACGGCGCTTATATTATAAGTACCCGCTGTAGTAACATTAACAGGAATACTGATTGTATTGGAAGTCGTTAAATCTGTTCCCTGTGTATAAGTTCCGGCAACGGTAGCTGATCCACAATTTAAGGTTCCTACTGCTGTAGAAGCAGAGGCGCTTGTTACTGTGATATTAAAAGAACAACCACCTCCCGATCCGGGCACATAGGAATACGTTCCTGAAGAAACCGGTGTTCCCGAACCTGTGAGAGATAATATCTGTTGCCCTGTTGTAATAAAATTACCTGAACCGGTAAAGTTAACTCCATTCACGACACCTGTAGATATGGTATAAGTTCCCGGCGTAGTAACATCCACGAGCAGTATTACTGTATTCGATCCATTCATAGGTGTTCCGGTAACATAACTGCCATTGATAACTGGAGCTGTACAGATTCCTGGGGCTCCATCCTGGGTATAAACTGCTGTTCCGGAACTTGTACCGCCTGTTCCGTTCGTACTTCCTCCTCCCTCATAACTATAGTCTTTTGAGCAGGAGGCGGTAAAAAGTGCAACTATGGCACTCATCATAATAATTCTGAAGATACGGCTCATAAATAAGCTTTTAATATCGTGTAAAATTAAGGTTTCCCGGCCATTTTGCATAAACGGGCAGATCAAGTTCTTTTAATATTGACCCATTAAGATTTTTGTATCTATATTTACGCTGCTTCAATAACATTATAAATATGAAAAGAGAATTAGCAAACTGGTTCAGCCCTTCATTACAAGCAGACATGCCTATTGCCACTTATGGCGATTATGGTTTTGCCTTATTACTTGTTCCCACTGCTGCAGCGGACTATCTTGAGTATGAACGTTTTCAACTCATGGATACACTTGCCCCATACATCAACGGAGGAAAGGTAAAAGTATTTTCTATAAACAGCATAAATAATGAAAGCTGGCTGAATAATGAAATGCTGGGTGAACACAAGGCGATCCGCCATAACCAGTTCAATAATTACGTTTTTAACGAAGTAGTTCCATTCATAAAATCACAAACATCGAATGAAACACCTGTTATCACCTGTGGCGCCTCATTTGGAGCACTGCACAGTATGAATTTATTTCTGAAAAGACCGGACCTGATCGATGGTGTGATTGCTATGAGTGGTGTATATGATCTTACTGAGTATACAAAGGGATTCTATGATGACCAGGTTTATTTCAATTCTCCACAACATTACATCCCGAACCTTACCGATGAATGGTACCTGAATAACATGCGTAAAAGCCAGCATATTCATATCGCAACAGGAAGTGGCGATTATGAAGACCCTCAGGCATCCAGGAATTTTTCAGGTGTATTGAGCAGCAAAGGCATTCCTCATGAACTGGATATTTGGGGACCTGAGTGGAAACACGACTGGCCTACCTGGAGAGCAATGTTACCTGCATACCTGGAAATGAAATTCTAAGTATCCGTTACAACATCTAGTTTACCAGATAACCGAAGCCCGGCAAACCTGTGAGATTATCCTCAGGTATGCCGGGCTTCAGCGTTTCTTTGTATTTGTCGGGGGTTAGTTCTTCATTATTTTATAAGCTGTGCGTTTATCGCCGGGAGCTATGACTTCCAGAATGTAAAGCCCTTTGCGGATATTGGTCATATCAAGCGATTGGTTAATAACAACAGATGTATTAGTGATCTGCTTGACCCAAACTTTATTTCCGAGTACGTCTGTAAGCGTAAGCGTATAATTTCCATTTACCGCATTTCCCAAAACAATCCTTGTGGCATCGCTTACAGGATTTGGATAAATGTTTACAGAAAGATCTCCCTTTTCAGGAGTTGCCGCAACAATATTGTTTGCAGTTGGGGTTGTTCCTCTTCCTGTAGCAGTCTGCGTAAATGTAAACCTCGTAATATTAAATCCAGCCAGATCAATATAAAAGCGCATTGTTTTCACTCCCGCTGTGAGCGAAATATTATTGATCGTGATATTCTGCCATAATTCATATCCTCCTGTATAAGGTATCGTTACTGTAGCGATGGTAACTCCGTCCATTTCTACATGAAAGGAACTGTTGTTATTCAGGTTCATGGTAGCAACCCTTGCTGTCATGGAATAGGTTCCGGCACTGGTTACATTCACGGTGTATTTGGTCCACTCCTTATCTGCAGTCCAGCCTATATAAGCAGTACCTTCTGCTGCCATTTTAAGATCTACAGATTCTGTTGTGCGGTAAACTGCACCGGTATTTCCGGTGGTGGCATCGTAGTATGCTACATTCTGACCACCATTATCGAAATCTTCTGCTTCTACTATTCCAGGTATAGGAATAGGTGTTCCGGTATAAGCTGTATTGGTGGTTCCTGTTACCGTTACCTGGACAGTATCTCTGCCAATACCTCCATTGTTATCCGTTACCTTAAGCTCAAACAGGTAAACCCCATTTACAAGAGCTGTAATATTTGTAGTGGCTAATGCCGGACTTACAATATTCATAGTAGCCGGTCCGGAAACTTTCGACCATGTGTATGATGCGATTGTTCCGTCAGAATCTGTTCCGGTTCCTGTAAGTACCACTGAATTAGTAGGCAGCGCAATTGACTTATCTAACCCGGCATTGGCAACAGGTGCAACATTGGCTGCTGCATTAACTGTCACCTGGATGGTATCCCTTCCTATTGCCGATCCATTATCTGTTACTTTGAGTTCGAATTTATAAACCCCTGCGGTAAGAGCCGTTACAGAAGTGGTTGCAGCCGTAGGTGCGGTAATAGTACCCGATGTGGGGCCGGAGATTTTGGTCCATAAATAAGAAGCGATGGTTCCATCAGAATCTGTACCGGTTCCAGCAAGTGCCACTGAATTGGTAGGCAACGTGATTGTTTTATCTACTCCTGCATTGGCTACCGGCGCAACATTGGCTGCATTGACGATTACCTGCATAGTATCTCTTCCAACGGCACCGTTATTATCAGTCACTTTTAATTCAAATTTATAAGTACCTGCTGCAAGGCCGGTTACTGAAGTAGTCGCTGCAGCTGCAGCTGTAATTGTTCCGGATGTGGGGCCGGATACTTTAGTCCATGTATAAGATGCAATAGTACCATCGGAATCTGTACCACTGCCTGCAAGAGTAACTGTAGATGTAGGTAATGTAATATTCTGGTCGGCACCTGCGTTGGCTACCGGTGCTACATTAGCGGCATTAACGATTACCTGCATGGTGTCTCTTCCAACGGCGCCGGCATTATCGGTTACTTTTAATTCAAATTTATAAGTGCCTGCTGCAAGGCCGGTTACTGTGGTAGCAGCTGCAGTTGCAGCTGTAATTGTTCCGGATGTTGGACCGGATACTTTGGTCCATGCATAAGATGCAATAGTGCCGTCTACATCTGCCCCTGATCCGCTTAAAGTTATACCCGAAGTTGGCAAGGTGATTGATTGATCAACACCAGCATTGGCTGTTGGGGCAAGGTTCACCGCAGCAGTAAATATCACAGAGTTAATATTAAATCCTCCTGTTATGCAGTATATCCTCATTGTTTTTGCTCCGGCGGTAAGTGCAATATTGCTTACACTAACAGTTTGCCAAGTTTCATAACCGCCGGTATTTGGAACAGAGAAGGTTCCGATAGTAACACCATCCATTTCAACCCTGAAAGAAGATGCGGCATTCATTGCGGCTACACGGGCCTGTAAGGTATAGGTTGTTGTTGCAAGTACATTTACTGAATACTTTAACCACTCTCCGGGATCGGTCCATCCAATATAAGCGGTTCCTTCTGATGTTGTTGAAGCAATATCAACACTTTCAGTTGTTCTGTAATAACCGCCTGAGTTACCGGTGCTCACATCATAATAAGCTACATTCTGTCCACCATTATCAAAGTTCTCTACCTGTATGGTTCCCGGTATAGGCCATGGTGTCCCGCCGTATGCAGTAGTAGCTGCTGCACTGTTAACTGTTACGACAAGTGTATCTTTTGCAGTTGCTCCACTGTTATCTGTTACAGTCAGTTCAAACCGATAAGATCCTGCAACGAGGCCTGTTACGGTTGTTGAAGCCGCTGTTGCAGCAGTAATGCTGGCAGAAGTGGGGCCTGATACTTTTGCCCAGGCATAAGATGCTATTGTACCATCGGTATCTGTTCCGCTACCTGAAAGTGTAACAGTTGATGTAGGCAATGTGATATTCTGATCAAGTCCTGCATTCGCAACAGGCACTGTGTTCACAAGAACATTCGCTGTATCCCTCGCAACAGCGCCTCCATTGTCTGTTACTTTTAATTCGAATTTGTAAATCCCGGCCGTCAGCCCGGTTACTGTAGTTGTTGCTGCGGCAGGTGATGTTATTGCTCCTGCTGCAGGACCGGATACTTTGGTCCACAAATATGAAGTAATGGTTCCATTGGCATCCGATGCAGTTCCTGTAAGTGTTGTACTATTTACTGGAAGATTGAGCCAGATTGTTGGGCCGGCATCAACCACCGGCGGTGTATTGGTTACAACAGAAGCACTTACATTTATGAGCATAGTGTCCCTTCCTATGGCCCCGGTATTATCTGTCACTTTTAATTCAAGTGCATATACCCCTTCAACCAAACCGGTGATGGTTGTTGTTGACGAAGTTGCAGAAGTGATTGCTCCGGAAGTTGGACCAGATATTTTTGTCCAGGTATAAGAAGCAATTGATCCATCTGTATCAGCACCGCTTCCTGTTAAGGAGGCTGCTGAAGTTGGTAGTGTAATATTCTGATCCGGACCTGCATTCGCAACAGGCACCTGGTTTCCTGCTGCGTTTACGGTTACCTGCATGGTATCTCTTCCAACAGCAGCCGCATTGTCTGTCACTTTAAGTTCAAACTTATACACGCCGGCAACGAGTCCGGTTACTGTTGTTGATGCTGTAGTTGCAGAAGTGATTGTTCCGGATGTTGGACCTGATACTTTGGTCCAGGCATAGGATGAAACAGATCCATCCGGATCGCTTCCTGAGCCAGCCAGTGTAACGGTTGATGTGGGCAATGTTACGGTTTGGTCGATCCCTGCACTTGCTGTTGGCGATGCATTTCCTGTACCTGTTTTCAATAAAACAACCGATGAATACGGAGGTATTGTAATTGTTCCGGGATAAGAGACGGAACGCATATCAATGTAGGTTGTTCCGAGCGCTACCGTTTTGGGTGAACCTGTTTCATTGTATTCAAACCTGATCTT
>WBZP01003094.1_pt1 | contig 18439 bp, 11 predicted proteins | sample 5204301 | NCBI WGS metagenome assembly WBZP01 (sample SAMN12412401, study PRJNA552823) | activated sludge metagenome | isolation source: activated sludge from nitrification reactor of wastewater treatment plant... | place: USA: Pennsylvania | collected 2017 | reverse complement strand
GCCGACACCTTGCGCGTGCTGCGCACGCGGCGCGACATCGCCTGCGTGCTGGTGAACCCCTTGCAGGCCTTGCACCCCAACCGTGCGGCGCCGGGCGACAGCGCCCTGGTGGACAGCAGCCGCCGCGCACATTTCGACCGCGCGGCCTACACGGCATGGCTGCAGCAACTGCGCCAGGTGTGCAGCACGCGCGGCATCGCGCTGATCTTCGACGAGGTCTTCATGGGCTTTCGACTGGCCCCCGGCGGCGCGCAGGACTACTTCGGTGTGCGCGCCGACCTCGTCACCTACGGCAAGACGCTCGGCGGCGGCCTGCCGGTGGGCGTGGTCTGTGGCCAGGCGCGCTGGATGAAGCGCTTCCGCGAGCAGCGGCCGGCCGACATCTGCTTCGCCCGTGGCACCTTCAACTCGCACCCCTACGTGATGGGCGCGATGCAGGTCTTCCTGCAGCAACTGCGCAGCCCGGAATTGCAAGCCTTGTACACCGACCTGGAGGCGCGCTGGGATGGCCGCGCCCGCTTGCTCAATGACCGCCTGAAGTCCGCCGATCTGCCAGTGCGGGTGGCCAACCTGTCCAGCGTCTGGACCGTGAGCTACACAAGGCCCTCGCGCTACAACTGGATGCTGCAGTTCTACTTGCGCCAGCAGGGGCTGGCCTTGAGCTGGGTGGGCACCGGGCGCCTGATCTTCAGCCTGGATTTCGGTGATGCCGACTTCGAAGCGGTGTGCCAGCGCTTCGTTGCCGCGGCGCAGGCCATGCAGCGCGACGGCTGGTGGTGGCAGGCCCCGGGGGCCAGCAACCAGGGCATCCGGCGCGGCTTGCTGCGCGAGATGCTGCGCGCCCGGTTCTGAAGCCGGCCCCGCCGCCGCGGCCGGGCGCTGGTCCTTCAGTGCTGCGGACCGCCCGAGCGGACGTGGTGCATCGGGTCGATCAGCTCACCCCGCAGCAGGTGCAGCGGGGCGCGCCAATAAAGCAGTACGTCGTGGAAAGGGTCGGTCAGGATCTTGGTGGCCCAGACCAGGCCGGTTTGCATGTCCCTCAGCAGGAACAGGTGCAGGGTGCGGAAGATCAACCCGCCCACGCCCAGCGCTAGCCAGGCGATACCCACGTCGTGCAGGTAGCCCGTCCAGCCCATCGCTGGCTCGATCAGGCCGCCCAGCGACGGGGCCAGCCACAGCAGCAGCGGCAAGGCGACCCACACCGTCAGCAGCACGACCTTGCGGCGCAGGTTGTAGCCGACCTTGATCGCTTCCTTGTGGTCGTTCGTTGCTCGATTGATTTCGTCGTAGCCCTGAGGCTCGAAGAAGAAGTGGCCCGCCTGCCGCGTGGTCATCGAGACACCCCAGCCCAGCAGCGCCGCCGCGGCCGGGTCGGTCCACAACAGCCCATAGGCGACTAGGAAGCTCAATGCGCTGATGAAGTGCAGGGTCTGGTTGATGCGGCTCTGGTGGTAGTAGCGGTGGTCGTCCCAACGCTGGGTCTGCAAGGCTTTGAAAAAGTCGGTCACCCGAGGCTCCTTGTGTTGCGGGTTGCGGTGCACGCCTGCCCCGGTCGCGGGACTGCGTGACGGCATCGTGACGGCCGCAGATGAAGGCGCCATGACACAGGCGTGTCGGTCGCGTGATGACCGACACCCATGGGAATCAAATCAGGGCCGTCAGCGGCGCTTGGCCTGCTCGAGGGCCGCTTCCAGTTCGTCGACGCGCGCCTGCAGGCGCGCCAGGCGGCCATTGAGTGCGCCGACGTTGAAGAAGGATTCGTCCTCGACCGGCAACACGAGTTGGCTGCCATAGGCCAGCCACGACGAGTCGTAGACCTTGACGTCCTTGAAGCCCAGGTCGCGCAGCACGGTAGCGGTCTCGGCGGCCCGCACCCCGCTCTGGCAGTAGACGATGGTCTCCTTGCTGGGGTCGAGGCCCGTGTAGAGCTTGCGCAGATCCTCGACCGGCTTGAGGCTCATGCCCGCGCTGTCCCTGGTCTGTCCGCGCTGCAGCTTGGTCAGCGCCTGCGGATCCTGCCAGTTCTGCTCGTAGGGCAGGTTCACCGCCCCCGGAATGTGCCCGCCGCGCAGCGAACGGATGTCCTCGCCCTTGAATTCGCGGACCGTGCGCGCATCGACGATCTGTGCGCTGCGCTGGCGTACTGCGGTTGCCACTTCCTCGGTGCTGACCGTCACGCCGGGTTGCGGCTTGAGCGACAGCGCAACCGGCTTGCGTGCTGCCGCCTGCGTGGCGATGGGCAGCCCGGTGGCGCGCCAGCCGTCGATGCCGTCATGGTAGACGTAGGCGTTCTTCGCGCCGAAGTAGCGCAGCGTGAGGTGGGCGAAGTACGAAGCCGTGGCGCCGCGTACACCATAGACCACGATCTCGCGCTGCGGATCGATGCCAGCGGCGCCGAGGATCTTCTCCAGTTGCGGCAGCGGCAGGTAGTCTTCCTTGTTAAGGTCGCGCAACTCGGCATTCGCGTCCCCGACGTTGACGGCACCGGGAATGTGTCCCTTGAGAAACGTGGGTTCGTCGCGCGTGTCCCAGACGAGCGCACCGCGATCGATGGCCTTCCTGACGAAATCGATGTCGACGATCGAGGGCTGCGCCCACGCACTCGAGAAGAACGTGACCAGCACAACGACCGTGAACCAGCGCTTCATGTGGAGACCCTCCAGTTACCGCACCGCCAGCCACCAGGCAGCGCTCGAGGCGCGATGCTACGCCCAGTGCAAGTGGACCCGGTCAGGACGACAGACCGGGCCATGGTATCGCTCGATGGCCGGGCCCCACCCTGCCGCCAAGGCGCAGTTCGCCTCGCCGTGCCGCGCGGATGCTGGCTGATTCAGTCCAGGTACCGTACTTGCACGTAGCTGCCCGGCGCGTCGGGCAAGGACGCATCGTCGATCGCCCTGGCCGGGACCCTGAGGCCCGCGCCGTGGTCTTGCAGCCAGGCTTGCCAGGCCTCCCACCACGAACCCTCGTGGCGCTGTGCGGTTGCGATCCAGCTTTCGGCGTCGATCCACGGGTCGCCGGGCTGGCGCGTGTGCTGGGCGTAGTGCCGCCCCGGGTGGCCGGGTTCGGTCACGATGCCGGCGTTGTGCCCACCGTTGGTCAACACGAATGTCAGCTCGGCGTCGGTCAGCTGATGGAGTTTGTAGACCGATCGCCACGGCGAGACGTGGTCCTTCTCGGTGCCGACCAGGAAGATCGGCAAGCGCACATCGGCCAGCGAGACCGGCCGGCCCTCGACCGGGTAGCGTGACTCGGCGAGTTCGTTGTGCAGGTAGCAGCGGCGCAGGTACTCGCTGTGCATGGCCGCAGGCATGCGCGTGACGTCGGCGTTCCAGGCCATCAGGTCGTTCGGCCGCAGACGTTCGCCCATCCAGATCTCGCGCAGGGTCGCCGACCAGACCAGCTCGCGCGCGTGCAGATACTGGAAGCTGCCGGCCATCTGGCGTCCGCTCAGGAAGCCGCGCTCGGCCATCAAGTCCTCCAGCATCGCAACCTGGGACTCGTCGATCAGAACCCCCATTTCACCGGGTTCGGTGAAGTCGGTCTCGGCGGCCAGCAGCGAAACGCTGGCCAGCTGCGGCAGCAGGGACGCGCAGCGCACCTTGTCAGGCCGCGACAGTGCTGCCGCGGCGATCGCCAGCAGCGTTCCACCCAGGCAGTAGCCGGCCGCGTGCACCGGCGTCGAAGGAATGCGTTGGGCGATCGCGGCCAGCGGCTCAAAAACGCCCAGCTCGAGGTAGTCATCCATCGACAGCAAGGCGTCGCAGCCTTGCGGGTTCTTCCAGGACAGGATGAACACCGTGTGGCCCTGGCTGACGAGCCAGCGCACCATCGAGTTTTGTGGTGACAGGTCGAGGATGTAGTACTTCATGATCCACGAGGGCACGATGAAGACCGGCTCGGCCATCACCTCGGGCGTTTGCGGCTGGTACTGAATCAGCTCGACGAGCGTGTTATGGAAGACGACCTTGCCAGGCGTGACTGCCAGGTCGACACCGGGCTGGTAGGGGTGCTCGCGAGCTTGCAGCGCGTCCAGGCCCTGACGCCTGAGCCAGTCATCGATCGCGTTGGCCAGGCCTTGGCTCAGGTTGGCGCCGCCGGAGCTGAGCGAGTGCTGCAGAACCTCGGGATTGAGCAGGCCGAAATTGGCCGGTGACAGCAGGTCCAGCCACTGGCGGGCGCACATGCGCATCACGTCCTTGTGATGCTGGTTCATGCCTCGCAGCTCGGTGGCCTGTTTCCACCACGCCTCGGCGGCCAGGTAGTGGCGCGCGGCAGCAGCCGTCAGGGGCCCGTGTTGCCAAGCCGGGTGGCTGAAGCGCAGGTCTTCGTCCTGCGCGAGGCCGCCCTGCGCATTCATCAGGTCCTGCATCATGCAGGCCACGCTGCGGTTCAGGGCGTCGAGCCAGAGGGCGCTGGACTGCGCGGGCTGGGTTGCCCAGTGCAACCACCAGTCCGTGGCCGCCAGCGCCAGCGAGATCGGCGACAAGCCGCCGGTCAAGGGTGCCAGTGCGGCATGCACGGTGCCATCGACCGTGGCGGCGGCGCTGCGCGCGGTCGGCGGTGTGGTGGTGAAGGCGGGCGTGACGGGCATCAACACGACGAACTCCTGCAGCCGACTGGATGGATCATGCTGCCGTGCAGCAGCGTCTGCATGCTTTCTTGAGAGGTTCTTGATCTGGCGCAACCGGTGCGCGGCGCAGGCCTGTAGCTGGCGGTCCGGGTCGATCGAAAGGGCTCCGCGGCAAGGGCGCCGGCACTATGCCTGTGGCCCTGGGTCGCTTACCATGCCGCGAGGCTTGCGGCCGTTGGCCGGCCGAAGACCGAAAGGGGTGGCTCATGGCTGACCAGGCGCACGTGGTTCACAGCTACTCGACCTCGGTACCCGACGAGCCGGGTCAGGCCTTCAAGGTGCTGGCCACTCTGGTCAGTGCGGGCATCAACCTGCTCGGCTGCAGCGGCACCCAGGTCGAAGGCACGGCGCGAATCGATGTCGTACCTGACGATGTGCTTGCGTTCGCAGACCTCGTGCGGCGTGCCGGCCTTGACTTTCGCCGGCAGAAGGTGGGCTTGCTGATTCAGGGCCCGGACCGACCGGGCGCGCTGGCCGAGAACCTGTCGCGGCTGGCCGCCGAGGGCATCAACGTGGGTGGGGTGCAGGGCCTGGTCGCCGGTTCAGGGCGCTGGGGTGCGATCATCTGGCTCGCCGACCCGGACCTTGCAGCCGCCTCTCGTGCCCTGGGCGCGAGCTCGGCTTGAGGTGTTCGGCTGCACGGTCTGCTCGTGCACCCACTGGCCTTGAACATGCAGGAACCCGACCGTTCGATTGTGCTGTGGCCCTTGGCTTTGCTGGCCGGGCTGCTGCCGATGCTGGCGGCGCTGGCTGCGCTGATGCTGTCGATGCTGCAGGGGCTGGTGCCTTTGTGCAACCCATTCATCGAAGGCTGCGTTTCGGTGAGCCGCGCCGCGCGCGAGGGCCTGCCCAATCTCCTGTTTCAGGCGCTGATGGTTCCTGGCGCAACGCTGCAGGCGATGGTCTGGGTGCTGGTCGCACGCTGGCTTCAGTACGCGCCGGGCTCGGCCGAAATGGGCGCGGCGCGAGGGGTGCGGCTGCTCGTGCCCCTGGGCTTGATGGCTGCCGTGGCCCTGGTGCTGTACGCCACCTTCCTGGGCACGGAAGGGCAGGTCTACCGCTGGCTGCGCCGGTACGGGACGGTGGTGTACTTCGGCTTCACCTGTCTGTGCCTGCTGCTGCTGGGCCGCGCCCTGCGGGTGCGTGTGAAGAACGCGTCGCTGTCGCTGCCCCGCTGGCAGCTGCGGGCCGTGCTGGCCATTGCGGTGGGCTTGCCCCTGCTGGGCCTGGGCCATGCGATCGTGGCCGCGATGTTCGGCGATGCAGCCAAGGCACGCGCCGAGAACGTCACCGAGTGGTGGGGATCGCTGCTCTTCGTGCTGGGCTTCCTTCTGATCGCGGCGATGTGGCAACACCTGGGCCTGGCGCTGCGGTTCGGCAGCGTCGCCCCCACGATGCCCGGCCCAGGCAGGGCCAGTGCCTCGGTGGCTCAATGCCGGAGTTGACTGAACGCGATGAGGCCGACGAACCGGCCGTGCGTCATCCCGACCCGCGGGCGGGCTTGGCTTTCAGCATCTGCGCCGCAGGGGAACATCCAGGCGCACCTCGACGCCGGACTGCGACGATTCGACTTCCAACGACGCCTGCAGCAGCCGCGCGCGCTCGCGCATGTTGGCCAGGCCGCGCCCGGGTCGCGTTTGCGGTACGGTGCGCAAGGGCTTGCCAGGATTCGCGCTATCAAGTTCACCTTGCCCGCGCCTGAAGCCGTGCCCGTCGTCGCGCACGATGACTCGCACACGACCAGGCCGGGCTTCGACGCGCAGCACAACGCTGTGCGCGCGGCTGTGGCGAAACACGTTCGTCAGGGCTTCCTGCACGATGCGCAGCAGATGCAAGGCGTGCGCAGGGTCGAGGTCAACGATTTCGGGCACCTCGCCGCCCACCTCCCAGCGCAGCGCGATGCCCATCGCCTCCAGCCGGGGGGCCATGCGGAAGCGCAGGTTGCCCAGCACCGCCAGCGGATCCCGTTCGTCGCTTGCCAGCGAGTCGATGGCCACGCGCAGGTCAGTCAGGCAGTCCTGCAGCGTGTCGGCGATGGTCTCGCGACTCGCCTCGGCGCGCCGGCACTGTTCGACCGCAGCGATCAGGTTGGCCCCCAGTCCGTCGTGCAGTTCTCGCACCAGGCGCTCGCGCTCGGCGGCGCCGGCTTGCTCGCGCTCGGCCTCGCGCAGGCGCCTGAAATTGCGTTCGAGCCTGCTGCGCTGGGCCCGCACCTGTGTGCGCAGCGAGGCCGTCGCGTCACGGGCCTGGCTCAACGCGTCGAGGTAGCGCCGGGTCAGCATCCAGCCGATGGCAAAGAAGAGCGGCAGCGACGCGTAGTGGCGAAGATAGACCTCACCCAGCTTGTCGAGGTTGCGCGCGATCGCCAGATCGTGTAGAGCCAGCGCAAGGTAGACGAGCCCGCTTCCAGCGATCGATAGCGTTTCAGCTCCGGGATGCCGGCGCGCCAGTCGCAGCAACCGCCACTGTCCCCACGCAGTGATGCCGAGCGCCGTCAGCGCCAGCGGCACGAAGCCGCGGCGTGCCTGTTCGACGTCCGCCGCCGAGACGAACCACAACAGCGTCAATGCGGCGTAGGCAAGCAGCGCTGCGGGCACCCAGCGCGGCGTGCCTTCAAGCGGGTCGACCGAGTGGCAGTAGTGCAGCGTGAAGATCGCAAACAGCGCCTGGAACGCGCCTGCGCCGGCTACCGTGAGCTGGCTCCACAGCAAGGAGCCCAGCCAGGGTTCGGTCACCACGTAGTTCAGGTTGCGCATCGCCCACACCAGCGCCGCGACGCCGAACCAGCCGAACACCGGGTTGCTGCGTTCGCGCAGCCACAACAAGAGCACATACATGCCCAGTGCGCCGGTGATGGTCGAGGTCACCAGGGTACCGGTGTTCTGCACCGCGCGGCGCAGCTGCCAGGCCGCATACAGGGACTCATGGGCTCCGATCTCAACCGGCGCCAGCCCGCAGCGATAGCCGGCGTGGCCGACGACGACCAGCACCAGTTCATTGCTGCCCTCGCGCAGCAGCGGGCGCGGCAGCTCCCACAGCAAGGGAGTGTAGAAGTGGCGCGTCAGTGGCTCCACCATCCGGCCGAATGCACCCAGCGCGACACCGTTGAGGATCGGGTATCCGTTCATGCCGACCGACGGCAGGTACAGCGCCACGCGCCCTTCGGGTGGTGCCTCGAAACGCAAGCGGTAGCGCACGAAGCCTTCGTAACCCGACCGACGACCATCCCAGTTGTCGGGCAGCGCGGTGGGTTCCCAGCGTGCCCCGGGTGCAGGCTCGACGTCTTGCTCGCCGGTGGCCACCGATTCGGCCATGACCAGCCGCGTGGCATGGCGCGCCGGGGCCAGCTCGCAGCCGCCGAGCAGTACAAGCAGTCCCAGCAGCCACAGCGCCACCGAGGTTCGCGCCATGGCCCGGTACGCGCGGGGCTTCAACACAGAGGAGGCCTGCCGCGCGACGCACGCCAGCGGTTGTATTCGTACACCGCCTCGGTACCGGAGTTGACCGCCAGCTTCTCGTAGATGCGCCGCACATGCGTGCGCACCGTATTTGGCGAGATGCCCAGTGTCTGCGCCACCTCGCCATAGCTGAAGCCCTTGGCGATGCCGGTCAGCACTTCGAGCTCGCGCTCCGACAGCGGTGCCGCGCCGGGCGCCTGATCCGCCGCCGGAGCTGCAGGAACAGCGTGGCCTGGCGAGCGTGCCGGTGTTGCGGCGAGCGCCGCCTGGCGCCGAATCAGCAAGCGCGCGATGCGCGGCGACAGCGGCGAACCGCCCAGTTGCAGGTGCTCGAGGTGCTCGCCCAGATGCTCAAGGCTGTCGTCCTTCAGCAGGTAGCCCGTCGCGCCGGCCTCGATCGCGGCCACCACGTGGGCGGCATCGCCGAAGACCGAGATGACCAGGACATCGCAACTGGGGTGGCGAGCGGCGGCAAATCGAATCGCGTCCAGGCCGGATCCGTCGGGCAGACCCAGATCGACCAGCACCACGTCGACTCGGTGCGTGCCCAGCCACAGGAACGCGTCATGCAAGGTCGACACCACGGCCGCGATGCGCACGCCAGAGCGCAACGCGAGCAGCGCACACAGCCGCTCGACGGTGAGGGGATCGTCCTCGATCAACAGCAGGTCCACGGGGCTTTGGCGTCGAGAGCCGCCGATTCTGCGGCGCCAGGATGTTGACGACCCGATTCGCAAGGCCACGAGTTAGGGGTCGCATGGGCGTGCGATGGCGCGACCGCCTGGCCACCGCCACAGTGCGACACCGTTTCAAGGAGCCGGCCATGGACCCTCGTTCCACCCTGCACAGTCATTGGCGTGCAAGCGATTCGCGCGAACTGCTGGATGCGCCGGTGACGGCCTTCATCGGCATCGCCCTGGATGGCGCTGCGGTCCTGCAACAGCTGAACGTGCGGCGCATCGTCGACCTCGCCTTCTCCACGCCCTTCCTGGCCGCCGAGCTTCTGGCAGGCGCGGCGCTGGACCCGACCCACGAGTTTCGACAGCTCGGGCGCGTGGCTGGCGATCTGGTCGACGGCAGCGGCATGCAGTTGCCGGTGGAGGCCTGGCCGGAGCAGCCTGCCGCGCTGATCAGCGGCCTCGGCAGCGTCATCGCCGACCGGCTGCGGCGCCACTTCGACCTGCACACCATCGGCGACGTTGCGACCTGGCCGCCATTCCTGGCCGCGCGCGCGCTGCTCGCCGAGGCCACCGGCCCCGGCGCGCCAGCGGCAGGCGTCGACTCCGGCACGCCGGTGGACCTGCTGCCGGGCAATGGCCCGTATCCGACCGATCGCGTCTATTACCGCAGCATCCTGCTGCGCCGCTTCGAAGACGAGGGCAGCGCTGGCAGCCCGATCGACGCCGCCGGCGGCCTGGACTTGGGGCGCACGCTCGATGCCACGGGCCAGGGCTTTGGCTGGGGCGCCTACGTCACCTGGGAGCAGGTCTGGTACGGCAAGCAGCTGGTGCTGGGCAACCTGCTGCACTCGCTGGCTCTGGCCCCGGGTGAAGCCACGCTGGTCTCGATCATCGACTGGACACGCAGCGTCAGTACCAGCGCCGTGGAGTCGGTCGACCAGCTCGATTCGCTCGCCGCCTCGACACAGAGCAACCGCGCCCTGTCCGAGGTGACCCAAGGCGTCACCAGCGAGGTGCAAAGCGGCTTCTCGAGCACGACTTCCAGCGCGAACACCGCCAGTGTCGGCGTCAGCGCGGGGCTGGCCGGAGCCGCCGGCGCGGTGGTTCCGTTCTACGGAGCGCTGTTTGGTGGCTCCGGCGGAGGTGGCGGCGGTACAGGCGGTGGCTACTCGACCACCAGCGGCCAGTCGACGACGGTGGCCTATACGTCGGGAACGCGCAGCACCTTCGCCGAGTACGCGCAGAACGTCAGCGAATCCACCCAGCAACAGGCGACATCGTCGCGCAGTCGGCGCGCGTCGATCGTGCAGGAGGTGCGCGAGTCCACCAGCGAGACCCTGCAAACGCGTGTGGTGGCCAACTACAACCACATGCACGCGCTGTCGGTCTGCTACTACGAAGTGGTCCAGGTGTTCCGCGTCGTGCTGCAGGTGGCACGCGCCGAGAAGGTGGCCTTCGTACCCATCGTGCCGCTGGACTTCTCCGACGACGCGGTGGTGGATCGCTTCGCCCCCATCCTGCGCACCGTGGCGCGCGATCCGAACCTGGCCAAGGTGCTGCGGATGCCGGTGCGCACGTCGCTGGTTGCACCGGTGACCGGGGCCCGCTACGAACGGCTGCCATCGCAGTTTCAGCCGTCCGGGGTCGCCAGCCCGCGGCGAAGCCGGGCGCGTACGGCGGCAAGCTTCGATCCCGATCCGCAGCCCTATGACCCGACTGCGTCGTCATGGTGGGACATGCTCGATCCGCGCCAGCCGTTTGTGATGGCGGGTCCGATCCAGGTCGGCTCGACCTCGCGGTTCGTGTCGGTCGAAGCCGCAACCGGCAGCGACGCGGCCGGCGTCACGGCGGTCCTGCGCGACGGCACCAGCTTCGGGCTCGCGCAGCCGGCGTTCGACCGTGCGGTGCTCGACGTTGAGTCGTTTGTCGTCAGCCTCGCCTCCGGATCGACAGGCAGCGAGGCGACGCTGGTGTTCGGCGTCAAGGAAGGCCTGGTCACGCAGCGCTTTCGCATCACGCTGCCAACAGCGGACGCCGAACCGCAGACCTTTGGTTCCACGCTGACCGCGCTGGTCGTCGTTGCCGGTGATGTCACCGCCACCGAGATGGCGCTGGCCCGGGCGCACCTGATCGCCGAGGCGGCCTGGTACACCGCGCGCATCTGGGAGCGTATCGACACGACGACAATTTCCGCGCTGCTGGCGCAGTACCGCTGGCAGGGCCGGGCGCTGCTGACCCGCATCGACCCGCGGCTTCTCGCGGTGACCGGCACGCATGCGGTGTTCCGCATGCTGCTGGACGAGGACGGGCAGGCGCAGTGGGCCGCCGAACTCGACCGCTGGGGCATCACAGGCCCTGGCGGCCGGCGCGAGGACTACGTGCCGCTGCCCACCGGTGGGGTGTTCGCCGAAGCGGTTCTCGGACGTGCCAACGCGGCAGAGAAGATCGACCTGACGCGTTTCTGGAACTGGCAGGATTCACCGCCACCGTTCGCCCCCCCGGCGATCGCCGCGCTGCAGGCCGGCCAGCAAGCGGCCACTCCGGCGCCAACGCCGGGCTCGCTTGACCCCAGCATCATCAACATGGTGCAGCCCAATGTGTTGCCGGCGCCGACCGGGCTGGGCGCGACGCTCGGGCTGCTGCAGGCTTCCAACCTGTTCCGCGACATGAGCTATGCGGCGCAGAACGCGGGTTCGCTGAACAGTGCGCTGGCCGCTGCAGGCGCGGCGCAGGCCGCGGCGCTTCAAGCCGCGCAACAGGCGTTTTCGACCGCGGCCGGGCTGGCTGCCAGTGCTTCGCTGACCGGCGGGCTGATGAACGCGCTGAAGAACGGTGACCTGCCGCCAGCGCCGCCACCGGCACCGGTTCCCGCACCGGTACCGGCGCCGGCTCCCGGGCCAGCACCGGCACCGGGACCCGCGCCTGGCCCGACGCCAGCACCAGCTCCGACGCCATCGCCCCCACCGTCGCCCTCACCGTCGCCCTCACCGTCGCCATCGCCCTCACCGCCGCCATCTCCAGCGCCGTCACCAGTGCCAAGCCCGCCCGCGCCTGCACCGGCGCCGCCTGCACCCGCGCCCGTGCCCGAGAGTTCGCTGCGTCAGTTTTCGCTCGCGCTGACCACACCGTATCCCTATGTCCTGTTCTCGCCCCTGTATGCGGTTGGCGCAGCAGTGCCCGAGCAGGTCTGGCAGCTGACCGGTTTGCCGCTGGACCTGATGCTGGCCTGGGAAGAGCGCCTTGGTTTCGGCAGCGACGATGCACCCGCAGTCGACGAACTGACCAAGACGCTGAAGACGCTGGCCATTCCCGTCGTTGGCGAGTTCATCGTTGTTGCTGACGCATTCCTTGCGGTGATCGACTTTGCCGGTTTCGAGGACCTGCTGTCGCGCGAAAGCTTCGACTACCTGCAGAGCCAGCTGGGAGCGCAACTGACGCTGATGCAGGCGGCGCTGTTCCCGGCCTTAAAGTGCCCGCAGTGGCTGACGCTGTCGATCGAGGTCGACGTGCCGGCCAGCGGGCTGGTGTCAACCGTGGTCATCGACGCACCGCCGCTGGCTTATGGGGCGCTGACCTCGGCCGAACAGGCCGCCGATGACCCCTGGTGGGCGGCCAGCGGTGGCAGCTACCTGCCGCTGCAGACCACGCTCGGCAGCACGACGCTGCAAGCGCGTGCCGAAGCGAGCGGAGACGGCGGCTGGCGCATCAGCTTCAGCGGCCAGCCACCGCTGGCCTGGAACTGGCCTGCGGTCGCAGCCGGCCTGGCGGCCCAGGCCGCGCAGGGGCTGGCTGAATTGTTCGCTGAACTGGGCAACGAGCCCGGACTGATCGAAGCCGTCGGAGAGCGCATCGGCATGCCCGACCTGCAGGCCCGCCTGGGCGCGGCGGCGTCGAGCTGGTTCAGCTGGTGCGCGGGCAACGTCTACGGTGTGCTGCAGACCGCGCTGTCGACCACGGTGGACTTCGAGCTTGAGCTGACCATCGCGCCAAACGCCACCGGTACCTGGTCGCCGACGGTCAGCGGTAGTCACAGCCGCTTTCCGCAATTCACGCTCTCAGCGGCCAAGCCGGGCGAAACCCCGCTGCCGCTGTACACCAGCCCGGCGCTCGAAGACTCGGCATTCGGCCCGGCTGGCTTGCTGCTGCCCACCAGCGGCGTGTCACACGCGGCGCCAACGCTGCCTTTCGACTGGTTCGCGGCCTGGGTTCGACCCTGATCACCCACCGCGGTGGTGAACGGGCGGCCCAGCCGCCCGGGCGGCATGCCCTCAATTTGCGGACGTGCAATCGGCGCCGGCTTAACATCGCCGTGGGCCGGTGACGCCGGGCCACGTGACGAGATTCGCGATCTGCCCGAACCGCCTATGGAATCGACCATGAGTTCTTCGAACCGTCCTGCCGATGCGCCCCAGCCTGCCGCTGCCAGCAACCTGAATGCCGCGATCAACCTGCGCCTGGCTCTGTTGGGTCTGCCCAACGCCGCCGACACGGACGGTGCCGCCGTCTCGAGCCTGGTGGCACCTATCCTGGCCCGGCAACGCGAACTCAGCCGAAGGTTGGCCGACCGACTGTGCCCGGTGGACCAACGCATCCAGGGCTTCTTGAACGACTACCTGGCCGAGGTGGGCCCGGCGCCGCAGCTGCCGCGCCGCACGCTGGTCCTCGACCAGCCGGGGCTGGCCCGCGCCTTGTCGCTGCCGGCCCATGGCGACTTCTTCAAGTCGCCCTTGCTCAGCAGCTACCGTCTGCGCAACGGCGTCCTGCACAACCCTGCAAGTGACCGCCGCACCACGGCCGGTGTGTTCCATCTGGTCGAAGGCGGGCTGCCGATACCGGACGACAAGTTCGGCGTGCCCAAGCTGGCGTTTTCACGGCTGCTGGCGCTGGCGCTCAACCCGCCGGCGGATGCGCTGCAGCTGCCCTTCACGGCCGACGAGGCGGTGCCGGCGGCGTGTTTCGTCTCGCTGCAACTGCGCCCGCTGGTGGTACCGGGGGTGCCTGGCTTCCTGACGGAAAAGCGCATGGAGACGCGCTTCTTCGTTCCGGGTTCGATGGTCGCCAACCTGGACTTCGTCGAATCGATCTTCGGCAACGGTGGCGACCCCTACCTGCCGGAAAACGATGCTTCGCTGAACCCCGATGGCTGGACCGGGCACACCGGCTGCGTGGTCCTGGCGCCGCATCTGGTGGGGGTTCCCAAGCATCTGCTGGGCTTGCCGCACTGGGATGCGGCAACGCCGCGGCAGCGGCGCGACGGCATGTGTTTCAAGAGCGAAGGTGAGCCCTACAACGGCGGCAGTGCCTTCAAGCTGTGCGCCCGCGACGCGCGCGGCGTGGTCGTGACGCTGATCGCCGACAACTACTTCGGCTACTGCAAGAAGGAAGTCAAAACGCAGATCAGCTATTCGGCCAACCTGTACGGTCTGGCCGAAGAAGAGCATGCCGGTGGGGCGCTGGTCTTTCCCAGCTACAACGAGGGGCAGGAGTACACCGACCTGACGGCCGACGGCGCCTACTCGCTGCAAGAAGTGCTCGCGCGCGATGCCAGGCGCTTCGTCGCCCAGCCCGAGGGGCACGCGCTGGACCGGCTGCATCCGCACCTGGTGCTGGTCCCGGCCAGGTCGACCTACAGCTTGCGCACGCAGACCGTTTCATGGGCCAAGGCCGATGGCAGCACGGCGTCGATCAAGCTGCTGGCCGGCAAGGTCTACATGGGACCGAACGGCTACCGGATGCAGATGGAACCCTCGCGTACCGATCAGCGGCAGTGGAACCTGGTCGGCACCTCGGCCGACGTGACCGCCTGCCACAAGCCGGCAACCGTTTCCGGCGGCGGCAAGTCGGAGATCTCCAAGGCGCTGTCCGATGCGATCCTTGAAGGCTATGTTTTTGTGCCCGGCATCGACAGCGACATGGAAGCCGTGGCGGCGATCCTGGCACGCGACTTCTCGGGCCGCTTCCGCGACCCGGCCAAGAACGGTGTCGACCATCGCCTGATCCTGAGCAGCGAACGGTCGATGGGCAGCGTCATCAAGCTGTTGACGCCTTCCAGCCAGGAATACAACGACGAATACAACGACTGGTTGTCGGCCATCGCGCAACACATCAAGGAGCTGGTCTTCGTGGTCAAGCGTTTCCACCGTCCGGAGTGGGGCAACGACTGGCGCAAACACTACTCGGTGGACGTGGTCAATGGGCGGCAGGGCTATTCACTCAAGCTCGACGGCCGCAAGCTGATCGTCAATACGCTGCGCATCGGATTCGCCAAGGACGGTTCCTGGCGCGTTTTCGGCCTGCGGCACGACTTCCACCCGGCGATCAAGGTGCAGACCGAAGACGACATCAGCGCCAGTGTCGTCGTGCCGGCGGGCGTTCTCAGCGGGCAGGCCGGCGGGGAGTCGCAGAAGTACGTGCAGAACTGCGAGCGCTACCTGTTCCAGCGGCCCGATGACGCGATTCATCGCGGCTACGATGGCCAGGCCGAAGCCGACATCGCCTTGCCCGACTCGTTCATGTCCAACTTCGCGCCGCTGCAAGCGACCGATGCGCGCGAACTGGCCGACGACGCCATCGGCTTCAACGCCTTCACCGCACCGATGCAGCGCCTGATCCAGGCTGCTGCCGATGCGCCGGACGGTGCGTCGCCGCGCTACTTCGTCTCGTCGGCGCACCCGCGCATGGTCGGTGGCAAGCCGACCAAGAACCCGCGTTACCTGCAGCTGCGCACCGACATCGCCAACCCAAAGGAGACTGCCGCGGCGGAACTGGCGATGTGCCTGTTTCGCCGGCAGCCCAGCGGCCAGGCGCAGATGACGCCGGTGCACGTGGTGGCCACCGGGCGGCGCAACAACCCTCCGGAAGAAGGCATCCGGCCGCTGTGTCCGTACAACCCCTTGCACTACATGGAGCTGCCGGAGCTGTTCATGGAGTACATCAGCTCGATGACCGGCAAGTCCCCGTCGACCACCGGTGCCGGCTCGGAAGGCGCGCTGACCAAGGGGCCGTTCAACATGCTGCCGGCCATCATCGACCTCAACGCCGCCTTTGTCTCGCTGGCGCTGACCGGGCACGATGCCTGGATCTCGGCGGCCGGCTATGTCGGCCCCAATGTGCGTGTCGACCACGACATCAGCCTGCTGGTGCCGGAGATCTTCGCGCGCATGAGCCCGGCCGAACGCGATGCGCGACATCTGATCGCCGAAGGCGCGCTGGAACGCATCGAGGACTTCCAGCACCAAGGCAAGCCGGTGCTGGCCAGCCGCCTGGGATACCGCGTCACGGCGCGTTTCACCGGCAACTACTTCGGGCGCGTGTTCCTTCATCCGCATGCCGTCTTCACCGAGGAGATGCTGCGCCCGGAGCTGCAGGACATGGACGTCTTCGTGGATGGCGTCTCCAACATCGTGGCCACCCATCAGCGCGTGGCCGAGTCCTACTTCGCCGACGGCACGATTTCGCTGGCCTGCCCGCCGCTCAGGGCGTTGCTGGAAATCATGGCCAGGGGCCGCACCGACAGTGGCCTGGATCTCGCATCGCCTGAACTGCGTGCGCTGTTTGGCCGTGACAGCGTGCTGGCCAGCGACTGGTACTCCCAGCGATTGGACGCCAAGCAGCGTGCCGACGAGAAGCGTCTGACGCGGGCCGTGGCCTCGCTCTACGAGTTCATGGACCGCCCGGACAACGCCGGTGTCGTCGCGCGCCTGGGGATCGCCCAGAGGCGGTCACAGACACAGATCGAGCGCGCGCGTGCCGGTTCGCCGGAGTACCGGGCCTGGCTGGTCGGTACGATCGGCCTGCAGCCGCTGGACCGCGACCATTGAGCGAAGGGCGCGCTTTGGGGCCTGGCTCGGCGTGCGCTGATCGGGCCTTTTCATTTCAGGACCTGCCGCACCACGCCTGGATGGCGGCGCGGACCTCGACCGGGCGTTCCGTCAGGGGCCAGTGCTGGCAGTCGATGACCAGGAGTTCGACATCGGGCAACCGGGACAGCACGGCGCGCATCGCAGCCACATCGGCAAAGGTCGCGCCGCCCGACAGCAGCGCCAGCACCGGCTGGCGGATTGCAGCCAGATCGGGTGGCGGCCGGAACATCTCGGCCAGGTCCTGCAGGTAGCTTGCGCTGCGCGTGTGTCGCAGGTCGGCGCATGCGGAGCTGTAGCGGCGCACGAACGCGGCTTCGGCCTGTGGTGTCGTCAACGCCTGGCGCGCCAGCAGGTCCAGTTGAAAGAGGTCCTGTGGCTGGACCTGGCGGCGACGCAGCCCAAGGCGATTGAGGCCCCGCGCGCACAGCGCCGCCATGCGCAGCAGCGCTGTGCTGGCCGCCAACAGCCGCCAACGACCGTGCAGGGCCTGGCGGGCTACCGGGTCGATCAAAACCAGGCCTGCCGTGCGTTGCGCGTGCTGCCAAGCGAAGTGCAAGGCGACCTGGGCACCCAGGCTGTGGCCGATCAGGATCGCCTGGCGGTGGCCCTCCAGATCCAGCAGCGCCGCGATGTCGTCCACCCAGAATCGCAGGCCAATGGCGCCGCGGGTGGACGACGCGCCGTGGCCGCGCAGATCCAGCCGGATCAGCGTATGGCTTCCACGCAGCGTGCTTTGCTCAACAAACTCCGACCAGCGGCTGAGGTTGCTGGCCAGGCCATGCAGCAGCACCAGCGGTGGGCAGTGCGTCGGGGGGACGGCAGGACAAACCCGGTACACGATGCATGCGCCGTCGCTGCGGCGCAAGGCGCCGCAGCGCTCGGGCGCAGGCTGCTTGGTCAACATGGTGGTCGATTTTCCGCCCGCGCGGGCCGGGTCACGCGGGCGCACAGGTGCGAGGATGCTGCGGTTGCAGAATGCGGCATGGCCAACTTTGAACGCCAGCCTCCACCGGCGCAGGAATGGGTCGACTCGATGCGCCGGGCCGTGGGTCTGCGCGCGGTACCGCTGGCGGTCTGGCTGGCGCTGGTTGCCTCGCCGTGCCAGGCCGGACCCGACCCGGCCGAGCCTGCGCCGGCCACCATCACGGTGTTTGTGGTCTCGCACGGGTGGCATAGCGGCATCATCGTTGCGGCGGCGCTGGCCGACGCGCATGACTGGCCGGCACGGCGGGAGTTTCCGCGCGCCGAGTACTACGAGGTCGGATGGGGTGACCGCGACTACTACCAGGCCCGGGATCCAGGTTGGTGGCTGGGTCTGCGCGCGCTGCTCTGGCCAGGCCCCGGCGTGCTGCAGGTGGTGGCGCTGAGCGGCCCACCCCAGACGGCCTTTCCGGGTGCGCCGATGCAGCCCGTGCGGCTGCATCCGCAAGGCGCAGCGCGCCTGGGCGCCTCGATCGCCGCCAGCCACGAGCGTGATGCCGATGGCGCCGCCATCCCACTGGGCCGTGCGCTTTACGGGGAGGGCCGTTTCTACGCCTCTGTGGAGCGCTTCCACCTGTTCTTCACCTGCAACGTCTGGGTGGCGCGCCGCCTGCGCGAAGCGGGCCTGGATCTGCAGCCTGCCTTCGCGCTGACTGCGGACATGCTCATGCGCCAGCTGGCAGGCTCCACACCCGACCAGGCCACGGCGGTGCCTGCTGGTCCAGCGGCCCCGCACTGACGACAGTCGCTGCCGTTGACGCGGCTCAGAGCTTGTGAAGATATGAATCGTGCCCGCGCCGGGGTGGCCAAGGGCCGTGGGCAAGG
>WBZP01002083.1_pt2 | contig 18441 bp, 15 predicted proteins | sample 5204301 | NCBI WGS metagenome assembly WBZP01 (sample SAMN12412401, study PRJNA552823) | activated sludge metagenome | isolation source: activated sludge from nitrification reactor of wastewater treatment plant... | place: USA: Pennsylvania | collected 2017 | reverse complement strand
CAGCGAACATGCAAAAGCGTCAATGCTGGCCCAGGCGGACGGCGCGCAGGAGTTGACATTACCGGGCTCGCCGGGGGTTGTCGTTCGGCACTTCCGCCAGATCCTGATGTGGCCGTTGCGGATCATGCCCGGGCAACTCGAAGGAACCCACAACGCGAAACATTGGGAACTGCTCGATGCCTCGGATGCGGATTGTCTGTGGCAGGAGGTCGTGGATGAATTCGACGATCCGAAGAGCTTTCAGGAGAGGCACTACAAGGAATTCATTACCTTTCTGCCTTTCGTCCAGCGTTTCCTCTATGGCGACGGCGTGCCGCACAGCGGCCAGACGGGCGCCGGCCGGTCGCCCATGCGCGTCTTGCGCCGGCGCGACATCCAGCAGATGCGAGTGATGCTCGACCAGGACTCGCCGCCGCTGTTGTTCCAGATCGCCCATGTCGACCTCCATTTCTTCTACGACACGGACATCATCATCCTGGTCGTGGAGTTCTTCGCCAGCGATCTGCCTCTGCTGTCAGCCGAAGACGTGTTGTTCAAGATCGGTCGGGCTTATCCAGGGTATTGGGAGGCTAGCGGCCAGGGCGCGCACTGTCCGTATCGGGTGGAATGGTTGTCCGGCACCGGTGAGACGCTGGCCGTGTCCGACTACGATAACCGGCAGAAGTACCTCGAGTTCACCTGTCGGCAGCGTTCGCCCAACGTCGCCGCTCATTGGGAGTATCTGCTGCGACCTCTGGCGCTCTACCGTTCGCAGAGTGAAGGGCTGATTCGCTTTCGCCAGATCGAATACCACCGCATGCCTCTGCTTGCCTATCTCAGCTTCGATGATCCGCAGCGCCTTACCCTTGGCGATTTTGCGCGACTGGCGCTGGTCTCGAAAGCCGGGCCATCCGACACCTTGCCCTGCTCGACAAAGCAACTGGCCGATTTCGACGAGAACTACTGCTACGACAGGTTCTGGGATCCGGACGACCCGGCCCTGTCGTGTCGCTACCTGTGCTGCGATCACGCCTTCGTCGTTGTCGGCAAGGCCAGCGACCCCTTTTTTGTCGACCCGGAAACCGGCATACTGGGGCAGTTCCGCCACCAGCATTTCCTGATGAACCTGATGGCCCACTTTCAGAAGGCAGCCTTGATGCTTTTCTCCGAGTGGCTGGTTGTCGCGATCAGCAAGCTCGATATCCACGAGCTCGATTCGATCAAGGCCTTCAAGCGGGAAATCCGGCTGCTGCTGGGGTCGTTTCTGCGCTTTACGGAGCGCTGCTGGTTTCCGGTGGTCTCCAACCAGGCGCAGGTCGGCGACTTGTTCCGGCTGCTCACTCACCATCTGGACACCCAACGAATCTATCAGGACGTCAGCGCGTCAATCAAGGACATGAATCAATACCTGGACAGCGACAGTCTCCGGCGGCAGGCGAACACCGTCGTCCGTCTGACGGTGGTAACCACTCTTGGGCTGATCGCCACCGTGTCGACCGGCTTTCTCGGGATGAACATCATTGACGAGGCCAACAGTCCCGTGTGGGTCAAGCTGCTGATCGTGATTGCCGTGTTCATTCCCAGCACCCTGCTGGTCAACTATGCGGTGGCTCGTTCCAAGGTTCTTTCGGATTTCCTGGAGGCCTTGGCCGACCGGCGGCTGACCTGGTGGGACAGGAGCAAAATACTGCTTCGCCTCTGGCGGGACCCGTCGCAGGAGTCAGTGAACAAGCCGCCATCGTGAAGGAGATCTCGCGCGACGCCTGGCTCGCCAGCCCGCGGGCAGCGAAATGCGTTTCCTCGTCAAGAGGCACTCAAGAAGGCTGATATATTGACTGCGGCGCCGGAGGGTTTATACTCTCCATCGTCGGGAACTGAACGACCACGCCGCAGACAGCCTCCTGCACGCCTGGGTAACGGGCGCGGTTACAACAAGCTCTGGATCCATCTGTTGCATCATCGTGCAGGTGCCCGTATGGTCTTCCAGGGACCCGTCTGGCGCACAGCACGGCGAGGATTCGCATGCGGAGGGAACACGTCGATGTCTGCCGCTTCACGGTTTCTACGGTCTTTCAGTGCACCGGCATCCTTGGCATTCTTCATTGCGCTGATTGGCTGCAGCGACGAATCGATGGGAGGTGACAGCGTGCTGTTCAACAAGGAACGCCGTGTGCTCGCGGGCACAACTTTGCTTGGCAAGACCGGTGTCGCGATCGAGATCAAGCCTGCGCTGGAAGTGCGCAATACAGTCCAGTACGTGACCCTGATCGTGCCGGCAGCGGGCCAGTGGCGAAGCGGGTCTGAACCAGGCGCGCTGATCGACCCAAACGGCAAGTCGCAGCGGATCACGGTCGAACTTGAAGCGGAAAGCGGGCGCCGTTTTCTTCTTGACAGCCCGGCCTTCGGCCGTGGGCTGATGTTCTCCCGTGTCGATCCTGCCACAGCGCCCGGCGCGCCTGATCTGCCCAGGTCGGAACGCTTTGTGCGCCTGCACCTCAAGGCCGATCCATCGATGAACGTCGACGAGATCCAGTGGCAGGATCTCACCAACAAGTAGGCAACGCCAAGCGCGCGAGGATCGCACATGCTCACGGTAAATGATCTCCGACCCGCCGACATCCTCCTCTCCACCGGGGACGCGGCCGCCTCTTCAGCCATTCGCTTCGGAACCGGCTCCCGTTTCAGTCACGCGGCGCTCTACGCCGGCAACGGGGAGATCATCGAGGCGATCGGGGAAGGCGTAGTACGCCAGTCCCTGGCTCGCGCGATGCGCGACGACACGCTTGTTTGCGTTTATTGGCGAATCGGCATGTCCGATGCCCAGGCAGGCCAGGCTATCCGTTACGCGACCGTGCAGATCGGCAAGCCCTATGATGAGCTTGGCGCCGTGGGCGCCGGCGTAACCTCGGGGCGTGGCTTTGTCCTCAGCGTCTTCGCCGGTGCCATCAACCCCATCGCGGCACTGGGCGTGAACGTTGCCATCGCGGCTGACGTGATCAACCGTCTTAATCCGGAACGTACCTTCTTCTGTTCCGAACTCGTGGCCCTGGCGTTTGAGAAGGCCGGGGTTCCCCTCGGCAGGGGCGCGGCCAGTACGACCCCCCAGGATGTGGCATCGGCCCACGTTCTGAACCTGATCGGGACACTCAAGGGCGAATAGGGCACTTCGGGCGTACCTGCCAAGCGCGTTGGCAAACCTGGAACTCTCGTCGTCCCTGCGGGTCCGGCATACCGTCGGCAGCAGGTTTGCAGCGCGTTTGCGGAAGCCGATTTAATGTTGAATTGCGGACATCTGTGTCGCGCAAGCGCCGTTAACTGGCTATCATGCTGGCTGGACATTCCTGTTACCCTTAGAACAAGCCAATGCGCAAGAACCTGCCCATCAGCGATGTCGAGACGATTCTTCCCGACAACGAGTTCATCTACTCCCGTACGGATTTGAAGGGTGTCATTGTTGAGGCCAATGAGGCCTTTGCCAGGGTGAGTGGTTTTCGACCCGAGGAGATGGTCGGTCAGCCGCACAACATCGTGCGTCATCCCGAGATGCCCGAGGAAGCCTTTGCCGACCTTTGGCGCGATCTGAAGGCAGGCGGACCGTGGCGCGGCGTCGTCAGGAACCGACGGAAGGATGGCGGCTACTACTGGGTGGTCGCAAACGTTTCTCCAGTGCGCGAGCACGGTCAAGTCGTTGGCTACCAGTCGGTGCGCAGTCGGCCGACGCGGGAAGAAATCGGCGCCGCAGATGCTGCCTATCGGCGCCTGCGGGAAGGGGATCGAACACTCGGCATCGAACATGGCCGGGTGATCAGGCGTCGCGCCCGCTGGATTGCCGGTTTTCTTTCCCTGCGTGTTCAACTAGCGGGTATCGCCTTGGCCGAGCTCGCTGCGACGGCACTCTATTTTGTCGCCAGTCGCGGTGCCGAGCGGCCGTTGGTCGCCGACATTCTGGCCGGAGTCCTCGTCGTGTACGGGCTTTTCTTCCTGTTTCACTACCGGCCTGGATTGAATCGCCACTTGGCGGAGTTCTTGGCCTGGGTCGACCGCATTCTGACTACCGGGAATCTCAAGCAGCGATTCGAATCGACCCGCATGGATGCGCTCGGATCGATCGTTCGCCAAACAGACAAGTTTGTCTGTTCGGTTCAGGCGACCGTCCAGGGAATGGCGGACGTGGCGGCGCACGTTCGCGCGGCAACGCGTGAAGTGAGCCAGAGTGTCGATCAGGTGCAAGGGTCTGCCCGCAAGCAAAGCGAGGCGACTTCCGCGGCTGCCGCGGCCGTTGAAGAGGTCACGGTATCGATCGGCGAGGTGGCTGAACATGCACGTTCCACCCGCGACGTGGCGCACCAGACCAGCGAAGTGTCACACGAGGGGGCGGCGCGCTCGGAGCAAGCTTGTGCGGCGATCACTTCTCTTTCGGAAACGGTGAAGATGTCCGCCGGGCAGGTGGAAACGCTCGGCCACCGCTCAGCTCAGATAAGTCAGATCGCCGCGGTGATCAAGGAGATCGCCGATCAGACGAACCTGCTTGCCTTGAATGCGGCGATCGAAGCGGCGCGCGCCGGCGAGCAGGGTCGTGGTTTCGCGGTCGTCGCCGACGAGGTGCGCAAACTGGCCGAGCGTACCGGGAAGGCGACGCAGGAGATCAGCAGCATGATCGCAATCATCCAGGACGAAACCCAGCTCGCCGTAGACAGCATGCGCGCAGGCGCCACGCAGGTGGGCGATGGCGTAAGTCTGGTTCACTCTGCTCAGGCTATCCTGCAACGCATTCAGGACGAAATGCTCGAGACCATGCGACGCGTTGACGAGATCTCGCATGCTTCGTCCGAGCAGCAGGTGGCGATGACACAGTTGGCTCAGAACGTGGAACAAGTGGCCCTGATGACCGAAGACAACGTCTCCGTTGTTGCACAAAGCGGGCTTCTCGTGCAGAAACTCAGCGCGACTGTCGACCGGATGGAAAAAGCGGCGAATCAGTTTGTGGTTTGAAGTGAAGGTGCGGGGGCGGTGCGCCTTTGCCCCCTGCTGCCGAGCAAGTGGGTGGGCGTAACGGGCTAGCCGAAGGGAACGATCAGTTTGTCCCAGCCGGAACCATTACCGATGCTCTTGCGGTCATCATGGCTGAGTGCGGCTATGCGTTGTTCGAGGTCCGAGATTGATGCCCCGAGACCCTTGAACTTCCGACGATCCGGCCCGCTCCGCCGCTCGTTCCCGGCGCGCCGGTCGGCTTCCTTCCGCCGATCGCCTCCTTCGCGGCGGTCGCCCCGTGCCGACGAGGGTGGTTTGGCAGCCTGGCACAGATCCAGCAACTCGTTCTTGTTCGTCATCCGGTTCTCCTTCCCTGTTTCTCAACATCCGGCCTGTTCGATCAAGCCGGCAGAACAATCCATTGCGCTCAATTGGACGCGCGGCGACGATCGGTATCACCGCGAAGTGCTTGACGACGCTGAGGGAGTCTCGCTTTTCTCCGCCAGGCCTGCGACAGCGCGCACGGTCTGCCGCCCTGCGGCGAGCAGCGGTGCGCGCACGTTGCCGGGCGGCAGCGCGCGAGTCGTTCTGAAAGCAGGCGGACCGGCCAGCAGACGAGCAATCCCAGCCGGCGAATACAGCGCCGCAGCGACGATTCGAGCCGGTTGACCAAACGCAGCGCCCATCGGGCAACAACCATCATTCAGGCCCTTTTCAACATGCACGCGAACTGACCATGGCCTGGCACCGGCGTCAGTATCAGTATCAGCCAGGTGCGAATCCGAACGGGTCAGCATAGAAAGACCTGCACCCGCACATATCGTCACTTGATCACTATGGGATATTGGGGCGAGCGTCGAGAGGTCAATAGATGTGCTCACCACGGGTTTGCTCCAGTCGCCCAGCGCTTGTTGCAGATCGTCCTTTCTCCAGCAGGCGTCGGATATCATAGGAAGTCTGCCTCACGCACCTAAGAAGTGTGAACGTGCTTTTACAAGTTTCTCGCTGGTGAATGCTTTCCGGTCAGGCGCAGCGCCGGCCTGTACAAAGAACAAAAAAATCCCGGCGGGTTGATCAGACCGCTGCCGGGACAAGGGGAGGATTCACTAACCAGGGACTAGGCTTGACGAGACGATTACCTACCACAGGCCGGAGACTGGCACCGCCAGCCGAAGCCAAGCAATTTGCCACGAGGTCCTTCTCGAATCACGTCGGCAAGCATTGCCTTCATCTCTTTGATCGGCCCGCCCGGGAAGAACTTTAGGGCAAGAGAAAAAAAATCTTGCCGAGAGCGAGGCGCACGACGACCCTCTGGGCGGCGACAAGGGCCGGGTTGGCGCCGGCGGATTGCTGAAGCCACGAACGCCACCCGATGTGCAGTCGACCACGGGTCAGATCCTGAACCGCCCGGCTGCCGTGCGCATCACGCTGGCCAGATCTTCCAGCGAGCCGGCAGATCGCGCCGTTTGGTCGGCCGCCCGGCTGTTCTCCTCGCTGGTGTCGGCCATTGTTTCGACGTGCGTGGCTATATCGTGGCTGGCTTCCGATTGCCGGACGAGAGCGGAGGCGATCTCCGTCACGACAGCGATGACATGTTCTGCACCATCCTTGATCTGGTTGATGGCGTTGCCGGCTTGCTGTGCCAGATCGACGCTTGTGTCTACGCTGAGTACGGTATTGTTCATCGCCCCGACGGCGAGGCGGGCGCTGCTCTGAATGCCGCTGATCATCTGTGCGATCTCTTCCGTGGCTTTGGTCGTCCGTTCAGCGAGCTTGCGAACCTCGTCGGCGACCACCGCGAAACCGCGACCCTGCTCGCCAGCACGTGCGGCTTCAATAGCCGCGTTCAGGGCGAGAAGATTCGTCTGCTCGGCGACCTCCTTGATGACCTGAACAACACTGGAAATCCGATCCGATTGTTTCCCCAATTCACCGATGGTGTCGGAGGCGCCACGCACGGTCTGGGCCATCTTCGTCATGGTTGCCGCTGCGTCGTGGATGACCAGCCCTCCCTGGGTGGAGAACTCACCTGACCGACGCGAAACGTCGTGCGCCTCACGACCTTTCTCCGACATCCCGCTGATGCTCGAAGTCACCTCCTCGACCGTCACCGCTATTGCTGCGGCCGCCTTGGCCTGCTTGGCGGAGGTGCCTGCAAGCTGTTCCGAAGATATCGTCAGCGCGTGCGACGCGTTTGACAGCTCTCCGACATTGTCGAGAATGACATGCAGGGTGCTCTGAATGGTCTGCATCAGGGCATTGAACGAGGCCGCCGTCGATCCGACTTCGTCACTTCCCAGTACCGGAACGCGTCGCGTGAAATCGGAACTGTGCTCGATCTCTCCGATTACGGCCTGCATCGCGCGCAGCGGCCGAGTGATCGAGCGAATGATAAACCAGGAACAGACCATACTGAGCAACAAGCCGAGAGCAAGGATGCTCAGCACAAGAAGTGTCGTCGTCCGGCCGGCTGCCGCGCGTATTTCGAATTCCTCACGGGCCTGCGACTGTTCCAGCGTCATCAGCTTTGACAGGGCGAGTCGCGCCTCGGAAAACGAGCGTGCGCCATCACCCTTCAGGTTTGTCATAGCCGCCTCATAGTCGCCTTTTCTGGCCAGGTCAACGGTCTGTCGGCTGTTGCTCAGATACTTCGCCCACGCTTTGACGAATTCCTCGGCAACCTCTTTCTCCTCAGCGCCCACGGTCGACGCATGGACTTTCCAAGCTTTCTCGACCCGCTCAATGGCCTTCTCCGCTTCCTTGAAGGGTCCCTCGGCTGCGCTGGAACTTTCGGCGTTCATGCCTACAACGACATGGTTCTGTTGCAGATAGATCCCGTCGAGCACTTCGGCCAGATTGATCAGGGAAAGTGTGTTGCTCTCGTAGATCGCCCGTAGTCCCTGATTCGCCCCGTAGATGCCGCGCAGGCCGACAAAGCTGGTCAGGCCAGAGATGACAAGCACGACGGCAACGAGCAGTACCAGCCGGAAACCGATGTTGATTCGTCCGAGCATGCTTGGCCCCTTACTGAGTCTGAGTCCGATACTGTGCCTCTACTTCTTCCTGTAGAAGTCGACGACCTTCTTTGCTGTTCCGACGGGCTGTCCAATGGTGACCAGGGCCATCGGGCGAAGCATGAGAGGTGCCTTGACCACTTTGCTGTCGCCGGGTGAAGCCTGCATGAAGACATCGGCTGCGGCGCCAAAGCCGCCGGGGTTTCGTGATACCCAGGTGATCACCTCCTTCGGTGAGCGAACTTCAGTCGCCCCCTGGACATAGTCGGCACCGTCCATCATGGCCTTCTTGAAAAACTGGCCAGGCGCCAGCGACGGTTCAGTGACGACCACCTTGATCGGCAGGTCGGGGCCGCCAACCTCGTTCCAGTTGACGATCTTGCCGGTCGCGATGCCTTTCAACTGCGTCTTGTTCAACGATGCCACAGGGTTGCTCTTGTGCACAATGACTACCAGTTCGTCCGCACCGATTTCGGTGAACACCAGATTTGCCGGTACCTTGATCTCACGCCCCTCTGCCTTGGCCGCCTTCTGCGCGGCACCTACGGAGTCGACCAGCGTGTCGCCAACGGCGGCGATAGGCACCTTGCCGTCGATCAGGGCGAGAACGCCTCGGCCGGTCCCTACTCCGGAGAACTTGAGGTCTACCCCGGTAGCGGCCTTCAATTCGGCTGCTCTGGGCTCGATGACTTCCTTTTGTGGCGTCGTACCGCCAGCAATTTCCAGAGTTTCCGCATTGACGGCTAAGGCCCATAAGGAGGCAGTAATGGTGACGAGGGCGACAACGGATCGGATGGGACGCATGATCAATCTCCTGGCAAATGGATCGCGGAAGGCAAGGCGATAGTGAGTTGATTGACGGCAGATCTGCCGGACAACTTTAGGCCTCGTGGCCAGCCGTCGCACGGTCCGGGCGCTCGCCTTCCGGCAGATCGCAAGACACGGCTGCCTTGCCGGGGCAATGCCCGCGGTGCGGTCAGTACTGCCTAGCTGCCTAGCGGATCGTCCCCCCGGGGAGCATGTTCTTGCGGTAAAATGCGCCGCTTACCCGAGGAGCGACAGGATGCGCTTTACTGGCTCAGAAAGTTACGTGACGACACGCGATCTGACGCTCGCGGTGAACGCGGCCATCACGCTGCAGCGACCCCTGCTGATCAAAGGCGAACCGGGAACCGGCAAGACCATGCTCGCCGAGGAGGTGGCTGCCGCTCTTGCCCTGCCGCTTTTTCAGTGGCACATAAAATCGACGACCAAGGCGCAGCAGGGTTTGTACGAATATGACGCCGTTTCGCGCCTGCGCGACTCGCAGCTCGGCGAAGCGAAGGTTGCCGACATCGGCAGCTATATCCTCAAGGGAGTGCTGTGGCAGGCGTTCGAATGTGAGACCCCGGCGGTCGTGCTGATCGACGAAATCGACAAGGCCGATATCGAGTTTCCGAATGATCTGCTGCGCGAACTCGACCGCATGGAGTTCTTCGTTTACGAAACGCGGCAGAACATCCGTGCTCGCCACCGTCCGCTCGTTTTCATCACGTCGAACAACGAGAAGGAGTTGCCAGATGCCTTCCTTCGCCGGTGTTTTTTTCATTATATCAAGTTTCCTGACAAAGACACAATGACGCGCATCGTCGACGTGCATTTTCCGGGGCTTAAGCCGGCACTGTTGCGCGAGGCTCTGGAAGTGTTCTTCGAGCTGCGCGAGATTCCCGGCCTGAAGAAGAAGCCGTCAACCTCCGAGCTTCTCGACTGGCTCAAGTTGTTGCTGGCCGAAGACATTCCTCCGGAGGTCCTGCGCAGCAAGGATCAAAAGGCTGCCATCCCACCCCTGCACGGCGCGCTGTTAAAGAACGAGCAGGATGTTCATCTTTTCGAGCGTCTCATTTTCATGGCGAGGCACAACCGCTGAGCCGACGGCGGCAGTGCGCGGGACAACGGCCGCCCATGTGCAACGCGTCGCTCTGCAATCGCCTCGCATGACCCGCCGGCAGCGAATCAGGCAATGCTGATCGATTTCTTCCTGCACCTGAAGGCCAGACGATTACCCGTGTCGATCAACGAGTTCCTGGCGTTGTTGCGGGCGCTGCAGGAGCACGTCATCGAACACAGCATGGACGATTTCTACGTTCTTTCCCGCGCTCTGCTGGTCAAGGACGAGACCAACTTTGACAAGTTCGATCGCGCTTTCGGGGAATATTTCAAAGGCGTCGAGGCGTTGCCGGGGATGGATGTCCTCATCCCGGAAGACTGGTTGCGCAAGGCCGCCAAGAAGCATCTGACCGACGCTGAACGGGCCAAGCTTGAAAAGCTGGGCTGGGACAAGCTGATGGAGACTTTCAGGCAGCGTCTGGCCGAGCAGAAGGGGCGTCATGCCGGCGGCAGCAAGTGGATCGGCACCGGGGGCACGTCACCATTCGGGCACGGTGGCACACACCCCGAGGGAATCCGCATCGGGGGCACGAGCGAGAGTCGCTCGGCAGTGAAGGTCTGGGACAAGCGCGAATACCGCAATCTCGACGACAGCGTCGAACTCGGTACGCGCAACATCAAGCTCGCCCTGCGCCGCTTGCGGCGCTTTGCGCGCGAGGGCGCCGCCGAAGAACTCGACCTGGAAGCCACCATCGCCGGAACCGCACGCAACGCCGGCTGGCTCGATCTCAAGCTGCGGCCGGAGCGCCATAACGCAGTCAAGGTATTGCTCTTGCTCGACATCGGCGGCTCGATGGACGACTACGTCCGGGTTTGCGAGGAACTCTTCTCCGCTTGCCGCAGCGAGTTCAAGCATCTGGAACACTACTACTTCCACAACTGTATATATGACTACCTATGGCGCGACAATCGTCGCCGTCACAGCGAGCGTGTGCCGACCAATGACTTGATGCACACCTACGGCAATGACTACAAACTGATTCTTGTTGGTGACGCGGCGATGAGCCCTTACGAGCTTGTTCAGCCTAACGGCAGCATAGAGTTCAACAACGCTGAACCGGGCGCGCTGTGGTTGCGTCGGTTGACCGACGCTTGGCCGCACGCGATCTGGCTTAACCCGGAGCCGGAGCATTCCTGGCAGTACCGGCAGTCGACCTCGCTGATCTACAATCTTCTTGGCGGGCGCATGTTTCCGCTTACGCTCGACGGACTGGAGCGGGGGATGCGCCTGCTCAGCAAAGCATAGGCGGGACGACGGCGGAGGAGCACCGATGTGTACTGATCTACCCCAACTCACGACCATTGCCCTGAGCCTGCAGGACGGGCTGGCGGAGGTTCGGCTCGATCGGCCTGAACGCTCGAACGCCATGAACGAGGCCATGTGGCAGGAATTGCGTAGCGCGTTTTCCTGGGTCGACACGCAGCCGGCCGCGCGCGTGGCCGTCCTTAGCGGCGCCGGCCAACACTTTTGTGCCGGTATCGATCTCGCGATGCTGGCCAGCGTCGGCGAGGTCGTCGCGCAAGAGGACCCGGCGCGCGGCTGTGAGGCGTTGCGGCGGCTGATCCTGGATCTGCAGGACTGCCTGTCGGCCATCGAGCGCTGCCGCAAACCCGTCCTGGCGGCGATTCAGGGGGCCTGCATCGGTGGCGCCATCGATCTCGTGACTTGCTGCGACATGCGTTATGCGTCGGCCGAAGCCAACTTCTCGGTACGCGAGATCGATGTCGGAATGACGGCCGATGTCGGTACGCTGCAGCGCCTGCCGAGACTCATTCCCGAGGGCGTCGCGCGCGAGCTGGCGTTCACCGGACGTACGATTACGGCTGACGAAGCGCAGCGGATTGGCCTGGTCAATCGTGTATTCCCGGCCTCCGGGGAATTACGCGCTGGCGTGCGCCAAATCGCCATGAGCATTGCCGGCAAGTCGCCACTGGCCATGCGGGGAACCAAGGAAATGCTCAACTACGGACGCGACCATTCGATCGCCGACGGGCTCAACTATGTCGCGACATGGAACGCTGCCATGCTGCAGTCGGCCGATCTCAAAGAAGCGATGTGTGCGCTGCGTGAGAACCGCCAGCCACGTTATCGCGACTGAGTCGCGCCTGCCCCTCCTTGGTTTCACGTTGAGTCTGGGCCGGCTGGCTTGTTCAACGCTGGCCGCTCACCATGCGAAACGGTGGTGGAGCCGCGAGAAACTGGCGCGCAAGAAGCGTGAATCATCAGGTCACGGGCGACGTTCGGTTATTGGAGGTCAACCGGGCATGTCAGCGCGACCCACCAATCTCCATTCCTAGAACCTTTCTGCCGGCAAGTCGAAGGAGAAGTGGAAACAGGAGGAAGCTCAGTGCGGTGGCGAGCCCTGCTCCAGTCATGCCGGCGACCGGCACTGCGATGGTATTGAGCAGGAAATTGCACGACAGCAATCCCAACATGAGCAGGGAATGCATCCCGGGGCGGCCAGCGAGAAGCAATACATTCCAAAAAGGAGAGAATCCAGCGCCTGCCGTCACGCCAAACAAGAGCAGCAGCAGCACCCAGAGCCCATCGTGCAAGCCTGGATCCAGCCTGAGCACATCAATCAAGAACGGTGTGGCAATCGCGGCTACGACTGCTGCTGCGGCCGACAGGCCCCAGCTCACACGGCTTGTGCTTCGCCAAAGGACGGCAAGGGCCGCAGCATCCCGGCCGACGACGGCCGTGACCAGCCGATTGTTGATGATTGTCCTGAGGAGAACACCGATCTGAAAAACGCCTTCTGCAATCAAAGCCGCGAAGCTGTAAATGCCCACCACTTGATCGTCAGCAAACACGCCAAGAATCAGGACATCCACACGAGTATTCAGTTCGGTCATGGCGTTGCTTGGGAAAGCGCGTATCCCGAAAGATGCCAGCCTCGTGATCCACGGGTGGACCACGCCCTCCGAACGAGAACAGAGTTTTGCCGCGATTCTGGCCAACGCGAACACCAGGACGGCCAACTCGCCGAAGACAAACATGGCTCCCAGAGCGGTCTGCGATATGCCACCTGAATTGAGCGACAGCCATGCCGCCAGCAACCAGATGATCGGACGTAGTGCCTGAGCCAGCGATAGCCAGATCAAATGCCCAAGAACGTTCAGCAGATTGAGCAACAGTTTATTGACGGCAAACAAGCCAGTTGCCAGGGCTACCCATTCCACTCCACCAGCCAGGCCCGGGCTTCCGAGGATTTCCTCGGTCAGCGGCGCGCCTAGCCAGACGCACCCGCCGGTTAGCGCCGAAGCTGGGAACATCGCGACCAGTGCTGCCTGTGCCGCAGCTTTCCGCTCCTGGATGTTGGCTACTGGCAGGAAATGCAAGACGGCGAGATGGACTCCCATCGCGGCAAACTGCGATGCGACAATATAGACGGCAGCCAGCTGATTGAACTGACCGACCGCTGAAGCGCCTGCTCCGTTGGCAAGGATGACAGAAACGAGCAGGGCTGCAGCTGCCGAAATCGTCAAGCCAGCGAGGTTCGCAATCGTGGCAAGCAAGTCTCCCCGGCTGCCAAAGGAGGTCATGCTGACCTTGCCCGGAACGGGATCTGGAATTCATTCCCGACGCTGGGCAGGATGACTGCAGGCGCTTGCGGCTGACACGCCTGCGGAGCGACTCTTCGGTCGCAAGAACGCCTTGCGGCGGGGCCTCCGGTGGTCGTGCCAGACAGCAGCGCGGGCCCCAGGTCAGGGGTTACCGGCGACTGCATAGCGCGTCGGCATCCTGTTGATTGTCTTGAGCGCCTCGACCGCATCCAGACCAATTGTATCGAAGTACCACGCAATCGACTGGTCCCTGGGTTCGTTGTCAACATAAATCCGGTCGATCGCGTCTTCCCGGGAAATCAAGCCTTCCCTGATCTGATTGCTGCGGAAGGTATCGTTCTCCGAGAACCCGGCAACTCTCAGATAAATATAATTATAAAAAGCGGCGGTGCCGTCACCGATTCGCCATGTCGACTTTGTATCCGGAGACATCTCCCAGTCATACTGGCGCAAAAGGACTTCCTCCACTTCGCGCTCATGCCAGGGCAGATAATCATACATAGAGGTGAAATTCTTGGGGATCAGGTAATAAGAGAAATAGGCGAATGCCGAGTCAAGCAGTGAGGAATTAAAGAATGCAAGATTCCTCAGGAACTCCTTTCCGTAAAAACCGCCCAAGCGGAGCTTATTCATGAATTTCGGGTCATAGTGACGTTCCTTGTGATAAGACTCATCGATCCCGCAGAAGCCGACCTTGAAGTCTGTCCTTTCCAAGGGATTCATGCTAAACAAGGTATTTGCCAAACCCATCTCCTGCCTGAGCATGTTGGCGTAGTAAAAAAACTGCTTGTCGCCTGCCATGAATAGTGGAACCGTTCCCAGATGCGGTTTGCGCAGCCATGCGGCAACGTTTTTTCGAATGAAGTCGCGCTTCTGCCGGATGTCGGCAGACACCAGAACATGTTCTATCCCCAGTGCACCGCACATCCGCGAAATGTTCCTGCGCGCCAGGTCTGTCACCATGCCCCAGTCGTATGTAAAGGCGACGGGCTTCGCCCCCATCTCACGAACGACGACGTGCAGACCGTAACAGCTGTCACGTCCGCCACTGATCGGGAACAGCACATCCGGTGCTCCGGTGACGCTCTTGACGGCAGCCAGTTCACGCTGCAATTGCTCGCGCCCCTTGTATGGATACGGCTTATGGTTGCGGCAAAAGTTGCAGACTCCGGAGGAGTCGAACCGGATGAAGGGAAACGTCTCCGGTAGCACGCAGCGAACGCAACGTTTCTGCGCACGAATTGCCTCCCAGTCGATAGTCAACGTCCCGGCGATCTCGGCGCACCTCGACGTGTTGATGGACATTGGGGGTGGGCGCCTGGGGCAGCTTTCTACCGGGTGATCGACGAGCGTTCGGGCAGCCGCTCGACGCACGCTGGCCGGCAGATCGGCGTCTGTCCACCTGCCGCGGAAGAGCTCTTTGCCATTGAGCGATAACCGAACAAGTTCTCCAGGGTTCACTTGTTCGATATTCTTCGGACCAACCGAGAAGAATGGCTGTAAAGCAGTGTGAGCAACCTCTTCGAGGATGGCCTTCTCGGACGCGAAGGCGACCAGATCGCCTTCCCCGCCCTGCCAGACAAACATCGACCCGTTGGCGGTAGACAGCACGAGGTCGTCGTGGCTGGCGGACATCAACGCAATGGAATTGGCTCCTTCGAGGTCTGTCATGGACAGCGCGACGGTACTCGACAGATCGGTCCCGTGGGCAAGCCTGCGGGATGCCAAGGCAAGAAACGCTTCGGTGTCAACTTCCAGGTGACGTTCGATGTCAGGAATGTTTGCCCAGATTCTTGCTTCGTTGACAATGATTCCATTGTGGACTGCGACGAGGCCGTCGCGGATAACAGGCTGGTTGTTGCCAGGTACATGGTCCCCGCCATTGGTAACCATTCTGGTGTGACCGATCAAAGCGAATGGCGATGCGCTGCGCAGCGCGCCGGCGAAACCGTCAAGAATGACTTCCGCCTCGGCGAGATCAAGAAAATCGCGGCCACGGACTGCCGCTTTCACGACATCAATTCGATCACCGACCAACAGCGCGGCACCCGACGCCTCCTTGCCGCGGGATTCGGACAGGGAGTAAAAAGCCTGAAGGAGCTCCTTGGCTTTACGGGGCGAACATGAGATTCCGCGTCGAGAGACCAGCCCGAAGATTCCGCACATAAATTCGTATCGTCCTTCTCTTAACTAGCTTCTGAGCTATCAGTGCGAGCAGCAGGAATCCTACGCATCACGACGTATAGAATGTCTCCTGTCGGCACATAGACAGAAAGTTTTTTTAGGGGCCACATCTGAAATGGTCGCAGCAATGAGGAAGGGAACCACTGTGGCGCTATACGGCTCATCTTGTAAGCGATGAAAGCCATGTTTGCCCATTTTCCGCGACGGGAAAACGAAACCACCTCACACCCGCCAATTGCTTTGGCTGCCGCCCTGAAAGCATCCATGGAAAAAAAGCTCAAGTGCTCGGGTGGAGTCATGAATGGCCAATAAGCACCCAGCGCACGTGCCATCGCAGAGTCGGCGGCAGGCGTCGAAAGCAGGATCGCTCCCCCTGGTCTGACATGTACGAGCAGGTCCCGGAGGGCTCTGACTGGGTCCCAGATATGCTCAATTACATCCCATAGACATATCGCGTCGAACTGCCGATCGGACCACAGGCCATCTTCGAGTCGCCCAGCGGTCAAACGGTCCACCAGATCCGGGTTACGCTGCTGCGCCAACTCGATGGCGAAGCTCGAGTAATCATTGCCATACATGCGAAAGGAGTTCTTGGCATAGGCCACGAAGTCGCCAGTCGAGCATCCTGCATCAAGCACCTCAGCGTTCGCGGTGGCCCACTTCGACAGCATTTTCAGACGGCGACTGTTCTCGCGCGAAAGTGCGACAGGATCATCCTTATATTTTGAGCTCGTAAAATAGCTCTGTGAGTAGATTGCGTCCAGTGTCTTGGGATCTGGTTCGTGCCCCACCTGGAGAAAACCGCAGGCCTGGCAGCGCCAAAGCTCCTCATTGCGCACTTTGAACTGGAAAATGGCGGGAGATCCGCAAACGCGACACTTTGCAGGACTTGCAGTGGGGCTACCGGTCATCAGATGTCCCGATTTCATCAATATCCGAAATGGCTTCGCCGCGGCGGAAAGTGCGGATCTGTTTGACCATGGTAAACAATGGGGAAAAAACGCCGGGAGGCTCAGGATGCTGCCAACGCTTGCCTCCCCGGTGCTCGCTTGTGCCTGTCGAATGAAACAAAGGGTGCATGCGTTAACCTCGGATGTGTCGACTGGATCTGATGGGCAACGGGTACTGGAGTTTCTCTCTCACGACTCGCTGCAGGCAACTGCCGGCTAGCGGCAGACGTAGCCAACACGGACGACCAAGGCGATGCGGTCGGCTTGCAACAAGCAGCCGCGGTCAAGCCGGACCGTAGTGTAACCCCAGCAACCGCCAACCGCAAAGCATTCTAGCTGTTTCTCGGGATGCACAATGAGAACTGTTTCACGCTTACGGCCTTGGCACTACTCACCATGTCTTGGTGACGGAGGGGAGAGGATACCTCTTCGCCGCACGGCGGCCAGCCGGGAGCCGGGCGTGATGGTCGACAGTCGAACCGACTTGGGGCGCACGGGAACAACTGGTCGAGGCGCGGCGCGAGGTGTCCACGTACCAGATCTGAATCGCACTGTATGTTCCACTTGTCAAGAGCAGATCTCGCTTCTGCCGGTGCCAGTGTTGGTCGTCATCGCTCGCCCAGGTTCGGCCTCGGGAACCGCACGGCGCGCTGCGCGACCGGCTGCGCCAATCAGTCGTGTAGTGCCTGCAAACCTGGTGCCCTCTACGGCTGATGAAGCAGCAGAGCCGCTCGTCATCCGAGAGGGCGCCGTTCTTGGTTTGCGCGTCGGCATTTTGGCGGTCGGTATCGAGATCCTGTCCGAGAACGCCGGCTGTCCTGCGGGGCGTTGCAGCAGCCGACCTGAACTCTGCTCGGCGTGGATGACTTTTGGCTGAGCGCCTAATATAATCCGACGCCTGCGTCATCCTCGCTAGCGCTCACTCCATCCAGGTGAAGCGTGTTGGTCGATTATTCAGGCCTTCATGAATACCGGCGATCCTGGGCCTGACGCACCACCTTTGATCCCCTGGAGGCAAGGCGCCATGCACTTGGATTTTACAGTTGTCATCCCTGCTTTCCGCGAAGAAGGCGCCATCGGCGATGTCGTACGCGGTCTTGCCGAGGCTCTGCCGAAAACGAACCGCAGTTTTGAGCTCATCGTCATAGACGACGGATCGAATGATCGCACGGCCGAGTACGCGCATGCGGCAGGGGCGCGCGTGATCTCGCATCCCTACAACAAGGGGTACGGTGCGTCGTTGAAGACGGGGATTCGTGCGGCGAAGGGGCACACCGTCGTCTTCATGGATGCCGACGGACAACATCGCTCAGAGGACTTGGCGACGCTGCTGCTCAATCGGGACCGATACGACATGGTGGTTGGGCAGCGCAAGGGGACGGCTGGTTCGCCAATGTGGCGCAAGCCTGGCAAGCGCGTCCTGAAGTGGGTCGTCAATCGGCTTGCCGGCCGTCGTATCCCGGACTTCAACAGTGGATTGCGCGCCATCGATCGTCGCTTGGCGCTTAGGATTCTGCCCTTGATGCCAGACGGGTTTTCATTCTCGACGACGAGCACGATCGCTTGTATTCGTGGTGGTTTTACGGTGGGGTATGTGCCGATCGAGATACAGCCGAGAGCCAGCGGCGTTAGTTCGGTGACGGTCAGCGATGGCTTCAGGACACTTCTGCTGATCATCCGCCTGGTGACGATCTTTGCTCCGCTGCGTGTGTTCCTCCCGGTTAGCGGCGGTACCTTGGCGATCGGCCTGTTTTACATAGTGCACGCGTATTCAACCGTCGGCGAGGCGAGCTTGAAAGGCATTCTGATGATTCTCGCTGCATTGCACTTCTTCCTTTTTGGTATTCTCG
>WBZP01003093.1_pt1 | contig 18443 bp, 14 predicted proteins | sample 5204301 | NCBI WGS metagenome assembly WBZP01 (sample SAMN12412401, study PRJNA552823) | activated sludge metagenome | isolation source: activated sludge from nitrification reactor of wastewater treatment plant... | place: USA: Pennsylvania | collected 2017 | reverse complement strand
GTATCCTTGCTCATGGCGTATCTCCCGTGGTTGCTGGCTTCGAATCTCGACAATCCGATTTCAGCAGAGATACGCCACCCAATCAATATTCCAACTGCCCCTCATACACCAGATTCGAGCATAGCTCCAATCCATAGCCTGAGCTAGCGTAGGGGGCCGAGCGCCCCGCAGCGAAGTAATGGTGGCGGCACGCCGGTATACCGCTGCGCGACAGGCGCGCCGATTCCTTCTGCTAGGCTGCGACGGATTCCATTCGCATCGCAGGAACGGCTTGCCCGTCCCCCGCCGCCGGCCTGATCCTGAACCAGATCGCATACATCGCCGGCAAGAACACCAGGGTCAGGACCGTTCCGGCGAAGGTGCCGCCGATCAAGGTATAGGCCAGCGTTCCCCAGAACACCGACTGGGTGAGCGGGATGAACGCCAGCATCGCGGCAAGCGCGGTCAGGATCACCGGACGCGCGCGCTGTACGGTGGCCTCGACCACGGCATCGAAGGGCGCCAGTCCATCCTTCTCGTTGGTGCGAATCTGGCCGATCAGGATGAGCGTGTTGCGCATCAGGATGCCGGACAGCGCAATCAGACCGACCAGCGCGTTGATGCCGAACGGCTGGTGGAACACCAACAGGGTGGGCACGACCCCGATCAGGCCCAGCGGCGCGGTGGCGAAGACCATCGTCATCGCGGAGATCGAGCGGACCTGGAAGATGATGGTGATCAGCGTCAGGGCGATCATGATCGGAAAGAGCGGCGCCAAGGCGCCATTTGCCTTGCCGGACTCCTCGATGGAACCGCCTTGCTCGATCCGGTAGCCGGCCGGCAGCTTGGCGATCACGGGCTGAAGATCCTTCAACACGGCGGTGGACACGTCCGGCGGCTGCAGGCCCTCGGCAATGTCGCCACGCACGGTGATCGTCGGCGTGCGATCACGGCGGCGCAGGAGGGGATCTTCCATGCGGACGTCCACCGTGCCGACCTGCGACAGCGGAATCCGCTGGCCGGCCGCGCCGACCAGGGTGAAATCGGCGATCCTGGCCGGATCGAGCCGCGTGTTGCCGGCCGAACGGGCAGCAACCTGGACCGAACGGATGTCCTCGCGTACCTCGGTAATGGGGATACCGCTCAACAGGAACTGAAGCTGTTGGGCGACGTCGCTGGAGCTTAAGCCGAGGCTCTGGAGCCTGTCCTGATCGAGCGCGAGACGAAGCGTGGGCACGCGCTCGCCCCAGTCGGTATTGACCGTGCGCATCTGGGAAGAGGCCTGCATCACGGCACGCACCTCTGCCGCGATGTCGCGCAGCTTGTCGGGGTCGGGCCCCATCACGCGGAAGGCCACGGGGAACGGCGAGGGCGGACCGAACACTATCTGTGTAACCCGCACGCGCGCCTCAGGCGCGAGGCCGTCGGCCACCGCCTCTCGCAACCTCAACTTGAGCGCCTCGCGCGCCTCTTCGCCCGGCGTCAATACGACGATCTTCGCGAACGAGGGATCTGGCAACTCCGGTGACATAGCAAGGAAGAAGCGCGGCGCCCCCTGTCCGATGTACGCAGTGAAGACCTTGGCTTCCGGTTGCTTGGCCAACCAGGCCTCGACTTTGGCGGTGGCGGCACTCGTCTGCTGGATCGAGGTGCCATACGGCATCTGCACTTCGACCAGCACCTCGGGCCGATCGGACGTCGGAAAGAACTGCTTGTTGACCACGGCCATGCCCAGGACCGCGACGGCGAAGGCACCGATCACGCTCGCCGCAACCAGCCACTTGCGCCGGATCACCGATCCCAGCAGACGGCGGAAGCGCTCGTACCGCGGCGTGGCGTAGATCGCCTCGTGCCCGCCCTCGCGCTGCTTGTAGTTGGGGAGCAGCTTCACCCCCACGTAGGGCGTGAATACGACGGCGACGATCCAGGAGGCGATCAAGGCGATGCCGACGATCCAGAACATGTTGCTGGTGTACTCACCGGCGGTCGACTTGGCGAAGCCGTTCGGCATGAAGCCGATCGCCGTCACCAGCGTCCCGGAGAGCATGGGCGCGGCGGTATGGCTCCACGCGTAGGCGGCGGCGCGGACGCGGTCGTAGCCTTCCTCCATCTTCACCACCATCATCTCGATGGCGATGATCGCGTCGTCCACCAGCAGCCCCAGGGCCAGGATCAGGGAGCCCAGCGTGATCCGGTCGAAGTTCTTGCCGGTGGCCGCCATGATGACGAACACCGCGGCCAGGGTCAGGGGCACCGCTGTCGCGACCACGATGCCGGCGCGCCATCCCATGCTGAGGAAGCCCACCAGCATCACCACGCCGAGGGCGGCGAAGAACTTGACCATGAACTCGTCGACGGCCGAGCGGATATTGACCGACTGGTCCGTGACCTTGGACAGGCTCATGCCGAGCGGCAGCTCGGCGTTGATCGCCGCCGCTTCCGCCTCCAGCGCCGTGCCGAGATCGAGGCCGTTCCAGCCCTCGCGCATGACCACGCCGAGCAGCAAGGTCGGTTCGCCGTTGTTGCGGATGAGGAAGGTGGCCGGATCCTCGTAGCCGCGCTTCACCTCGGCAATGTCGCCCAGCTTCAGCGTACGGCCCTGCGCCGCGACGGGCGTATTGCGGATCGCCGCCAGGTCGTCGATCGCGCCGTCGAGCCGGATGAAGACTTGCGGGCCCTTGGCTTCGATCGAGCCGGCGGGCGTCATGACGTTGCGCCCGTTCAGCGCGGCGAAGAGGTCGCGCGGGGAGACACCGAGAGTGGCGAGGCGGTCATGGGAGAACTCGACGAAGATCCGTTCGGCCTGCTCGCCGATGATGTTCACCTTCTTGACGCCCGGCACGTGCAGCAGGCGCTGGCGCATGCTCTCCGCATCGCGCACCAGGTGCCGGTGCGGCTCGCCCTTGGCTTTCACGGCGTAGAGCGCAAAGGTCACGTCGGCGTACTCGTCGTTCACCATCGGGCCGATCACGCCTCGCGGCAGCTTGAGCGCCTCGTCGCCGAGCTTCTTGCGCGCCTGATAGAACTGCTCGGGGACCTCGACGGGCGGCGTGCTGTCGAGCAGGTACACCGTGGTGAAGGCCAGGCCCGGTCGCGTGAAGGTCTCGGTGCGGTCATACCAGCGCAGTTCCTGCATGCGCTTTTCCAGGGGCTCGGCGACCAGTTCTTCCATCTCCTTGGCCGTGGCCCCCGGCCAGGCGGTGACGACGGTCATCTGCTTGATGGTAAAGGCGGGGTCTTCCGCGCGGCCCAGGGTCAGGAAGGCGACGACGCCGGCGACGAAAATCGCCAGCATCAGAAACAGGGTGACCGAGCGCTCGCGTACGGCAAGGGCGGAGAGATTGAAGCCGCTCATTTCTGTTCCCCGCTCTTGTCGGTCACGCTCTGCGCGGCCTTACCGTCAGCCAGTCGCACGGGCTCGCCTTCGTGCAGCAGATGCGCGCCGAGCGCGACCACGCGATCGCCCGCGGTGAGGCGGCCGACGACCGCGGCGGCTTCGTCACTGAGGCCGGCCACCTGCACGGCGCGCCAGGTGACCCGAGGCCCTTGCCCTTCGGCCCCATCCCCTTCGACCAGCCATACGCCGGGCCCTTTGCCCGCATCGAAGATGGCGCCGACGGGTACCTGCAGCGCCGGGGCGGAGCGGTCGTGCGGGAGGTGGATCGTGATGGTCGAACCCAGCGGCGCGTCCGCCAGGCGGCCCTCCAGGACGTAGCGCGCCTCGAAGGTCCGCGTCCGCGGGTTTGCGGCATCGGACAACTGGCGCAGTTTCGCAGCGCCCGTGAGCCCGCTGCCATACAAGGCCGCGCGCCCCGCGGATCCGACCGCCGGGCGCAGGGTTTCGGGAAGCTCGATGACCGCTTCGCGGCGCCCGGCGTGCGCCACACGCACGACAACCTGCCCGGCACCGACGACCTGGCCCGGCTCCGCCAGGGCCTCCACCACCACGCCGTCCGCATCGGCGAGCAGGACCGCGTAGCCGGTTTCGTTGCGCGCAACGTCGGCCTGGGCCTGGGCCGCCTTGAGCTCTGCCCGGGCCGACTCGGCGGCGGCCTTGATCTTGTCATAGGCCGAGGCCGACACCGCCCCCGCCGCGACGAGATCGCGGTATCGCGTCTCGTCCTCCGCGGTCTGGCGCGCGCGCGCCGTGGCGGCGGCAACGGTCTCGTCGTGGGCGCGCGTGGCGAGCCGCAAGTCGGTGGGGTCGACGCGCATGAGCGGCTGGCCGCGCTTGACGGCCTGCCCGGTATCGACCAGGCGCTCCAGGATCTTGCCGGGAACGCGGAAACCCAGGTCGCTCTGCACCCGCGCCGCGACGACGCCGGTGAATGAACGCTCGGCCTGGACGGCAACCTCCACCGCCCCCACTCGCACGAGAAGGATCTCGGTCCGCGGATCAGTCGAAGAAGTGGCGTCGCCGCAGGCTGCCAGGACTAAGGGCAGCAGACCGACGGCAAGGAAGGGAAGATTACGGCGCTGAAGCATGGCGATCTCCGGGAAAGCAGGAAGGCCTCCATGTTCAGACTAGTGACTAAAGTTGTCAATAGTCACCAACAAAAAATCCGCTGCCTACGGAGCCAGGCTCCTCAGCACTAGGCTGGAAAGCTGCGCCGGCGCATCCTCGACGAGATCGAGGTTGTACTGGAGCAGGAGCGGATTCACATAGGGCTGCATGACCAGGAAAATCGCATGCACGGTCTCGTCCAGCGGTGTCTTGCGCTCGAACTCGCCGGTCTCTCGTCCTTCGCGGACGATCTCCGTCAAGATCTGCCGGATGCGCTTGCTGTAGGCGCGTGCGGACGGCCACCCTTCCCCGGCGGAATACGCGGCGATGTCGTACAGCTTTCGATCGTTGAAGAACAGGCTTACGCCAGTCGTCACCAAGGTCTTGAACATTCTGCGGAATTTTTCCGTCGGCGTGGGCGCGTCAGCCACTGCCTCTTCGACCGCCGCGACGATCGCGCTCAAGGTCTTGGAACAGATGGCTTCGCCGATGGCCTGCTTGGAATCGAAGAACTTATAGATATAAGCCTTCGAAAAGCCGATCGCCTTGGCCAGGTCGGAGACCGTGGTCTTCTCGTAACCGTAGCGGCTGAAGTGCTCGTCGGCCGCCTCCACGATCTGATCTCGAACACCATGGTCGGCAGGGCCGCGCGCCTGCGGGGCGGAGGACTCGATTTCACTCATAGCAAGACAATACCTCGCAAATTACAGCTTGACAATTAGTGACCGTATTGGATTATAGTCACTACTGACTTCTTACTAGCTTCTTAACTCCCCGGAGGAATCCCCATGGTCGCCCGCCCCCGCTCTCTTGCCCTTCTGTTGAGCGTCAGCGTCCTGGCGGGCTGCGCCGCAGTCGGCCCGGACTACCACTCGCCCGAGATTGCATTGTCGCCCCGCTTTCTCGGCCAGGAGGCCGTCGCGCACCGCGAGGCCCTGAACAAGGCGGACCTCCAAGCCTGGTGGGCCGGCTTCGATGATCCCTTGCTGACACGCTTCGTCTCTCTGGCCCTCGAACAGAATCTGGACATCGCGCAGGCGGCGGCACGTGTCGCCCAGTCGCGCGCGTCATTGCGCTACGCCGATGCGGCGCTGCTTCCAGCGGCCAATCTAAGCGTACAGGCGGCAAAGGCTTACCAGTCGGTCGAGACCCCGCTGGGGCAGGTGCTCAACGCCACGCCCGGCTTCGATCGCAGCGGCAGCGCCTACGAGGCCAACTTCGGGGCGAGTTGGGAGATCGACGTGTTCGGCGGGTTGCGGCGCGGGTGGGAAGCCGCACGCGCGGAGTATGCGGGATCCGAAGCCGGCGTCGTGGCAACACGGCTGGCCGTGGCCGCGCAGACGGCGGATGTATACGTCACGATCCGCGGCTTGCAGGCGCGCATCGCAATCGCCCGGCAGCAAGTGGAGACGCGCCGTCAGTTGCTCGCCACGGTCAGGCTCCAGTACGAGAAGGGGATCGCCGCCGAGCTTCAGATGAACCAGGCCGACGGGTCGCTCACCCAGGCCGAGGCGCAGATTCCCGTCCTGGAAGCCGGGCTCGATGCAGCGATGAACGCGCTGGGCGTGCTGCTCGGGGTGCCGCCGGGCACCTACCGCACGGAGCTGGCCGCGGTGATGCCGGTCCCCGTCGCTCCCGGTTTGGCCGAGACCGGTACCCCGGCCGAGATGATTCGGCGCAGGCCGGATCTCCTCGTCGCCGAGCGGCGCCTGGCTGCCGCCAACGCGCGCATCGGCGTGGCGATTTCGGAGTACTACCCCAAATTCTCGCTCGGCGCGCTTTTGGGCAGCGCCACCGCCATAGCGAGCGGCAACCTCTTCAGCGGGGCCGCCAGCCAGGCCCAGGGCGTCCTCGGACTGCGCTGGCGCCTGTTCGACTTCGGCCGCGTCGATGCGCAGGTCGCCGCCGCGCGTGGCCAGGAGGCCGAAGCCCTGGCGGCCTACCGGCTGGCCGTGCTGCGGGCGGCCGAGGATGTCGAGAACGCCTTTTCGGCCCTTGTCAAACGCGAGGCCCAGGTCGGCATCCTGGCGCGGGGTGAATCGTCGTTCGCCCGTACGCGCGAGAACTCGCTTGCCGCCTACAAGAGCGGCGTCGTCAGCCTGATCGAGGTACTCGATGCCGATGGCAACTTGCTGCAGGCGCGCGACGCGAAGGCACAGGCGCAAACCGAGGCTGCGCGCGCCGCCATTGCCTCCTTCCGGGCTTTGGGAGGCGGATGGGATGCACCACATGCAAGCAGCAACCGCCTCTACAGCGACCTTTCCACCAACGACCACAGGTAAGCACAATGACCACGACAGACAATTCATGGGTTCTCATCACGGGCGCATCAAGCGGCTTCGGCGAGGAGTTCGCCCGCCAATATGCCGAGCAAGGCCACTCGCTGGTCCTTGTGGCGCGCCGGCTGGACCGGCTGCAAGCACTCGCCGAGACACTACGCCAGCGGTACCGCATCGACGCAGTGGTGGAGCAGGTCGATCTCTCGGATATTGCAGCGGTCATCCAACTGCATCGGCGCCTCCAGAAGCGAGGCATTGCAATCGACATCCTGATCAACAACGCCGGTCATGGACTGCAAGGCCCGTTCGTTGGTAGCCAGTTGGACGCGGCGCTGGCGATGGTGCAGCTCGATGTCGCGAGCCTGACTGTCCGCGCCGGCCCGAAACCGGCCCGAATCTGACGACTAGGAAGCGGAGCGGAAACGGGGTTTGAAGCGGCCCGAGGGGAGACTCGCCGGAGCAAGCGAAAGCGGCCGGCCCTGCGATGCAGGAAGCCGGCGGTTTATGGTGAAGGTCGGATCAGGAATCGGACTGATCGCGCATGCGGTAGCTACGGGCCTCAATGACGATGGACTCGGCGTGATGAAGCAAGCGGTCGAGCAAAGCCGAAGTCAGCGTGCTGTCGTTATTGAAGATCTCCGGCCAGTTCTTGAACGCTCGATTCGTCGTAATGACCGTCGAACCGCGCTCGTAGCGTTGGCTGATCACCTGGAACAGCGCATCGGCGCCGAACTTGTCGATCGGCAAATACCCCAGTTCATCGACGACGAGTAACGAAGGCTTGAGCAGGCGCGCCATCTCGCGCTTGATGCCGCCGGTAGCCTGGGCGGCGGCCAGCGTATTGACGATATCGACTGCGCTGGTAAACAGGGCCGTCCTGCCCTTGAGGCAAGCGGTATGCGCCAGGGCAATCGCCAGATGCGTCTTGCCGACACCGACGCCGCCGAGCAGGATCACATTGCCGTGTTGGGGGAGGAAGTCCAAGCGAAACACCTGCTGGAGTTGCGCCCGATTGATCTTCTTCGGCCAACTCCAATCGAAGCCATCGAGCGTCTTGATCCCGGGCAGGCGCGCCGTTTTCACCCGGCGCTCGATCAAGGCCGCATCACGACGGGCCACCTCACCGTCGATCAGATGCTCGAGCAGCCGGCCATGCGACCAGGATTCGCGCCCGGCCTGCGCCATCAAGGCGCTGTGGTGGTCGGCGAAATACGGCAACTGCAAGCGCTTCAGATTCGTCAGCAACAGAGCCTCAGTCATTCCCATCGTCATCTCCTGTTAAGTTTGCATAAGCCGACAAATCGGCCGGCGGCAACTCCAGCTCCAGCGCATCCTGACGGCGCATCAGCAGCAGCGGGCTCGCCTCGGGCAACTTGCGCTCGCGCGCCTCGATCAAATGCGCGATGTACTCGCTGCTGAACGCCTCGAAGGCCAACGCATCGGTCATCGCCCGCAGTACCGGATCGTCGCCATGGATCTCGGCCAGCGCCACGATCTTGCGCACATGCGAAATGGCATTGCCGCGGCGCTCCAGCAGACCGGTGTGGTATTTCGCCGCCAGCGGCGACAGGCCAAGGAAGCGCTTGAGCACGTGGGCGTCGCGCGCATGGCGACGCTGTGCCAGCAGCGCCTTCGGATGATCCGGATCCTCGATGTCGCGGTGGCGCTCGAATGAGCGGCCATGGCGTGCGATCAACTCCTCGCCGTGATACACGCAGAGTCGGTCCGGATAAACCTTCACTGTCACTTGGCTGCCGGCAAAGCGCGCCGGTACCGAATAGCGGTTGCCCTCGAAGCTCACCCGGAATTGCCGGTTGGCGCGCAGCGTGAGCACCCGGCCGACATCGAAGGGGCGGGGATTGACCGCCTGCAAATGGGCTTGCTCCTGCCTCCATAGATCGACTGGCCGGCGATGGGTTTGCCGGTGCAAGCGCACATTGGCCACCGACTCCAGCCACAGGCGCAGTGCCGGATTGAGCGCGGCAAACTCCGGCAGATCCAGGCCGGCAAGGAAGTTGCCCTTGACGTAGCCGACACCGCGCTCGACCCGGCCCTTCTCGTTGCCCTTGGCCAGCGCGCAGGCGACGATCTGGAAACCGTAGTGGCGGGCGAAGTCGAGATAGCGCGGATTGAACTCGGCGTGCTCGCCACGGGGATGGCGGAGCACGGCACAGCGCAGGTTGTCGACCATCACCTTTTTGGGGACGCCCAAGACATTGAAGGCGTTGACGTGCGCCGCCAGGAACTGCTCCATGGTTTGCGAGAGCGTGAATTCGACGTACATCTGCCGGCTCCAGGCCAGCACCATGACGAAGAACGACAGCCGACGCCGAGTGTCGCCCACGGCAATGGTTCCGAACTCCCCCCAGTCGACCTGAGCCACCTCGCCGGGCGCAAAGGCCAGCGTCAGGAAGGCTTCGCGGGGCCGCGGACGAATCGCGCGGACGTAGTCCTTGACGATGCTGATGCCCCCGCCGTAGCCCTCGTCGCACAGGCGCTGAAAGATTTGCTGCGCGGTGAGCGCGTGGGTCTGCAGCCAGCGCACGATGCGCCCCTTGAACGGATCGAGCTTGCTGTCGCGCTTGGTCGTCTGCCGCTGCGCGTAGGGTCGCCCGATCCAGCGGCGGACGGTCTTGACGTCCAGACTCAGCGCTGTGGCCAGTTGATCCGCAGTGAGGTGTTTCTCGACACCATCGCGGATGGCGCACCAGGTGGCGTAGTCGATCATCAGCGCCGCCCGAGAATGGCGTGCAATTGCTCAAGGCGTGCGGCCATCGGCAACTGGACGGGCAAACTCAGGACCTGATAGAGCGGCGGCTCAAAGGCAATCAGGTCGAGCCCGATGAGATCGCTGCGCGCCTTGGCCAGACGGTGCGGATCGAGTCCGAGGCGCCGGGACAGGCTGACCTCGGCGTAGTAGCTCAGGCCGTGGACATCGGCAACGGCGACCAGAAACAGGTAGAGCGCCCAGGCACAGACGTCAGCCTTCTCGATGGTGTGCTCGCGCACCAGGCGGTGATCGACCCAGCTGAAGTGTTCGGGCACCTGACGCAGACGTTCCGGGTTCAGGACCCGCTTGGCAATGCTCATGATGTCCTCCTCGGATGTCGAGCCCGAGTTGTACCAACCGGGAGACGGCCGAGGCGATGTCTTCTTGTAACGCGCTCCCCCAGATGTGAGCGATAAGCCCAACCAGAACAATGGGTTGTGCATTCAAGAGATCTTGTAACGGTGCGATCGGAGCGTTACAAGAGATCTGCTGCGCGAGCGACTCCGCCGCCGCCAAGTCCACTTGTGCGGATTCAGTGGCTGCCCTGGGCAGGGCCTCTTGCCTTGTGACTTCTGGTGCCGCCACCGCTGCCTTGCGCCGACTGTAACCGGGGTGTGCTGCCCGCCAGGCTTGTACCCGAGCCACCGCTTGTGGCCCACGGTGGTAGTCCAAGTTCTCCGCCTTGGCCAACCATTTCGCCTGACTCGCCCGCTTGCTCACCGCCTTGCACGGGGCCAAGCGGCAGTACCGCTGATGCCGCGCGTTACGCGCCTCTGGGGTAAATCCCTCTCCGCAGTTCAGGCATGCCCGCTTCTCCTCTCGTCCCATGTCGTGTCTCTTGCCAAGTCACAACCCCGGCTACTACACGATCCTTGAAGAAGACCGAAGAACACACCCAACAGCGAAGAAGACTCCAGCTCGGATACTTCCAGCTGAAGAAAACAAAGAAGAACATCCGGTTTCACATCGTCACCTTTGAACCGGGTTCAGGTCGGCCGCGACACCTGACCGCGGTCACCCATGTCTTTGCGCAAGACATGCGGGCGCGCGGACGCGGGAAGATCCTGCTGGTGGCCAGCCTGCTGGCCTACCAGGGCGTGCAGAACTTCGCCGTCTATGCCGCCGCCAAGGCCTACGTATTGCGTCTGGGTGAAGCGCTTCATCGCGAACTCAAGCGCGATGGCGTCACCGTGACGACGCTTTGCCCGGGCATGTCGGATACCAGCTTCGCCACCGCGGCGCAGCAGAAGATCACGCCCGCGTTAAAGCTGCTGATGATGCAGCCGGCCCCCGTGGTGCGCGCCGGTATCCGTGCCTTGCAGGCCGGACGCATCAGCGTCGTGCCGGGCTGGGCAAACAAGGCTCTCGTGATCCTCACGTGGGCGACGCCACGCTGGCTGCACCAGGCCTTTTTGTCGCGCGCCATGAACGGATGAGCCACAGCGCCCGACCAAGCGCTCGCCGAAGGACACATACCCCAAGGAGTTGATCTCATGACAACGCCAATCGACGTGATGAATCCCGAAGAAACGCTTGCCCGCTGGCGGGCCGAGGAAGCGGCCGTACGCGCCCGCCTCCAGACGGCTCCCGGCGTGGCCTCACCTGCCCAGGTCTCGAAACGGAGCGGATTGGAGATATTCCAGGCGCTCCTTGCCGGGGAAATTGCGCCCCCGCCGATGGCGGCGACGCTCGATTTCACCCTGCTTCGCATCGAGCCCGGATTCGCGGTATTCCAGGGACAGCCAAGCGTCAGCCACTACAACCCGATGGGCACGGTGCACGGCGGCTGGTTCGCGACCATGCTCGACAGCGCCATGGGATGCGCCGTGCATTCCACGCTGCCGGCTGGCAAGGCCTACACAACCCTGGAACTGAAGCTCAACCTCGTCCGCGCACTGACCGACGCGGTACCACTGGTACGTGCGGAAGGCCGGCTGGTCCACAGCGGCCGCCAGGTGGCGACCGCGGAAGGCCAGCTTGTCGGACCAGACAGCAAGCTCTACGCCCACGCGAGCACCACTTGCCTGGTCTTTGACCTGGCTCCATAGAACGGAATGAAAGGCTTCGGCACGGCTCGCGCCTCGATCATGCGGCCACCTTAACCCGACGAACGGCGGCTCTTGTTTCGTCTAGCGTTGCCGGGAATGGCCGTTTTTGAAACCTCCTACCGGCGGGTTAGGGTCGTGATGCGACCGACCTCTCGTCGAGTTCGTCGCCGGAAAGCGGTCAGTGAAGTTTCGCTTCCCGGAAGCTGCCATTCATCACCGAGTGCTGACGACCCAAAGCGGAAGTAGCGGTTTCCCGATAGCCGCCAGTCAGCCAAACCCAGATTCAGCGAACTGGAATACTCCGAAGCGGCCGTTGCCGACCTCGCCCAACCGGCCAAGAGCTGACCAATGATGACGACGCCACAAAGCGGCCTTCCATACGCGCAAGCGGGTACTGCGGTCGTCCGTGCGATACCCGTTCACGACCTTACACAATCCTTGGTTGGAACAGATAAGTCGAGATGAGTCGCCCCTATCCACATGCACCGAGCACGTGTGCACTAGGCGCTTTATGCGGTTGACTGGGTTCGACTCAGCCGCTCGCGCACGAAGGTCTTGAATCCTTCGAAATGGAGTCTCTGTACAACACCGGTAGCTTCAATCACCCGCTCGCTTTCGTGCGGTGCGGTCAGTTCGCTGGCCAGGATGCGGAAACGCAGCCGCAACTTGCCTGGACCCAGCGGGATGATTGCAAGCGTGTCGGAGGATCTGGCTCCCTCTCCGGGCAGCAGGGAGCCAAAGCGCACGTGGCAGACCGGGACTACGCCGCCATCATCGACGACGAGCCGCGGGTTCTGGCGTCCCATGATTTCGGGCAAGCTGCGTACGCCAGAAAAGGGGTCGCACTGGCTTCTTGGCCTCTCAGGCATATCTTCTCCGGCGAGCATCTGGAAGCCTTGCTCGGCGAGTGGCTCGACGGAAACCTCAAGCTTGGCGTTCGAGAGCTGCGCTTCTGAGCGATTGAGCAGCGCGAACTGCATCATGATGAGCGCCTCTGTCACACGGGTGTACTCCGCGTAATCCCTCCAGAAGCGCCTGTTGTCATGCCTCATCAGAGGACCGATATCGAATTCGAACGGGCCTCTGGCCTGCCGAGGACTCTCATAGTCGGGGAACTTCTCGGTGAACTGGAGGTAGCGGCATGCGAAGGTGTCAGGCAGGCTGTCGTTGTCGGGGGTGAGCACGGACAGGTCCACCCGCATGTCGCCGCGCCCGGCATCGGCCAGCGCCATTTCCGCGATTTCTGGGGGCTCTGCCTCGTCCGTGCTACTGCCGCGACGCACGTACACCACGTTGCTCTTTAGCTTGCCGTATGCATGGGCAAGGTAGAACGCACGCTTTTGCTTTGGAATCGTGATAACCCCGATCGTCTTGCCTTCGTACATGTGTTCTTCATAGCGGAAAACAAGCTTTGGCTTCACCTTGGCGTGCACGAACTGCTGAACTTTCGCATCGTCGATGCTCTCGGAGATGCCTACCACTTCAGCCGGACGAGGCCGCTGGTCTTTGAAGCCAAGGAGGATGTGGCCAGGACCGTCGCGCCAGGCATTGGCCATCGCGAGGATGTCCTTCAGCATCTCGGCCTTGTCTTCCTCGCTGCCGCCGATAAACCGGTACTGCGCGGACTTGAAGTCAATGTCGGTACCCTCGCTCTTATATCGCAGCGCGTTCAGAAGTTCATCTGTCAACATGGCCCTATCCACACTTCATGCGCCGTTCGGGGAGTAGGCTGTGCGGCATTCCAACTCCTTAGGAAGTTCCGTGCGGTGCTGGGGCGTATTCTGTCCCAGACGCGGTGCCTGGTCGACAAACAACCGCTCTAAAGCAAGTTCTGCATCCCGAATGAGTCGGTGACGTCGCCAGGAGGCTGGAGCCGGCCATTATGGAGAGCTCTCCATAATGGCCGGCTGCCGGAGATCACGAACGGCTGCTTCGTAGAAGTGAAACACGTGAAACCAGTAGCTGAGCGTCGGACCGCTTTGGAGAATCTCGACGGACGGGTTTGGGTCGCCACGCGACCGTCCTCTCTACGAATTCATCGCCGGAAAGCGGCCAGTGAAGTTCCGACTCCCGACAGCAGCCGGTCGTCGCCGAGTGCTGCCGACCCAGACCGGGCATCCAGTGTGTAAGATTGACAGCCGCGAAGCAGTCCTTGGCGGGTGCAGCCGCAGCCCGGCAACCAGTCGCTGCATGAACTCCAGCGGCGACATCACCAAGTGGGTGGCGCCGTCGCGCCATGCTGTCTTGAGCTAGAGCACCACCTGACCGACTGTTTTGGTTTGCACGCGTTCGTTGGCCAGCGCTGGGCCGGTGATATGGCGGCATAGTTGTTCCAGCGCCGGGCGGTATCTGACGCACGCAGCGGACCGAGTTTGCTTGAAGTACGTTTCCCTGGGGATCATGCCCGGCAACGTCGGCACCTTCTGCCCGGCTCTTGGTTCGGAGGGAGGTCGGCCAGGACCTCGCGCCAATCCCCAGCTTGACTCGGCGGGCACTGCCGCCTCTAATGAGTGCATCGACGGTCGACCCCATTGCGCCCGATGCCTCCCTTGCCCGACGCTCCGCCTTCGCCTCCCGCCCCCGCGCCACCTACGAAGGCCGATTGGTTCTGGAACACCGTCGGCGTGCTGTTCTCCTGGGTGGTGATCGTGGCTTTGTGGCAGAAGGGCCCGCGGGGCTACTTGGGCGCGTTCCTGATGCTGTTCGGCATCATGGCCGCCTTGGGCTTCGGCTTCCTCCTGGTGCAAGCCCTGCGCCGGTACGCGGCACCCATGGCTGCGCTGGGCTTTCTGGCCTTATGGTGGGGCTGGGGCGGCAGCTATGCGGTGGGGCGGGATGCGCTGTTGAGCACAGTGGCAACTCTCGCAGTGTTGGCGCTGTTCCCGGCTAGCCGGCTGTGGCTGCGGCGCCTTCCGCGGCGGTTGGCGGCCCGGTGGCGGCTGTGGCGCCGCGAGCGCCGCCATGAGGCCTCGCCCGCCGGCCGCGCCGAGCACGAGGCGGACGTCCGCCGGCTTACCGAGGCAGTCCAGCGCAGCGCTGGGTCGCTGTGGACGAAGGTGCGCCAATCGGCCACCGCGCCGGTCGTCGCGCCGCCGCCGCCCGCGCCGCAGCGCCCCCGGGTCGGCCCGACCGTCCTCGCCCTGGCCGCCTTGGCCGCTTGGGCCGCGCTCAGCGCGGCCGACGCGTGGTTCGAATCCCGCCCACTGCCTCGCTGGGGCACGGTGCTGCAGCCGCCCGGCATGCCGGCGGCGCACGCCCGGCTGCGCGTGGGCTTGGCCCTGTCGGGCGGCGGTTTCCGCGCCGCGCTGGTGCACGCTGGCGTGGTGGACGCACTGGGCGAACTGGGTGTGCCGGTCACGCACCTCAGCTCGGTGTCGGGCGGCTCCATCATCGGCAGCTACCTCAGCGTGGGCGGCGCGCCGCGCGACTTCGTCGACGCCGTAGCCGCCGGGCGTTTCCGCATGACGCGCGACCTGCTGGCCGTGCAGAACCTGTTGCGCCTGCCCAGCCCCACCGTGCTGCCCTGGCTCGATGTCGACGTGTGGCCGCTGCCCTGGTCGATGTCGCGCACCGACGTGCAGGCCAACCTCGTGGACCGCGTGCTGCTGGCCGGTGCGCGGCCAACCGACACGCCGCGCCGCGGCCCGCGCCTGATGGTCTGTATGACCGACCTCGTCCACGGCCTGAGTGTGGGCGCCACCGACGACGGCGTGCTGCTTGTCGGCCCTACGGTGGCGCGCTATTTCCGCGCCGGCCAGGGCATCGACTTCCCGGCCCTGCCGCGGCTGGCCGACCGCGTGGCCGTGTCGGGCGCCTTCCCCGGTGCCTTCCCTGCCTTGCCGGTGCGCGCCCGCATCGCGCGCACCGGCCCGCCGGCGACTCTGGAGGGGGACGGCATCGAGCTGACGCTGCTACTGGCAGACGGGGGCGTGCGCGACAACCTCGGCCTGACACTGCTGGAGGCGATGGACCAGCAAGCCCGCAGCGCGCCAAGTTCCGGTGAAGCGGCCGACGGCTGGGCCGGATTTCGGCCGGATGCCGACTGGCAGCTGGACCTAATGCTGGTGTCCGACGGGGGCAAGTTCCTGCAGTCGGCGGCGCCGGACGGGATGTTGGGCACGACCTTGCGCGCCATCGACCTCAGCGGCCTCGCCACGGGCGTGTTGCGGCCAACAGCCTCGGGCCCAGAGCGGCCGCGCGTGCTGCTGTCGGCGCTGGGCACCGTCGCCCCCAGCCCCGACGCCGCCGTGCTAGGCCAGACCCAAGCCGCGCTGCGCGACGCGCACCACGCCTACTTCCGGCCCGACACCCTGGGCGACGACGTGGTTGACCGCCTGCTGGCCCTGCAAGCCGAGCCCGATCGCCTGCGCGCCGCCTGGCGCCAGCACCGCCAGCACCCGCGCGGGCCGGTGAACCTCACCACCCTGGGCGCGCGCTGCGGCGCTCCGGGAGGCAGCGACCCCGACTGCGCCTGGTGGACCGTGGTCTCGTCCGTGGGCGAAGACATCTGGCGCACCACGCAGGCCTTTGCCGAGACGCCCACGCTGAGCGACCGCTACACGCCCGAGCACGCCCGCACCATCCACCGCTTCGGCCAGTACCTGGTGCTGTTGCGCGCGCCCGAGCTGCGCCGCGCGCTGGCCCTGGCGCAGGTCGCGCGCTCGGCGCCTTGATCAAGGCGCCGCCGCTTCAAGCGCGCCCTTGTAGAACCCATGCGACGCCATCGCCCGTTCGTCGCACGGCGATGGCAGTGTGGGCAGCGCCCGCGCACCTCGCGCCCCCGCCTCAATCGCTCCGAGTGTTGCCAACCTATGAGGGCCCACCTCTGTGGTGCCCAATCATGGTGATCAGTTTTCGGTTGCTTGCGGCACGAGGTCGACGAGACGCGATGCCAGAAAGCTGCCTGTCGCCAAGGTCAACTGATGGCCGGGTCAAGGCAGAGCGCACTTCAACTTGCTCGCCGCAAACCGGTCCTCCGCCGAAGTTCAGAGATAGGAATTTCGACGGCATCTCGAATGGCTGGTCATGGCCGAGTCAAGGCAGAGCGCACTTCAACTTGCTCGCCGCAAACCGGTCATCCAGCGACGTCCAGAGACAGGAATTTCGACGGCATCTCGAATGGCTGGTCATGGCCGGCTGCCGGAGATCACGAACGGCTGCTTCGTAGAAGTGAAACACGTGAAACCAGTAGCTGAGCGTCGGGCCGCTTTGGAGAATCTCGACTGACGGGTTTGGGTCGGCGGCCGTCATCGAACCTTCCCGAAGCCCAACGGCGGGAACATGAGCAGACCGGCCGCTGACGATACCCTCTCAGTCAGGCCGTTGACCGTCTGAACATCTGTCCGCGCATTCCCCTTCTTAGGCGCATGGTTGCGAAGCAACCTCAGCGCGCGAGCGCGACGCCAAGAGGGGGTCAAGCGGACGGTTTGGCGATTCCCTTTGCCTCGGACTTCTTCGCATGTGCTTCGGTACCTTGCGCTTCGACGTAGGCACGCACCTGGTCAAGCGTCGCGCCGCCGACGCTGCCCACGTAGTAGGCCCGATGCCAGAACAGCGGCTTTCGATAGAACCGCGCCAGATGCTCGGCGAAACGGTTTCGCGCCCGTCTTGCGCTGGCCGTCTTGAGATTGTTGATCAGCACCGAGATGTCGAGCGCCGGATGGATGTCGGCGAGCAAATGCACGTGATCTGCCTCACCCCCGTACTCGAGCAACTGACAGTTCCATGCGGCGAGGCAATCAGTAAAGCATTCGCGCAAGTAATCGAGCAATTCCGGTGTCAGCGTCTTGCGTCGGTACTTCGTCACCAGAACAACGTGTAGCTTGATCGAGAATACCGCGTGAGAGCTCGATTTGTGATGCTGGTTCATCCTTGCGCCTCAATCGTTCTCCGATAGCATAGCCGCATGCAATCCGGTTTCCGCTTCCGCTGCTACCCGACCGATGCACAGGCTGCGACCCTGCTGCGCTGGATCGGCTGCCAGCGCTTCATCTACAACGCCAAGGTCGGCGAGGATCGCTATTTCCGCACCTTCGCGCGAAAGTCGTTGCAGCATGCCGGCCAGTTCGCGCCGCAGGATCAGCAGTACAGCCACTTCATCACGGCGGAGACGTCGTGGTTGCGCGAAGTGCCAAGCCAGGTGCTCAGGAATGGCACTGTGCGCTGGAAGCAGGCCTATAGCCGCTTCTACAAGAAACTGGCCGGACGCCCGACAATCCAGACGAAGTCCGGTGCGCAACGGCTCTGGCTAACCGCGGAGTTGTTCGAGTTCACGATGGAGGTCGATCCGGCAACCGGAGCGATCGGTTATCGACTCGTTCTCGGGAACAGGAAGTTCCCGCTTGGCGAGATTCGCTATACCGCGCATCGCGCCCATGCGGTTCCCGCTTCGATCACGCTGACCATCGAAGCCGGGCGCTGGTACCTGTCCTTCAGCAATGACGACCAGACAATCCTGCCATCGAAGCAGGAAACGGCGGACTGGCTCTCCAAGTTCACGCAAACCGAGCTCGCCGATCGTGCCATCGGTCTGGATCGCGGCGTGGCGATTCCGCTGATGGCCTCCGATGGCAAACCGTACGACTTCCTGGCCTGCCAGCGCGAGCGCATTGCGAAGAAGCAGGCGGCCGCCCGGCGCTGGCAGCGCCGGCTCAGTCGCCGCGTCAAGGGATCGGCGAACCGGCGCAAGGCGGTTCGCCGCATCGAGGCCTGCCGACAGTACGAGAAGGAGGTCCGACGCAATTTTGCGCACCAGACCAGTCATGCCGTCGTCGCCGACGAGAAGACTCTGCTGATTGTCTTCGAGGCCCTGGGCGTGCAGCGCATGACCAGAAAGCCAAAGGCGAAACAGAACCCGGGCGGGC
>WBZP01002611.1_pt1 | contig 18446 bp, 18 predicted proteins | sample 5204301 | NCBI WGS metagenome assembly WBZP01 (sample SAMN12412401, study PRJNA552823) | activated sludge metagenome | isolation source: activated sludge from nitrification reactor of wastewater treatment plant... | place: USA: Pennsylvania | collected 2017 | reverse complement strand
GCGTGTTGGTAACCGACATCGCGCTCGATCAGGCTGGCCAGCGTGCGCGGTGTCAGGCGGCGCCAGTGCTCGCCGGGCAACCGGGCACAACGCTCCGCCAGGGGCCCGTACCAGGCAGCGTCGACATCGAGGCAGGCCCGCATGCGCGCCGCCAATCCGGCAGCGTCTTGGCCTCCCGCCAACATGGCACGGGCGACGGCGAGCGCGGTGAGTCGGGTGAGGGTGGACATGGCTGTGAGGTGCGGCGCGCCACCCAACCTGCAGGTGATGCGTGAGCAAACTGGCGAGGATCGCCATGCGGCTCATGCCTCGGATGAATCGAACAAGACAGCGACCGCGGGGGAACCCCGCGGTGCGAAGGCACTTCCAGTACAGCTTTGAAGAAGGCTTCGCCTCAAGCTTGAGCGGCGGCCGCAAGGCAATTATCAGTTGACTCTCCTTCCCCACGGTAGATCGGCAAGTGCGGCATTCTTGAAATTCGAGCGGGTTGCTGGGCATGGGGGTTGAGCGCTGCGAAGTCGAGCTTCGCCTGCGACCAGGAAGATGACGGTCCTGATCGTGTCGAAGCCGGCGAAGCCTGCGCGTCATGGCCTATGCGTCAGCATGCAGCATCGGCCATGACGGCCGGCGTGCTGGCTGGCACCCGGCGTTGGGGGTTCGCTTCGCCGCTTTGCGCCCTTGACCCCGGCCGCCAACCGAAGCACCGTCGAATCCACCCACACAAAATTCGAGAGAGGTCATCTTCGAGAGCAGCAGACGCTGAACCGTCGTGCGTGGCAACGACCTCCAGGAAGGGCCGAGCCAGTGTCTCCCAGTCTGGAGTTGACAAGCCACGCGCATGCCCATGAGCATCAGGGCCGCTGGCAGACAGTGGTCGCTGCGAAACTGCCAACGGACGACAAGCACGTCCGCCGGCGCGGGCGTGAAGAACCGCACCCGGTAAGACCCGCTCAGAGCTTGTGAAGATATGAATCGGGCACGATTCATATCTTCACAAGCTCTCAGTCAAGCCGGCAAGGCCTCCCGGCCGACGACGCTCAGGATCGGAACCCACCATCGCCGCTACTGTCGGCGCATCGAGATCCGGCTGTTTGCACCCACCGTCGCCGTCAGTGCGCGGCCATCGAACCCGCCCACGACCCAGGTATCCGACATGGGCCGGGTCATGACCTGGCCCTTGTAGGTGCGTGGACCGTAGTCCTGGAGCTTGAAATGGATCCAGTTCTCCGCGACCGTGTAGGTGCCGGTATCGAAGGTCATCAGTTCGCCCCACTGGTGGCTGCGCCGGTAGGTGCCATTGCGAAAGAAGATGAGCTCCACGCTCATCACACCAAGCGGTCCGCGTTCCTCACCCTGCCAGGCGCCCACGAGCATGCCAGGGCTCATCGGCGACGCCCGGGCCAGTTCGCGGCCACCCAAAAGCCCCGTCATGGCCGCCGCGGCAAGGGCGTGATTGACCGTCCTTCTGCTGAGAACGGGCCTGCGGCACAACGTCCCGTGCTTCATTGAAACGCCTCCAGATCTGTCGACCTCGAATTCACCTAGCCGTGTCACTGGACGCTGCGCGGAGCCCGGTGATACAGCAAAGACCCCGGACCGACGGCAACACCGTAACGCCGGCCGGGGCTCGACCGCATGACTTGAATCAAGTCTGAGCTGGTGGGGGGGGGCGAACCTCGGGTCTTCCGCCGGCTTGCCGCTGCGCAGAGCCGCACGTCACAGGAGCTTGGCGAGCCTGCAATCGTTCGGCGTCGCAGGCCTTCAGCGCGCAGCGGCAGCCGCCAGCAATTCGAAGTACTGCCAGTTGTACAGCGACACGTCCTTGTGCTCGAACGTGATCTCAACCCCGTACCAGCCCGGCTCGGCGCCGCGTGGAATGCCGATGAAAACGTCGACCGCCCAGCGTCCAGGCTTGAAGACCGTGCGCACCCGCTCTTCAAGCACGGTTCGCCGATTGAGGATGAGTTTGCGCACCAGCGTGCCAGAAATGGGCCCGCCGGCAACATCGCAAGCGCTGTAGACGTAGCGGTGGTTGACCTCGGTCCCTGGCAAGGTGCGCCCTGGCAGCACTTCTGCGCTATCGAGCTGAACCAGACGCGCGCGCGACCCGCCGCAGCCCAGAGCCGGCGTCACCTCGGCCAGCGTCGCCAGCCGGCTCTCGCCCGCGCGGCGCTTGGCCATCTCGGCCCGTTGACGATCGTCTTCGGCGCGGCGCTGAATCGTGCGATCGGCACAGCCGGCCAGCAGCACGGTCATCGCGGCACCGACCAGAAGTGTTAGGAGGCGGGCTGCAGCGGGCTGCGCCAGGGACTGAATCGAGAGGCTCATGGTGCGCTTGAGGCTGGGCACTGTCGATGCCGGACTGGGACCGATTCTCGCCCTGCATCGAGTATGGCGTCGGGTCAGTGGTCTGTACAGGCTTGCCGTCAACGCCGGATGTACCAGCCGCCGTCGGGCTGCTTGGGTTGGGCGGGCGATTCAGGAGCGCGCGCAGGCGGGCGTTCGTTCGGCGGCTGCGCAGGGGGGGTGGTGGGCGGCGGCGAAGCGGGTTGCCCCGGCATTTCGGAAGGGGGGCGTGCTGATCCGCCGCCACGTGGTTGGCCCGGCACTGGTGCGGCGCCCGAAGCCGGCAGGATCGGGGCGGTGAGATCGGTCGGCGGAGCGATGCGGATCGACCCTCCGGTCTGGGCGGGCACCGAAGCCGGCGGCGGCCCAGCGACTTCCGCCTTTGGCGCGATCGTGGCGGGTGGTGATGCCGCCGGCCGCAATGCCACCACCACCAGGCCCAGGGCCACCAGGCCCAGGCCGGCAGCCGCCGCAAGCACCGGGTTGGCGCGCATCCAGCCGATCGTGGCGGCAACCCGCTGCGAGTCGGCAATCGACGTGGAATCGAACCAGCTTCGGCTCGCGGCAAGCCAGGCTGACGATGTCGGGGTGGCCTCAGCTGCGCTGCGCCCTGGCCGGGCCTGGTTTCGCCTGGCCAGCCAGCCACGCGGCATGTCCATCCAGCTGGCCAGTCTTGCCACCATCTGGCCGGCTGAAGAGGGCAGCGACGGGGCCACCAGCGACCTCGCCGAGAGGTGCACGCCTGTCACGGCCCCGGCTACCGCGCCGAGCGGCCGCAGCGCCTGGGCAAACGCGGCGGCGTCCGCGAATCGATCGCCAGGTTGTTTGGCCATTGCGCGCCACAAGGCTTCGTCGAACTCCGGTGGCAGCCCGGGAACACGCAGCGCCGCACGCGGCGGCGGCGTCTCGAGCTGGGCCTTCATCAGCGAATAGTCGGTGTCGGCCTTGAACGGCAGTTCGCCGGTGAGCAGTTCGTACAGCACGATCGCCAGCGAGTACAGGTCCGAGCGCCCATCCACCGCCTCCCCGCGCACCTGCTCGGGACTCGCATACTCCATCGTGCCCACCCAGTTGCCGGCACGTGTCATGCGTGAACGGTCGCGCATGCGGGCAATGCCGAAGTCGGTGAGCTTCAGGATGCCGGCCGGCGTGATCAGGATGTTGGCCGGCTTGATGTCCCGGTGCACGACGCCTGCCGCATGCGCATGGGCGAGCCCGGCCAGTGCCGAGAGCGCGAGGTCGCGCACCTCGGTCCAGCCCAGGCGGCCGCGTCGCGCCAGCAGATGATCCAGCGTCGTGCCGGGCACGAATTCCATCACCATGTACAGCGCGTCGCCTTCGCGCACCAGCGTGTACAGGTTGGCGATGTTGGGATGGTTCAGGCGGGCCAGAACTACCGCCTCGGTCCTGAAACGGTCGACAAAGGCGGCGTTGCTGGCCAGCTCGGGGCGCAGCAGCTTGACCGCCACCTCGCGCTCCACGTTGATGTCGAGCGCACGCCAGACCTCACCCATCGAGCCCGCGCCCAATCGCTGCAGCAGCCGGAACTGGCCGGCCAGGACGCGCGACTCGTTCATGGCCACGCCCGGCAGGCGGTGCGCCCAGGGACGAACGACTGGGAGCGGAACGGCGCGCTCACGGCCCCCTCCCCGGTGTCGCCGGGAAGGGCCGCGTGGGGCGCAGTGGCACCGGTAGCGCCGCGGCCCCGGGGGCATCGGCGGCCAGCAGGACCACCGAGACGTTGTCCTGCGTGCCCGCCGCCACAGCCGCCTGCACCAGACGGCGCGCCAGCGCGCCGAGGTCAGTGGCTGCTGTCGATGTCGGCCCATGCGCTTCGCCGAGCAGGCGCGCCAGCACGGCATCCGACAGCACGTCGTGCAGGCCGTCGCTGCACAGCAGAACGAGGTCGCCGGCGCGCAGCGCCAGCGCCGGTTCGAGATGGATGTCGGGCCCGGCTGCGCGGGTGCCCAACGCCTGCGACAGCACACCACGATCCGGATGGTTGGCCACCTGGGCCGGCTCAATGGCGCCTGTGCGAAGCAGGTGGTTGACCAGCGTGTCGTCGACCGTCAAGGCTTGCAGGGCACCATCGCGCAGAAGGTAGGTGCGCGAGTCGCCGACGTAGCCGATATGGGCTTCGTCGCCGACCACCGCCACCACGGTCACCGTGGTCCCCATGCCCTCCCAGTCGCGACGTTTGGACGCGGCAGCAAACACCTCGCTCCCGGCACGCGCGATGGCCCTGTGCAGCACCCGCGCCGTGTCCTCACCGCCGCGGGCCCGCCATGACTCGGTGATGACTGCCACGGCGGTCGCGGACGCCACCTCGCCAGCCTGGTGGCCGCCCATGCCGTCGGCCACGATGGCCAGGCTGACACGCTCACCCAGTGCCCCGGCGTCTTCCAGCACGCAGCGCACGCAGTCCTCGTTGCCAGCACGTACCGGTCCAGTGTCGGAGTGGGCAGAAGCACGCACGCACAGGGTCGCAAGAGGCCGCGCGACCGCGCGTTCGGGCACGGCCACCAGCGGCCGCCGCACGAAGGCCCTACGGAGCGCGCTGAAGAACGATGTCATAGCGGTTGTCGATGGGCCGAACCTCGAACTCCACCGGCGTCGGTTGCGCCCCCGCGCGCCGCAGTTCCAGGCTGACCCGCGAGCCCACCGGCAGCTGGGCCCGGTACGGCGTTGCTCCGAGCAGCCTGGAGCCGCCATGCACCTCGGCCCGGCCACCGATTGCATCGACCACGACTTCGGCCGTGGCCACCTTCGCTGCCACCGAACTTGCCGGCACAGCCCGATCGTCAGGAGCAGACGCCTGCCGTGTGGTCGGATTCGCCGCGCTCCGATCGGACCGGACACCCGGCGCCGACGGGGCAAGCCACCACGTTGCGACGCCCAGACAAGCGGCCGCCGCCAAGCCTATGCACAGAATCCGGCCATTGGTGATCCGGCCCCGGGGCGGGGCGCGCAACGAACGGCGATCCATGTCATGAACCGGGTAGAACCTCTATTTGAGCGTTGGCTCCACGCCCAGCAGCGGAGTCGCGAACCGGATCGGCGTGGCAAAGGAGACGGTGGCACCCGGCATCGAGCGCCCGTAGGTGTGGATGCCGATCACGCGGCCGTCCGGCGCAAACAGGGGTCCGCCGCTGTTGCCCGAGCCGGCGGTGTTGATGGCAACCTGGTAGACATCGCCAAAGAGCGAGATGTAGTCATCACTCGTTCCGCCCTCGACCTTCTGGGTGCCCGAGCCGCGCAAGGTGCGACTGATGATGCCCTGGTTGACGGTCACGTCAGGCACGACCGCAAATTCGCGCTGGCCCGAGCTGTTCATCTCCTTGCTGCGCGTGGCGACCACGCCCATCGGCGATACCGCAGGGTAGCCCAGAAGCACGACAGGGTCGCCGCCCTTGACCGCTTCGTAGTTGTCCCACAGCGTGACCTTCTTGAGCGGCGCCGGCGTGTCGATCTTCAGTAGTGCCACATCGTGCTCGGTCGAAACACGCGCGATGCGGGCCGGAATGCGCAGCTTGTTCTTCGGGAAGGTGACGTCCAGGAAGTCGACCCGGCCCTCCAGGCGCTTGAACTCGAAGTCATGGCCTCCCAGCATCGCCGCGCGCACCGGGATCCAGCGCAGACCGGCGATCTGGTTCTCCTCCAGCTGCCCCAGCACTTTTGCGCCACCTTTGCCGTCGGGCCCGACGAGCACGCCAGGCGCGGGCAGACGGTAGGGCATGAACCAGCCGGCCGCCACGTGCTTGTTGGTCAGCGCAAAACCATTCTCGGAGACGATGAATCCCGAGCCTGTCCCGCCCGAGCCGATGGCTTCGTTGACCCCGCGCCCGTCATCGGTCCAGACCACCGGCTCGATGCGGCCATCGTTTGCGCGCATGTACATCGGCAAGCGGGGCGTGGTGCTGCCGTCTTCGTTCTTCTTCGGCGGCGTGTAGACGTGGAACACCTGCTTGCCGCTCGCGGTTTCGACCAGCTTCCAGGCCGTCTCGATGAAGATCGTCGATGGGCTGAACTCGTCGGCAATGCGGCGCGCCGCCTCGACCTTGTCCTGCAGCGCCTTGGCCTGGGCCTCTATCTCGGCGCGGTCCTTGGCCGCCTTGGCTTCGATCGCGGCGCGCTCGGCGGCGGCCTTGCGTTCAGTCTCACGCTGCTCGAAGAACTGCCAGCCACCCAGCAGCGCCACCACCGCCAGGGCCAGCGCCCCGAACTGCACCAGCCGCTTCTTGCCGGCCTTTCGTTCATCGCCGATCAGGCGCTCCACGGTGGCGCGGCCGACGTTGCGGGGGGGCTCGCTGCCAGACGTGGCGGCGCTGGATGCCGAAGTCGAGATGGAGGCCGAGTCGACCGCCATCTCCCGCGTCGGCGCCGGCTCGGCGACGACATTTACGACCCGGGTCGGTCGCATTCCCGCCGGGGGCGGCGGATCTGCCGACACCGAGAACTCCGGCCCTCCCTGACCCAGCCGCACCACATCGCCATGCTCGACGCGGGCGCGTTCCTGCACGCGCACCCCGTTGACGAAGACCCCGTTGCTGCTCTTCAGGTCGACAACAACAAAGCCAAAGGCATTGTCCGGATCGGCTTCGATATTGCAGTGATGGCGGCTGACTGCATCCTCGCCAGGATCCAGGACCAGGCGCGACGCCGGGTCACGGCCGCAGCTGAGGCCGCCTGCCAGCTCGGTCGCGGCGAAAGCGCGCTCCTGATTCGCTTGCACGCCGGACAGGAAACGAACAATGACACGATCCATCGGGTTCTCCACTTGCTTTGGGTCCACCGGTAGCCACGCCTCGCCCGAGGCGCGCTTACACAACGCAACATCATATGCCTAGGCCATCGGGTCCTGCGCCGAGATCGGGCTTGGGTGAGGCCAGGAGCCCTGCGCAGGCGGGGTCCTGCGTCCTCACACCCTCGCAGAGCTCGGGTTCGAAGTGAGGCGTGAAACCCTGCGCAGGCAGGCGTCCTCACACCCTCGCAGAGCTCGGGTTCGAAGTGAGGCGTGAAACCCTGCGCAGGCAGGGTTTCACGTCCTCACTTCGTCCCGAAGATCTTGTCGCCGGCGTCGCCTAGGCCGGGAATGATGTAGCCGAGTTGATTGAGGTGGCTGTCTACGGCGGCTGTCCAGCAGCGCACGTCGGGATGGGCCGCCTCCAGTGCGCGCACGCCTTCGGGTGCGGCCACCAGCACCAAAGCGCGGATGTCCTTGCAGCCGCGGCTCTTGAGCAGGCTGACGGTGGCGATCATCGAGCCTGCGGTGGCGAGCATCGGGTCGACGATGAGCGCCGTACGCTCGTCGAGGTGGCCCACGAAACGTTCAAAGTAGTGCTCGGGCTGCAAGGTCTCGTGATTGCGGCTGAGCCCCACCACGCTGACCTTGGCATTCGGGATCATGTCCAGCACACCGTCCAGCATGCCCAGGCCGGCACGCAGGATGGGCACGATGGTGACCTTGCGGCCGGCGATCTGTTCAATGGCGGTCGGGCCGCTCCAGCACTCGATGGTCGCCGGTTCCAGCGGAAAGTCCGCCGTGGCCTCGTAGGCCAACAGGCGGCCCAGCTCGCCGGTCAGCTCTCGAAATTTTTTGGTCGAGATGTCCTTGTCCCGCAGCAAGCCGACCTTGTGTCGCACCAGGGGGTGTTGAACGTGGAAGACCGGCATGGCGCGTGTGGGTGGGGAAGCGGAGAGGTCCAGTGTAGCCAGGGTGGGATGAGCCGGCGGATTGCAGGCAGCGGCTTCAGCTGCGCTGGCGTCGAACCTCGAACAGACAGACTCCGGCAGCCACCGAGACGTTCAAGCTCTCGACCGCACCGGCCATCGGAATGCGCACCAGTTCGTCGCAGTGCTTGCGCGTGAGTTGTCGCATGCCGGCCCCTTCGGCACCCAGCACCAGGGCCACCGGCCCGGTGAAGTCCGCCTCGAAGAGGGTGCGCGCCGCATCGTCGCTGGTGCCCACGATACGGATGTCCCTTTCCTTCAGTTCCGTGAGTGTGCGCGCCAGGTTGGTCACCATCAGGTAGGGCACGGTCTCAGCCGCTCCACTGGCCACCTTGGCCACGGTGGCGTTGAGGCCCACGGCATGGTCCTTGGGGGCGACCACGGCATGCGCCCCGGCACCGTCGGCCACGCGCAGACAGGCGCCCAGGTTGTGCGGATCGGTCACCCCGTCCAGCACCAGCAGCAGCGGCGGCCCGCTGACGGCTTCCAGCACCTCGTCCAGCGAGTGCCGAGCCGGCAGCGGCGCCACGCGCGCCACAACGCCCTGGTGGCGCGGCGTACCGGCCAGCCCGGCCAGACGCTGGTCATCACTGTCCACCAGCCTGGCACCGGCCTCGGCGGCGCGCTGCACGAATTGGCGCATGCGGGCGTCGCGACGCGCCGCATCGAGATGGATCTCGAGCACGGACTGCGGTGCCGTCTTCAACCGGACTGTGACGGCATGAAAGCCGAACAGGACCTGGGTGTTCACGGTGATGGACTCTTTCATGCGGTGCGCGTGACGGCGATCGTAGGTCACCACCAGCGCAGACCGCGACCAGCCAACAAAGCCCCGATCAAGACGGGCTGGTGCAGCATGTAGAAGCTCAGGCTCCACCGACCCAGTGTCGCAAGGGGCCGCAGGGCGGGTGGGATGTCCGTCGCCAGCCAATGCGGCCGATGCTGCAGCAGCCATTGCCCCAGGGCCAGGCCCCACAGCATCACGCCCAGCCAGGGCAGGACCGGCACCCAATCCTCGGTGATGGGTTTGCGGGTCACCAGGCCCAGCCAATGGCTGAATGACTGGTCGAAGAAGCGGTGCTGCACAAGCTGCGGCATGGCGATGCACACCGCCCCCAGCGGCCACAGCCAGGCGCGCCAGGCCCCCACCCAGCGCGCCAGGATCAGCATCACAGCCACCCCATGCAGCACGCCGAAGCTGATCCAGCTGCGCGGGAACATCCAGGCCGAACCCAGGCTGACCAGCGCCGCGCAGCCTGCAATCTGCGCCCAGCGTCGCCAGAATGCTGCCGTGAAGCGAGGACCCGCCCTCCCGTGCAACGCGCAGGCCTGGCCCATCCCGGCGCACAGCAGGAACAGGCCGACGATGCAGGTGCGCTGCGTCGTCCACAGCGGGTCGTGGTGGAAGTTGTGGCGGCTGGCCAGCAGGCCGAAGTGGTTGAGGTCGAAGCCGAAGTGGAACAGCGTCATCCAGACGATGGCCAGCCCCCGCAAGGCGTCCAGCCGGTCCAGGCGATACGCGGCAGGGTGGCTGAGCAGTTGCTCCGGCGAACTCATCCGGTCTTCTCGTAGACGTCACTGAAGGCCTGCCCGTTCCAGGCATACAGCAGGAATGCGGCGTGCACGCAGGCGCTGGCGCCGCGCGGCTGGAACAAGCCCACGCACTGACCTGTGGCATGCCGCACGCTGCGATAGACCAGGCCGGCGGAGCCGGCTGCCCGCAGCCGGGCACCGAGCGAGCGGCCGGCGCCGTAGTCATCCGGATCGTAGACCGCGTCTGGCACGCTGCCTGGTGGACGCAGGTCGTGCAGCCGCGCATCGATGACCACGCTGTACAGGCGCATGGGCAGGTGGATTGGACCCTGCGCGGTGGCGCTCAGGAACCGGGCGTGGTGGTAGCGCGTCTCGGCCAAAGCGGTGGCACGTTCGCGGGCCGCATAGAAGACGCCGTACCCGCCAGCCGAGAACCGGCTGCCCAGCGTATTGACGTGCGTGAAGGCGGCCATCACCGGCCCGCTGCCGGGGCCATAGATGCGCTGCTCGCGCGCCACGCGCTCGACCTCGCCCAGTTCATCGCGGGCGCGCTCATTGGTCATTGCTTCCAGCGCATAGAGCGCGTCGAAGTCGGCGGCCTGGGCCACGCGGTCGAACAGCGTGACGGCTGGATGACGCGTGGGCACGATGCGGCAGGCCTGCTGCCAACGCACGCGGCGCAGCGCGGGGTCCGCCGCGGCGACGATCGAAGCCACCTGGCCCGCAGGCTTCAGGACCAGCCCCCACCGCGCACACCGTCCAGGTAGCGGCGCACCAGGTTCAGGTCGCTGAGGTTGCCAGCCAACATGTGCTGCAGCGCACTGCGCCCGCCGAACGGGGCGGCCTCGTTGAGGCGCCGCACCCAGTCGTCCGCGGCGGCGGCGTCGGGCAGCAGGATCTGCAGGCTCTTGTAGATGCCAAGGATATTGGACAGGCGCTCCAGCGTGTCACGTGGCAGGGCTGCCTTGTCCGGGTTCTTGCGCCAGGCGAAGTAGGTGGACCTGGGCGGTTGGCCCAGCAGGGCCAGTTGTTCGTTCACGCTCAGGCCCCACGCCGCCGCAATGCCGGCAAAGGCCCGCAGGCCCGCTGCCGCCATTTGCTGCGGCGACACCGCTGCGGGAACCTGGGAGCTCAGGATGGCGCTCATCGACGTTATCCAGATTGGGATTTTGATCGAATAATAGTCCAAAACTGGACGTCTGGCCGGTGTCGGCACCACAGCGCCATCACAAGGGGTCCAGCAGGCTCGGCAGGACCTCTGCCGCCGTGCCACGCAGCAGCCAGCGCGCCTGGTCGTCGATCTCGCTGGACGCCGGGTTCACGATGATGACCTTGGCCGCATGGCGGCGCGCCTGCTCCGCCAGTCCGGCAGCGGGCCAGACGGCGCCCGATGTGCCGACGACCAGCATCACCGCGCAGTCGGCCGCTGCCTGCTCGGCCCGATCCAGCGCATCGGCCGGCAGCGATTCGCCGAACCAGACCACGCCGGGCCGCACCAGGTTGCCGCACTCGGCGCATCGCGGCGGGTCTCCCGGCTCAGCTCGGGTCGGGTCGCATTCCGGGTCACCCCGTTGCCAGGCCACGCAGCGGCCCAGCCAGGCCTGCTGCAGGATGTCGCCGTGCAGGCGCAGCACGCCGGCATGGCCGGCGCGCTGGTGCAGGTCGTCGACGTTTTGTGTCACCAGCACCAGCACGCCGGGATGGCGCCGGTCAAAGGCCGCCAGCGCCCGATGCCCGGCATTGGGCTGCGCGCTGCGCACACCTTCGCGCCGTTCGGCGTACCAGCGCCATACTCGCGCAGGGTCGGCGCGAAAGCCCTCGACGCTGGCCAGTTCCATCGGATCGAAGCGCGCCCAAAGGCCCGTCAACGCGTCGCGGAAGGTCGGAATGCCGCTTTCGGCGCTCATGCCCGCCCCGGTCAGCACGCACAGCCCTCCCGCCCTTGCGCAGCAGGCCGCGATGGCCGCCCGGGCCGCGCTCAGATCATCCAGCGGGCTCATCGCCGCCTTGCCGGCTGTTGCGTGGATGCTGCGCCGCCTGGCGCTCGTTTCCGCGCTTGTAGTTGCCAGTCAGGCGGGCCATCAACTGCCGCTGGGCCGCGGCGTCGGCACCGGCCATATCGGCGAGGAAGTCCGACGCGTCCCGACCGCGCAGCGTCCTGGCCGGTTGGCCGCGGTGCAGCACCTCGATCTCGCCGCTCTTGCGGCGCCGCCAGGCGAATCCCGGATCACTTGCACTCAATCGAATCCTCTGAATCCCCTGAACCCCCCACGTGGCTGCGCCCGCGCCGGTGGCCCACAGGACAATACGGGTCATGAACCAGACGCCGCAGCCGCTTCGCAGTGTCGTCGAGCAGGCGCGCATCGACGCCACGATCATCGAGATTTTCCAGGATCTCGTCAGCTTCAACCGAGTGCTGGGGCTGGAGATCCTCTCGGTTCGCGCCGGCGACGTGCGGGCGCGGTTCGCGATGCGGCCTGAACTCGTCGGGCACTATGCCCATGGCCGACTCCACGGCGGCGTGATTTCAGCGGTGCTGGACTCGATGGCGGGCGTGGCCCTGCTCGCCGCAGTGGCCGAGCGACATCCCCGCGATGGTCCCGCGGAGCTTGCCCTACGCTTCACCCGCATGGGCACCGTTGATCTGCGGGTGGACTTCCTGCGCCAAGGCAAGGGCGAACACTTCACGGCGACGGCCGAGGTCACCCGGCTGGGGGGCCGCATCGGCAGCGCGCAGATGCGCTTGCACGATGCTTCGGGTACCCTGATCGCCACGGGTGCGGCGTCCTACGTTGTGGCTTGACGGATCGAAGCCGCGTCCCAAATAGCTCGTTTGTGCTCACTGTGCGTTGGCCTTTTCGCCCCTCAACCAGATGATGAAACTCAAGACAGGCCCCAGCTTCTGGCTGGCCATCGCCGCGGCAGCTGTGCTGGCCGCCCTCGTGGCACCGAACTGGGTGCAAAGCCGTGCCGACGCGGTGCCGCGCGCCGTCACCCCGCGGGGCCCGCTGGCTGCCGACGAGCAGGCCCACATCGAGATCTTCCGGCGCAGTTCCCCCAGCGTGGTTCACATCACCAGCCTGGGCGCACAGCGTGACCTGTTCAGCATGAATGTGCAACAAGTGCCCCGCGGCACCGGCACGGGCTTTGTCTGGGATGAGCGCGGCCATATCGTCACCAATTTCCACGTCATCCAGGGTGCCAATGGCGCCCGCGTGACTCTGGCCGACCAGAGCAGCTTCGACGCGCGACTGGTCGGCGCCTTTCCCGACCGCGACCTGGCCGTGCTGCGCATCGACGCGCCCAAGGACAAGCTGCCGCCCATCGCATTGGGCAGCAGCCGCGATCTGCAGGTCGGCCAGCGCGTCTACGCGATCGGCAACCCCTTCGGTCTGGACCAGACGCTGACCACCGGCATCGTCAGCGCGCTCAACCGCGAAATCGAGTCCTTCAACAGCCGCACCATCCGCGGCGTGATCCAGACCGATGCCGCCATCAACCCGGGCAACAGCGGCGGACCGCTGCTGGATTCCGCCGGGCGCCTGATCGGCGTCAACACGCAGATCGCCAGCCCCAGCGGCGCCAGTGCCGGCATCGGCTTTGCCATCCCGGCCGACGAGGTCAACCGCATCGTTCCACGCCTGATTCGCGACGGGCGCTTCCTGCGACCTGCGCTGGGCGTCACCGCCGGCTCGCCCCAGTTGCAGCGCGGCCTGAACCTGCCCAAGGGTGTCGTCGTGGTGGGTGTTGGCGCGGATTCGCCGGCCGCCCGGGCCGGACTGCAAGCCTTCCGACGCGGATCACGGGGCGAAGTAGTCGCCGGCGATGTGATCACGGCCATCAACGACGAAGCGGTGGCCGACCTGGACGACATGCTGGCGCTGCTGGAACGCCGCCAGCCGGGTGAGACGGTGACGCTGAGCGTCTGGCGCAACGGGCAAACGCGCAGGCAGGCCGTGGTGCTGGCGGCAGCCCAGTAGCCAGGCCCCGGTTCCCCCTGCGCTAGCATCTGGCCCATCTGGAGCCCCCATGCAAATCGTCTGCCTCGATCTCGAAGGCGTGCTCGTGCCCGAGATCTGGATTGCCTTTTCCGAGCGCACCGGCATCGCCGAATTCCGCCGCACCACCCGTGACGAACCCGACTATGACAAGCTGATGCGCTTTCGCCTGGCCCTGCTGCGCCAGCATGGCCTCAAGCTGGCCGATATCCAGGCCGTGATCGGTGGCATGGCGCCGATGGCAGGCGCCAAGGACTTCCTGGACGATTTGCGCGAGCACTACCAGGTCCTGATCCTGTCGGACACCTTCTACGAGTTTGCCGACCCGCTGATGGCCCAGCTCGGCCGCCCCACCCTTTTCTGCCATCGGCTTGAGACCGATGCCGAGGGCTTTGTGGCTGCCTACCACTTGCGCCAGCCCAACCAGAAGCAACACGCCGTGCAGGCGCTCAAAAGCCTGAACTTCAAGGTCATAGCCGCGGGTGACTCGTACAACGACACCGGCATGCTGGGTGCCGCCGACGCGGGCTTCTTCATTCATCCCCCGCCGGGAATCGTCGCCCAGTTCCCGCAGTTCCCCGTCAACCACAGCTACGCCGACCTGCGCCGGGCCATCGGCGCCGCCGCGGCCCGCCTGGCGCGCTGACGGTCGCGGGCGCCATGCCGCGCAAGCAGCTGGAATTGTTGGCCCCGGCGCGCGACGCCGCCATCGGCATCGAAGCCGTCAACCATGGCGCCGATGCCGTCTATATCGGCGGGCCGGCCTTCGGCGCACGCGACAAGGCCGGCAATCCACTGCCCGAAATCGAGGCGCTGTGCCGCCACGCCCACCGCTACGGAGCGCGCATCTTCGTCACGCTCAACACCATCTTGCGCGACGACGAGCTGGAAGCCGCCCGGCGCATGGCCTGGGACCTCTGGCACGCTGGCGCCGACGCGCTGATCGTGCAGGACATGGGCCTGCTGGAACTGGACCTGCCACCGATCCAGCTGCACGCCAGCACGCAGACCGATATCCGCACCCCTGCCAAGGCTCGCTTCCTGCAGGACGTGGGCTTTTCGCAGGTGGTGCTGGCGCGCGAACTGGACCTCGGCCAGATCCAGGCCATCGCGGCTCAGGTGCAGCACGCCGTGCTGGAGTTCTTCGTGCACGGCGCGCTGTGCGTGGCCTACAGCGGCCAGTGCTACATCAGCCATGCGCTAACCGGGCGCAGCGCCAACCGCGGCAGTTGCAGCCAGGAATGCCGACAGGCCTACACGGTGACCGATGCCGCTGGCCGCATCGTGGCGCACGACAAGCACGTGCTGAGCCTGAAGGATAACGATCAGAGTCACAACCTGGCGGCGCTGGTGGATGCCGGCATCCGCAGTTTCAAGATCGAGGGCCGCTACAAGGACATGGCCACGGTGAAGAACGTCACCGCGCACTACCGCCAGTTGCTGGATGCCCTGCTCGAACAGCGCCCCGACCTGGCCGCCGCCAGCAGCGGCCGCTGCCGCCACCACTTCACGCCCGATCCACAGCGTGGCTTCAACCGCGGCGCGACCGACTACTTCGTCAACGGCCGTCAACTCGACATCGGCGCCTTCGACAGCCCCAAACATGCGGGCATGCCGGTCGGCGAGGTGGTGCGCGTGGGTACAGACCATTTCGAACTCAATGCCACCGAGCCGGACGTGGCGCTCAACAACGGCGACGCACTGACCTGGTGGGACCTGCAAGGTGAACTGCAAGGCGTGCCGGTCAATGTGGCGCGGCACCTGGGCGGACGCGGCTGGCGCGTCGAACCCAATGCACCGATGGCCGCGCTGAAGGACCTGAAGCACGGCATCACCATCAGCCGCAACCGCGACATGGCCTGGGACCGCCTGCTGGACAAGCCCTCGGCCGAGCGCCTGATCGGCGTGGACCTGGTCCTGCAGGAACGGGATGCCGGTTTGCGGCTGCAGCTCATCGACGCCGACGGCCACCGTTCCCACGTCGATCTGACTCTGGTCCATCAGCCAGCCAAGGATGGCCTGCGTGCCGCAGCGGACCTGCGCTTACGCCTGGCCAAATTGGGTGGCACCGAATTCGACGCCCGCTCGGTGACACTGGCCTGGAGCCGGCCGTGGTTCCTGCCTGCCGCTGCGGCCAACGCCTTGCGCCGCGAAGGCGTGGCCGCGCTGCGCCAGGCGCGTGCAGCAGCATTCGAGCGCCTGCCGCGCACGAATCCGGTGTTGCCAGCAGTACCCTACCCCGAGGATGCGCTCAGCTATCTGGCCAACGTCTACAACCAGCGCGCGGCCGACTTCTACGCGCGCCACGGGGTGCAGGTGATTGCTGCCGCCTTTGAAAGCCACCAGGAACTCGGCGAGGCCAGCCTGATGATCACGCGGCACTGCGTGCGCTTCAGCCTGAGTCTGTGCCCCAAGCAGGCAAAGGGCGTGATCGGCGTGCAGGGCAACCTGCGCGCCGAACCGCTGACCCTGGCCCTGGGCCAGGACCGCCTGACGCTGCGCTTCGACTGCAAGGCCTGCGAGATGCACGTGGTGGGACGCGTCCAGCCGCATGTGCTGCGCGACGCTCGTCGCCAGGCGGCGGCTCAGCCCATGCTGTTCTATCGCCAGCGGCCGGCAGCGCGCGGCGATCCCGTCACGCCGAACACCGCACGCGCCACAAGCTGAGCTCCCAAGCCTAGCCTTGGGCTGGGCCGCGACCGCCGTGAACCTGACGCGGCACGACGACTGGCCGTAGGCGCCCAGCAAGGTCACGATCGGGCGATGCTCTCGCTGCCCACCGGCCCCGCCGCACGATTCAGCTGGAGCGGCGATCTTCCCCTTTGAGCCTGGATCAGGCCACCGGCGCGGCTTCGCTCAGCCGGCCCGCTTCCATGCGCAACTGGCGTTCGCAGCGCCCTGCGATCTCGCGGTCGTGGGTAACCAGCACCAGCGTCGTGCCAACCTCGCGATTGAGCTCGAACATCAGCTCCATCACCGTGGCGCCGGTGGCGAAGTCCAGGCTGCCCGTCGGCTCGTCGGCCAGCAGCACCGCCGGCCGCACGACAAAAGCTCGTGCCAGTGCAACGCGCTGCTGCTCGCCACCTGACAGCACCCTGGGGTAATGGCCCAGGCGTTCTGCCAGGCCCACGCGGCGCAGCATGTCGGTGGCTGTGGCGCGGGCGTCGGAACGGCCCATCAGTTCCAGCGGCAGCATGACGTTTTCCAATGCCGTGAGGTTGCCCAGCAACTGGAAGCTCTGGAACACAAAGCCCACCTGGGTGGAGCGCAGTGCGGCGCGGGCATCCTCGTCCAGCCGGAACAGGTCGACACCGGCCAGGCGCACGGTGCCCGAGCTGGGAACGTCCAGGCCAGCCACGATGGACAGCAAGGTGCTCTTGCCCGACCCCGACGCCCCCACGATGGCAACGGACTCGCGGGGCCGCAGCGCAAAGTCGACCTCGTGCAGTATGGTCAGGGTCCCGGTGGCGTCGGCCACCTGCTTGGTGACACGCTCAACGGCAATGATCGATTCTGACATTGATCCTTCTTCGGCCCCGAGGCGGGTGTTCCTGGCGCACTGTAGCGCGGCCGCGCTGCTGAGCCTGGCGGCCGGCCGGGCAACCGCCGCTGGCCAGGGGTCAAGACCGTGCCTGCTGGTGCTAGGCGACAGCCTGTCAGCCGAGTACGGGCTGGCCCGTGGGACGGGCTGGGTGGCCCTGCTGGAACAGCGCCTGGCCCGGGAAGGGCTGGCCTGGCAGGTGGTCAACGCCAGCATCAGCGGCGACACGACATCGGGCGGGCGTTCGCGCCTTCCGGCGCTGTTGAAGCAGCATCGGCCGCAGGTGGTGATCATCGAACTGGGTGGCAACGATGCGCTGCGCGGCCTGCCGCTGGCCCTGACCCAGGCCAACCTGGCCGAGATGGCCAGGTTGGCCAAGGCCGCCCAGGCGCGGGTACTGATCGCGGGCATCACTGTGCCACCCAACTACGGGCGCGCCTACGCTGAAGGACTGCTTGCGCTGTTCGGCGGCGTCGCCAAGGGCGAGGGAACGGCACTGGTGCCATTCCTGCTCAGCGGTGTGGCCGACGCGCCCAACGCGGACGACCTCTTTCAAGCCGACCGCATCCACCCGCGGGCCGAAGCCCAGCCGCGTTTGCTGGACAACGTGTGGCCCGTTTTGCGGCCGCTGTTGCGGCGCTGATCCGGCGTCAGCGAAGGTTCTCCCGCTCGCGGCTCTGCCGGCCTTCGGGGTGCGACTTGCGGCCGTCTTCCGGCGTCTGACCCCGCTCATGTCCAGGCTCGCGCTGGCGCCACGGTGGCGCAGCCGCTGCCGGCGGCGAAGGTGCGATGCGCGTGCCAGGCGCCGGTGGCGGGGCGACCGGTGCTGGCGCGGGTCGATCGTGACTGCGCTCAGGCACCGCGGGGCGGGACGGTGCTCGCTCGCGCGAGCCTTCGTGGATCGGCAAGCGGTCGCGGATGCGGCGCTCGGGCGGCCGTTGATCCGGCGTGCGGGCGTCCCGATGCGGCAGCTCGTTCGGGGTCGTCGAGGGTTGAGGCGCAGGCGGCGTGCGCATGATCGGTTGCGCCGGGTTGCCCGGAGGCCTCGACTCGCGCTGAGGAGGCTCGGTGGGTTGCCAACCGGGGTAACCCGGGCCCCGCCCATGGCGATCCGACGGCTCGTCGATCAGCGCGCGACCCACAGGCCGGCGGTGGGCCAGCACGTCCCGCGGCACCACCGTCACCGCACCGGGCGTGCCCTGGTTGCCGTAGAGGATGGGCCCGGTGGGGGGGCGAATCGGCTGCGCAGGCTGACCGGGGCGGTGCAGTGGCTGGAAGCGCTGGAGCGCTCGCTGGAG
>WBZP01003092.1_pt1 | contig 18449 bp, 13 predicted proteins | sample 5204301 | NCBI WGS metagenome assembly WBZP01 (sample SAMN12412401, study PRJNA552823) | activated sludge metagenome | isolation source: activated sludge from nitrification reactor of wastewater treatment plant... | place: USA: Pennsylvania | collected 2017 | reverse complement strand
GATTATATTGCAGTTATGAAACCTTTATACATCATCGGGAGAAGTGCGATTTTTATATTTAAAACTTGGGAAGGGGTTATATGATTTCTTCCCATTTTTTTTATTAAATCAAGATTTTAGATTAAAATTGTAATGTATTTTGATTTTAAAAAATGGTAAAAGGTACAAAAATTTTGGAAAATATTCGATATATAGTAGATGCAAAAGGCAGAAAGACCAGCATGGTTATCGACTTGAAAGATGCTAAAATGAGAGCTTGGGCTGAACGAGTCAAAGAAGACTTGGAAGATTGGGAAAAAGTTAAGAATTGGAAAGAAAAACCTGTTAAGGAATTATATGATTTTTTTGAAGCAGTTCATGAAATTTTGGCAAAATAATGTATCAAATAAAAATCGAAAAATCCGCCCTTAAACAACTTAAAGCATTACCAAAATATGTTGTTGAGGGCTTTGCCCGGAAATTCAAACAACTTTCAATGGACCCATTTATCATGCCTGGGGTTGATACCATCAAAAATCCAAAATCAATTGGAATAAATGAAGATGTTGCTTACAGAATAAGAGTTGAAAATTATAGGGCAATTTATGTCATTGAGCATGAGATTGTAACGATTACCATTATTGAAATTGCTCACCGTAGTGAGGTTTATAGAAAAAAATAGGGATTAACTTTCCCATTTTCCATGCTTTTCAATTATCCATTCATTATTTATTTTTCTACAAGTAAAAGTTGAACCTTCACCACATAATCCACCGCATACATAATTTATTCCAAAAATAATAATGTCTTTTTTCTTAGTAAAAATGGGAGTTGAAACAACAAAAAGATGATGATTGCCATATTTTTCTTCTAATTTCTCATAAAAAGAATCAATATCTGAATTTTTAGTTTTTGCTTTTTTTATTCCTTCCAATGATATAAGCCTAATTTTTGGATTATTAAGTTTTAAGGGAAAAGTGTTTGAAAGTTTTTTAATTTCTAATTTTTTGGTGTATAGGTTTTTTAGTTCATTTATTGATCCTATTTCCGATTTAAAATTTTCGAATGGAAAGTACGAAATCGTTGGAGGAGGTGGTGGGAGTGTATCATTTTGGTAATCATAATATGCTTCAATTATTGGAGAAGTTTCATTAATTATTAAGCCCGCAAATGGATACTCATCTTTGATTATTTTATCCAGAAGCGAGGTAAATTCCTTGGGAAGCTCTTCTTTCTCTTTTTGGCAACCATTAAATAAAAGTAAAATGTATAAAGAAAAAATAAGCGTTTTCAGGTCATTTTTTTAAGATTGAAAAAGCTTTAAAAAATACCTTTAGGTAAAAAAAACGTTTGATTTTATTCCCCCATTTTTTAAATCAAGCACAAAATATTAATAATAATAAGTCTTTAACTAGTCCAATTTATAAACGATAGGCATAGTGTAAAATACCCTTACAGGTTTTCCACCCTCATAGCCCGGTTCCCACTTTGGCATCAATTTGATGACTCTGATAGCTTCCTGTTCCAGACTCTCACATAAAGGGGTCAGTAATTTTATTTCACCTATTGTACCATCTTTTTCAACCACAAATCTTAAAAATACTCTTCCTGATACATTCAGTTTTTGTGCAATAACTGGGTATTTAATATTTTCACCCAAAAACATGTACATTTCTTTTTGATTACACTCCTGAAATTCTTCAGGGTTTAGCTTTTTTTTACAATTCCCAATAAAGTGGGGAGCATTTTCTGAAACTTGGAAAATTTCATCTTCCTCGATTGCGGATTCCTTGATTTTAAAGGTTTTTTCAAGGTCACCTTTTTTATATATTTTAGTTACTACCAGAATTCCGGTTGAATCATAATAATTAACTTCGCCATCCAGTTTTCCGTCAAGATATTTTTCTTCATGTTCAATCTTCCCATTTTCGTGATAATACTGCCATCTTCCTATCGGAATGTCATTTTGATAAAAGTATTTTCTTTCAGTTTGCCTGTTAGGATAAAATCGGTAACCAATGCCTTCTTTTTTTCCATTAAGAAAATGATAAATAGCCTTGATTTTTCCTGATGTATCTACCTGAACCCATTTTCCATCTTCCTTGTCATTAACGTAATTTCCAATTTCAGTGTCATAAGTAGAATAGATAAGCCTCAGTTCTTTTCCATCTTTGATTTTTAGTTTTTTATCCAAAAACCTTGTTTCTGTCAGCATCAATCTTTTTTCAGGTTGAAAAGTCCTTAAAATATATCTTTTTTCTTTTTCACTGTAAGTAACCAAGTAATGATACCAGGCATTAATGATTTTTTCATCTTCACTTTTAAACGGCTCATAATAAGTTTTGAATTGGTTGTCATGTTGGTCGAATGGTCCAAAATATTGGCCGAAACAACTATTGCCAATAAATAATAAAACTAGTAAGGTTAAATAACTTGGATTTTTCATTTAACGAGATATGAATTTTGAATTAAATTGTGTAACAAAACTATATTATTCTGGTCTTTTATAGGCAGTTTTTTTAAGAATACCATTATTTAGTCATGAAGAATTTAATTTTTCAAATTTTCAACTAAAAATTCCATCCTTTCTAGCCATTTAACCTTTTTTTGCCTTTTCTGAAAATCTTCCCTAATTTGTGGGAAATTTCAACCTCTCAATCATTTTAATGGCTAATCTTAATACCAAACTCAATCAAACAAATACTTACGATGCCATTGTTGTCGGCTCAGGCATGAGCGGCAGTTGGTCGGCCAAAGAACTTTCTGAAAAAGGACTGAAAACCCTTGTTTTGGAAAAAGGTCGCATGGTCAATCACATCGAAGACTACCCCACCATGAACTATGACCACTGGGATCAGGAGCATCGTGGTGATCTTACTGTGGAAGATCGAAAAAAGCACCATATTCAGATCAGAAGTGGATTTGTGGGTGAAGACACCAAACATTTTTATACCAACGACCTCGACAATCCCTACCAGGAAGTGCAACCTTTTGACTGGATCAGAGGACACCAAACCGGCGGTCGAACCTTGATTTGGGGCAAGCAAACGTATCGATGGAGCGACCTGGACTTTGAAGCCAATGCCCGTGAAGGTATTGCAGTTGACTGGCCCATTAGATACAAGGATATTGCTCCCTGGTATTCTTATGTAGAGAAATTTGTGGGTATTAGTGGTGAAAAATTGGGCCTGAGTCATTTGCCTGACGGTGAATTTCAGCCTGTAATGCCGCTGAACTGCCTCGAAACTCATTTTAAGGAGCAAGTAATGGGCAAATTCAAAGGCCGTCATGTGACCTCAGGACGTGTGGCTCACCTTACAGCACCAACGGAAGAACAGTTGAAAATGGGTCGTGGAAAATGTATGAACCGTAATCGCTGCTCAAGAGGCTGTCCTTATGGAGCTTATTTTAGTGCCAATGCGGTAACACTTCCTGCCGCAAATAATACTGGTAACTTTACAATCAGACCCAATTCTGTGGTTTCAGAAGTTTTATATGATTCGGTTACTCAAAAAGCAACTGGTGTAAAAGTTATTGATACTGAAACCCTTGAGGAGCATATTTTTAAGGCAAAAATCATATTTTTAAACGCTTCGGCAATGACAACCGCACAGATTTTATTGAATTCTAAATCTGACCGTTTTCCCAACGGAATGGGTAATGATTCAGGCGAATTGGGGCATAATATCATGGATCACCACTACCATGTGGGAGCTATGGGCGATTATGCCGGCATGGAGGATCAGTATTACAAAGGCCGTCGGCCTAATGGAATTTTTATTCCGAAATATGTAAACATTGACGAGAAATCAAAAAATGCCAATTTCCTGCGAGGTTATGACTACCAGGGGAGTGCTTTTAGAAACAACTGGGGCCGGGGTTCAGATGCTGTGGGTATTGGTGGTGACTTTAAAGAATCGCTCTACAAACCGGGTGGCTGGAGCATGGCTTTGATGGGATTTGGTGAGGTGTTACCGTATCATGAAAACAAAATGACCCTTGATTTTGCTAAAAAAGATAAGTGGGGAGTGCCTCAAATAGTTTTTGATGCGGGTTTTAAGAAAAACGAGCTTGAAATGCGGAAACAAATCAAAGCCGATGCCGTTGAAATGCTTGAAACTGCCGGATTTAAAAATATCGTTTCGTTTGATAACTCCGGTGGCATGGGCGTAGGTGTACACGAGATGGGCACTGCACGTATGGGTCGCGATCCCAAAACTTCTGTCTTAAATGGTAACAATCAAATACATGCCGTAAAAAATGTATTTGTAACTGATGGAGCCTGCATGACCAGCTCCAATTGTGTCAATCCATCGATTACCTACATGGCCTTGTCTGCAAGGGCAGCCAATTTTGCTGTTGAAGAATTGAATAAAAAGAATTTGTAAGACAGTAGGGTACAATTTTTTTAAATGTAAAAAACATGAACAGAAGAGATTATATAAAAAATACTGCTACCATGCTGGGGATAAGTCTGGTAGGTGTTTCAATGAGCGAAATATTGGTTTCATGTAAAGAAAATGCAAAACTTAGTTGGAAGCCTGTTTTCTTTGACAACAACCAGGCAGCATTGGTGGCTGAAGTAGCCGAAACAATTTTGCCCAAAACCAAAACTCCGGGGGCGAAAGAAATGGCTGTGCCGCAGTTCATTGATAAAATGGTCAAAGACACCATGGATGAAAGTGCCCAGAAAGACTTATTGGAGAGTTTGGGCGACTTTGAAGATGAGGTAGATAAGAAATTCGGAAAAAGCTTTCTGGAGCTTACTCAGGCACAAAGAACTGAATTCCTCACCGAAATGGATAAAAACAAACCTCGCTCGGGTGTAGGTATGTGGGGGATTGCATTGGAAAAGGAAGCACCCAAACCTTCGTTTTTCAAAATCATTAAAGGGCTAACCCTATTTGGTTTTTATACATCAGAGGAAATTGGCCGAAACGTTCTGGCTTACGATCCTGTACCGGGAGAGTATATTCCATGTATGCCACTAAATGGTCAAAATGCCTGGAATGAATAGAAAATAATTCTGGTTTTTTAAAGGCAGAAATCATTTAATGGTTTCTGCTTTTTTATTTATCCATTTTTGAAAAAATAATTGCTTCTTCAAATTAGATTTTCTTCCGAAATTTTTTGATTTCTTGTCTCGTAAGTTTTTTCAAAACACTTAGCAGTATAAAGTTTAAATTCATGAAATACGGATTTAAAACAAGGAATCTTTTGTCGAAAAATCGCATGTAAAACAATTTGTGACTGTCAATATTTTATCTTCCAAATTATTTTTCCTAAGATTCCCTTATACCGGGAAAGAAAAAATAAAATTACCAATAATGATGTATCAAAAAAGCCTCTGAAAGGCGTTTTTTTTAATTTTTGATGTAGTTTTGATGTAGTCAAAAATTAGTATGTTGCAAGCATTCCATCTAAATTTGTTCTTTGATTATGAATAAAATTTATTGAAAAGTCAATAATTAATCAGCCTTAAATTATGAGTAATTTATTCCGAAAAGCCGAATTTTTTAAAAGCACATTGGTACTTGTGTTTTGGTTAACTTCAATGGCTGTGTGGGCACAACAAATTACTGTGAAAGGGATTGTAACCGATGCTCAAACCAAAGAAGGAATTCCGGGTGTTTCAGTTAGAGTTAAAAATGCTGCCGCAGGTACAATCACTGATGTAAACGGTGCTTATTCTATTCAGGTTTTACCTGATGCAATCTTACTTTTTAGTTCAGTAGGTTTCGACAATAAGGAGATTCAGGTAAAAGGACAGACTCTGCTCAATGTGACCCTTGGGTTTGCAGAGAATATTCTCGAACAAGTAGTAGTGGTAGGTTATGGCAGCCAGCGAAAAGTTGATATTACGGGCTCTACCAATAGTATCAAAGGTGAGGATCTGCTCAAAATGCCGGTCATGACTCCAACTCAAGCCATTCAGGGTAGGGTAGCCGGGGTTCAGATTATAAGTTCAGGAAAACCCGGTAGTTCCCCATCAATCAGAGTAAGAGGTACCGGTACAGCCTTGGCGGGTACCAGCACTTTGTTTGTTGTAGATGGTGTACTTACTGACGACATCAGCAATATAAACAATTCAGACATTGTAAATATTGATATACTAAAGGACGCTTCTGCCACTGCAATATACGGTGCCAGAGGAGCCAATGGAGTTGTAATTATCACCACTAAAAGAGGTCAAAGTGGTCAACTTAAAGTTGATTATTCCTTAAATACCGGTTGGAGATCAGCATCAAATTTGGTTAAAATGGCCAATTCTACAGAATACGCCAACTATGTAAGTGCTGCGACTTCCAATGTTGTCAATGCCGGAGCTGTCTCAACTGATTGGTACAGCCAAATCTTAAGAGATGCTTTTATGCAAAATCATAATCTCTCACTTTCAGGTGGCTCAGATAATAATCGGGTTTTTCTAAGTTTGGGATATTTGGGTGACCAGGGTATTGTTCTGAAAAACCAATTTAATCGTTTCACAGCCAGGCTAAACAATGACCTCAAAATCAACAATTACATCAATACAGGGGTGAGTGTTTCATTTGCGAATTCACATGATCAGAATGTAAATCTTGGGTCGGCATATAACAACGCCTACCGTGCTGCTCCCATTATTGAGCCACGCGATGCAAACGGACTTTACGGAAATACCTCACTTTACCAAAACGTAGGTAATCCTATTTTGGATATCAATAATAATGATGACAAAATTGTAAGAAACAGATTACAATCTTCAGGATTTTTAGAAATTAAACCCTTGAAATTTCTCACTTTCAGGAGTAGTATTGGTGGTGATCTTAACTTTACCAATGAAAATGCATATAATTATAAATTTGATAACGACCAAACCACCTTTATTCTTCCGGGTGGAAACCAAAGAAATCCAAATAGCAATCTCTCAACAAGATTTGATAACTCGTTTCACTGGGTTTTTGACAATATCCTGACATTTGAAAAAACAGTACAAAAAAATACCATCAAATGGTTGGTAGGGACCACTGCCGAGGAATATTCCTACCGGAATCTATCGGCTTTCAGAAAAGATATTCCGGCGGCCGATAATCTTTGGTATCTCAATACCGGTAATGCCAATACTTCAACAAATAGTGGCTCAGGCGACAAATGGGCCCGAAACAGTTACCTCACCCGTCTCAATCTTAATCATGATGATACCTATATGTTAACCGCAACCTTGCGTAGAGACGGCTCTTCCAGATTTCCGGTTCAAAACCGTTGGGGTATGTTTCCTTCGTTTGGGGCAGGTTGGGTTATTTCCAATGAAAAATTTATGGCGTCGCAAACCTTCTTCAATACACTTAAAATCAGGGCGTCGTGGGGTCAGGTGGGTAACGACCGAATCCCCAGCGATGGCTATATCGTGACAGTCGATCAGAATCAGGCATATGCTTTTGGAGGTGGTACTGCTACTCCGGGGGTAGCTATCACTCAAATCAAAGATTCGAATCTGAAATGGGAGACCACCGAAGAAGCAGATTTGGGTTTAGAATGGAGTGCAAAAAATGGGAAACTTCAGGGTGAAATAGGTTTTTATGACAAAAAATCAAAAGACCTTTTGATCAATGTAAAAGTTCCGTCTGTAACCGGTGACAAAGATGGTGTAGTGCTTACCAATGCGGCATCAATCCGAAACAGAGGATTGGAGGCATCAGTTAACTGGAAGACCAGAATCAATCCCAATCTATCTTACAACATCGGTGGAAATGTGACATTAAATAAAAATACTGTAATTGGGCTTAATGGTGGACAACCCATTCTTGATGGAGGTATTGGTGCCGGCCAACAATATACTACCAAAACCGACAATGGTCAGCCCGTAGGGAGCTTCTATGTTTACAACGTTTTGGGTGTATTCCAAACCGATGAAGAGGTCATAGCTTATAAAAATACCGGAGGTGAAGTGATTCAGCCAAGTGCAGCAGCCGGTGACTTCAAATATCAGGATGTAAATGATGATGGAAAAATAGACGACAATGACCGCGTATTTGCAGGGTCTTATCAACCTAAAGCCTATATGGGTATCAATCTGGGTGTAAGTTGGAAACAATTTGATTTCAGTACAGATTTATATGGTGCTTTTGGAGGAAAAATATATAACGGTAAAAAGGCATTTCGCCAGGGCTTGCTCGATAACGTTGAAAAATCAATGGCGTACAGCAGATGGACACGGGGAAGTGGAATCAACGACGAACCTGCTGCCAATGGCGGCTACCTGCCGGCTTCAACCTATTTTGTAGAATCCGGTGATTTTATCAGAATCAATAATCTTACCGTGGCTTACAATCTGAAATCTGATTTTATGAAGAGAATGAAAGCAGAGTCAGGTAAGATATTTATAATGGCTCAGAACTTTTTTACTTTCAAAAAATACTCCGGTTTTACGCCTGAGCTGAGTTCTGATTCCCCTACCAGAAGTGGGATTGAGCTTAACGCTTATCCTACCACAAAAACATTGGCTTTTGGACTTAATATTGGATTTTAAGATGAAAACAAAGGATATGAAAACGAAAATAATCTTAAGCATTCTTACCGGCAGTTTAATCTTAAACAGCTGTAAAAGCGATTTTCTAGATGTACCCCTTCAGGGATTACCAACAGCCGAAACTGACCCAAATTTGGCTCAAAATCTGGTAATTGGGGTTTATAATAGCCTTATGTTAGGCGAGGCGTTTGGTGCTCAAGGTGATGCCCACGGCATTGCCTTTGTATCCGCCACCAACATTATTTCTGACGACGCCGACAAAGGAAGTACTGCCTCAGATCAGGCCGGTACGGTGGGCGTGCTTGACAATTTTACCCATACTCCTACCAATCTTTTTGTACAATCATTATGGGCAGGCCATTATAATGGAATTGCCAAGGCAAACAACGCTATTGCTATAGTGGAAAAATCACAATTGCCTGACGCAGAAAAAAACAAGCTGTTGGGTGAAGTTAGGTTTATAAGAGGATATTATTACTTTAATCTGGTCCGGTGGTTTGGCGGAGTCCCTAAGATTCTTAGGGTTCCCGTCAATGCCGAAGATGCCAATAATGATCCTGTATTTCAGACCCGGGCATCGGTTGCCGAGATTTATGATATAATCAAGACAGATATGCAGTTTGCTGTCGATAATTTACCACTAAGGGCACAGACTCAGGCTGGTCGAATTTCAAAAGGTACTGCACAAGCCATGCTTTCGAAAGTTTTTCTTTATTTGAAAGATTACCCAAAAGCTTATCAATTGAGCAAAGATGTGATGAATTCCGGTCAATACAACCTGTTGGCCGATTATGCTCAAATCTGGCGTCAGGCGGGTGACAACAGCCGTGAAGCTATTTTCGAAATTCAGACTGGTGTATTCAATAATTCAGATTTTGGTGTAAATACCTACTCGATGTTTCAAGGGCCACGTGTAGGTGGAAAAGGTGGTTGGAGAGACCTCGGGTGGGGTTTTAACAATCCTAGCACTTCATTGGTAAATGCATATGAAAATGGCGACAAACGTAAAGATGCTACAATAATTTTCATTGATAATTCAGGCAAATACAAAGGAACCTTGTTGTTTGATGGTTTCAGAGTCCCTTCGTCTGATTCTGTAGAAAATCTGAGATACAACTATAAGGCCTATCACTCTGAAAACCCAAATGTTGAGAATTATTTGGGTAACAGAGATTTGAAACAAAAAAATATTCATCTCCTTCGGTATGCTGAATTACTTCTGATCAATGCCGAAGCAGCCAACGAAACGGGCAATTCCGGTGAAGCCTTAAACGTTTTAAATATGGTACGTAAAAGAGCCGGTTTGGCAGAATCGGCTGTTTCAGGGCAGTCGGCTTTGAGAGAGGCCATTTGGAATGAAAGACACCTTGAGCTTGCTATGGAGCATGACAGATGGTTTGATCTTGTCAGAACAGGGAAAGTAGAGCAAGCCATGAAGGCTGCCGGAAAACCATTTGTAAAAGGCAAACATGAGTTATTACCGATTCCGGCTTTGCAAATAGCCCTGAGCGGTAACAAGTTGACCCAAAATCCGAACTATTAATTAATCTAAATACTGGTAATTTTTTTCAAATCACAAAATTCAAAATTCTATGAGAAAACAAGTTTTAAAACTAAGTGTTATCGCCGCCATGTTTGGCGTAACTTTTATGGCCTGCAAGGAAGAAGAAGCTCTTCCCCCTATCGGAGGATACAATAGTGCTTCTGAGGTAGGTTCTGCCAACCTTGTGGCGTATTGGGATATGGAAGGCACAGGAAAAGAAGCAAAATCAAGTGCAATGCCTACCAAATCGGTAAATGCTACTTTCGGAACTGGTGTAAAAGGTAAAGGTGTAACTTTTGCTGATGGATACATGGCTTTTGACGCAATTTCAGCTTTGAACAGCCTCCCAAATGTAACTGTTAGTGCCTGGGTTAACGTTTCAAACAACGGTAGCTCACCTGCATGTTTCTTCTCTTTGTCACGTCCTAACCAATGGGCCGGTAATATCAACCTAATGGCTGAGACAGGCTGGAAAAAAGCAACTTCTGACACTATGGTTGTTAAAGGTTTGGTAGTGACCAAAGTAAACGGAAACGATTCATGGCAAGACTCACGTAATGAGCCTACCAAAGGTGGAGTACAATCTCCAAAAATTGGTGGTAAATGGGCTCATGTGGTTATGACATGGGACGGTGCCACTTCAATGTTTAAGATTTATGCCAATGGTGTGAAAATCTCAAATCCTGAATGGGAAGCAAGAGGAACAACCGGTCCTTTAAACTTTACTACTCCTACAAAAGCTATCATCGGCACCTGGGGTACTGTAGTTGGTGGAAATCCTGAGTCTTGGCAAAAAGCAATGACAGGATCAATGGACGAAATCAGAGTTTTCAACAAAGCTCTTTCTGATGCCGACATTAGTGCATTATATCAATTAGAAATGGCCGGAAGATAATTCCGCCGTATTCAGAGTAAATGCCGGCAACCGGCATTTACTCTGTTTAAAAAACTTTTCTATCTTCCTTTCTGTATTTACCCATCATTTATTTATCATGAGCCTAATATTAAGGATTTTTGTCCTAAGCATTACCCTTTTATCTTCCTGTAAAAATGCCAGCCCAACTCCGGCAACATTTTTAGAGGTCAAGTCGGTCCTGATTGATGGGCTGAATCCTTCCTCCAATAACCTTCAAAATATTTCTACAAACCCCAAAATAACCATTAACTTTTCATCAAAACTCAAGTCAAGTTCACTCAATAATTCTTTAATACTAACCAATTTTGCAACCAGGGATACCATAAAAACAAATTTCCAACTTACCAAAAATGACAGCACCGCAATATTCTCCCCGCAAAATCCACTAAAGAATTTATCCAAATATAGTTTGGAGTTAAATCAAACGGTAAAATCCAGTAAAAACGAACAGTTACAATCGGGCATACAGGTCAATTTTTCCACTTTGATGGACTCCACTGACAAATTTCCCCGAATTTCAGATGAAGCATTGCTGACATTGGTTCAAAAACAAACATTTAAATATTTCTGGGACTTCGGTCATCCTGTTTCCGGTCTTGCCCGCGAACGCGACACCTCAGGCGATATCATCACTTCAGGCGGCTCAGGCTTCGGCATAATGGCGATTCCGGTAGCGATTGAGAGGAGTTTTATTTCAAGAACCGAAGGACTCGACCGCATGCTCAAAATCACCGATTTTTTGATTAATAAGGCAGAAAAATTTCATGGGGTCTTTCCGCATTGGCTCAATGGTGCCACGGGAGCCACAGTACCGTTTAGTTCAAAAGATAACGGTGCAGATCTTGTTGAAACCTCCTACTTAATGATGGGATTATTAGCCACAAGACAATATTTCGATCAAAATTCGGAAAAAGAAAATCAGCTTAGGAAACAAATCACCCAACTCTGGGAAGCAGTTGAGTGGGACTGGCATACCCAAAACGGCCAAAAAGTTCTCTATTGGCATTGGTCACCCAACTATGCATGGCAAATGAATCACCAGATTCATGGCTGGAACGAAGCCCTCATTACCTATATTTTGGCGGCTGCATCACCTACTCATGCCATTTCCAAAGACGTTTATGATCAAGGTTGGGCACGCTCAGGTGCACAAAAAAATGGCAGTACTTTTTATGGACACAAACTGCCTCTTGGCGAAAACCTCGGCGGGCCATTGTTTTTTGAGCAATATACATTTTTAGGCATTGACCCCCGCAATCTTTCCGATGCCTATGCCAATTATGCCGAACAAACACGAAATCATTCGCTCATCAACCGGGCTTATTGCATCGATAATCCAAAAAAATACCTCGGATACAGCAAAGATTGCTGGGGGCTTACCGCTTCTGATACCTATAATGGTTATTCGGCTCATAGTCCTACCAACGATCTTGGTGTAATCACACCTACAGCCGCCTTATCTTCCATGCCTTTTACGCCTGCGGAGTCAATGGACGCTTTGAGGTTCTTTTATTTCAAACTTGGAGATAAACTGTGGAAAAATCACGGCTTTATTGATGCCTTTAGCCTCGACCGGGGTTGGTATGCCACATCTTTTTTAGCTATCGACCAGGGCCCCATCATCGGAATGATCGAAAATCACCGCACCGGCCTTTTATGGAAACTCACCATGAAAGATCCAGATGTACAGGCAGGATTAATAAAACTCGGATTTAAATTTTAAAAAAATCAGGGCGTGCCCCCATCAAAAAAAGCCTGACGGCGTTTTTTTGATGGGGTCGGGTGTTCGCCTCTCGCTTTTGTGCATCCGCCTGTCGGCAGGCTGCACAAAGAGCTCAAACAAAGGCTCACCCCCTCACGCGAAATTTTTCCAATTAAAGAAAAGTTTGATTTTTTTTAAAATTTTCAAAAACAAAATCATTCTAAAATACCTACTGAATCAGAATCAGTATTATTCGCTTTTCAAAAAAAGCAATATCCTCAAAAACACACCCTTTATCTTGCAATTTTCAACTTTTATCCCAACTAAAACCGATTTCAAGAAATGTTTCTTACTTTCATAGCTTAACTCTGTCAAAAACTTCAAAAAACTATGAAAAAACTACTATCTGTCATTCTATTTTCAGTGGTCACTTTTACCTTGAAAGCACAGTCTGATGACGTTGACATGGAAGCCATCAAAAAAATCAGAAAAGAAGGCCTTGAAAACTCCAAAGTAATGGACGTCGCCTTTTATCTGACTGATGCCAACGGCCCTCGTCTTCAGGGTTCACCCGGCTTTATGAAAGCCGCTAATTACGCCAAAAACAAACTCACTGAATTTGGCCTCCAGGATTCCCGTCTCGAAGCCTGGGGTGATTTTGGTAAAGGCTGGGAATTGCAAAAAAGCTATATAGCCATGACTGCACCCTATTACCGCCCATTAATCGCTTTGCCAAAAGTTTGGACCGGTGGCACCAAAGGATTAGTTCAAGCTGAAGTCCTCTTAGTCGACGAAACCGACACTACAGCTTTGGAACAATACAAAGGGAAAATGAAAAATAAAGTTATTTTGCTCTATAAAAATGATAAAATTAAACTCTCATTTGGACCTGATGCTAAAAGATTTACCGAAAAAGAATTGGAAGAAATGGTTAATGCCAAGCCGGAAGCAGCCAACCAGAGAGATACTACCTTCAGAAGTATGATTGCCGCCATGCGAAAAGCCACATATTTATCCAACAAAACCAAAGAAATGGCTGTCAAAGATGGAGCCATTGCATTTTTTAGCATGAATCCACTCGGAAAAGACGGTACTGTCTTCGTAACCGGTGGAGGTTCATACAAACCAAAAGACCCTGAAAATTTGCTGGATATCGCACTTGCAGCCGAAGATTACCTCACTTTATGCAGATTGGCTAAAGCGGGTATTCCTGTTAAGCTTGACTTGGATGTGAAAACGAAATTTTATTCCGATGATTTAAAAGGGTACAATGTTCTGGCGGAAATTCCCGGAACAGATCCAAAGTTAAAAGATGAGGTCGTGATGTTGGGAGCTCACCTTGACTCATGGCATACAGGCACTGGTGCCACCGACAATGCGGCCGGTTCGGCAGTTATGATGGAAGCGGTAAGAATTCTGAAAGCTTCCGGTTTGAAGCCTAAAAGAACTATTCGCATCGCACTTTGGAGTGCCGAGGAACAAGGATTGCATGGCTCCAGAAATTATGTTAAAAATCACCTGACTGATACTACTACTATGAAACCAAACGCTGAAGGAGAAAAAATTGCGGGGTATTTTAATGTTGACAATGGTACAGGAAAAATCAGGGGAGTTTATTTGCAGGGAAATGAAGAATGCCGTTATATTTTTACCAAATGGCTCGAACCTTTCGCTGATTTGGAAGCCAAAACCGTTACCATCAGAAATACCGGCGGAACAGACCATCTTGCTTTTGACAGAATTGGCCTTCCGGGCTTTCAGTTTATCCAGGACCAGATCGAATACAATACCCGTACACATCATACCAACATTGATACCTTCGATCACCTATTGGAAGATGATCTCAAACAAGCCGCTACCATAGTTGCTGCCTTTGTTTACAATACTTCGGTAAGGGCAGAAAAACTTCCCAGAAAAAAATAGAAAAGTACGGAAATGTGATTTTAAAAGGAAAAAGCCGGCAATTGTCGGCTTTTTTTGAGCCACTGAGCGGACTCGAACCGCTGACCCACGCATTACGAATGCGTTGCTCTACCAACTGAGCCACAGTGGCTAGCAGCAGTAAATATTGATTTTTTCCCTCAGGAAATAAATGGTTTTCATCAGTTTTTTAAAAATAATCTGAATATTACTTAAAGTTATAAAGTATAAATTCATTAAGATTTTTCGGTAAACTACTTTTTCCCTTCATCAGCACAGTAAAGGACAGTCCCAGTGTCTGATTTATCTAATTTTACCTAAAATTTTTTCAAAAAATTCATGTTAATGCAATTCAAACACGTAAGTTATTTGTGGGATGAAGCCAAAGCCGCCGAACTGGCCGGTGATGAAGTCGCCCTTTTTATATATAGATCCAATATGTTGGGTGCCGACCTACGCCTGACCAACTACGGTGGTGGAAATACATCAGTAAAAATCACCGATAAAGATCCGCTTACTGGCCAGGAAACCGAGGTGATGTGGATTAAGGGTTCGGGCGGAGATATCGGTACCTTGAAAAAATCGGGCTGTGCGGCCTTGTATTTGGACAGACTACTGTCGCTTGAAAACGTTTACCGTGGAATTCAGTTTGAAGACGAAATGGTGGGTCTTTTCAATCATTGTATTTTTGATTTAGAATCAAAAGCACCTTCGATTGATACACCTCTGCATGGATTTTTACCTTTCAAACATATTGATCATCTTCACCCCGATGCCGCTATCGCAATAGCCGCTGCAAAAGATGGTCAAAAAATCACTGAAGAGCTTTTCAATGGAGAAATCGGATGGGTTGGCTGGCAAAGACCGGGTTTTGATTTAGGTTTAAAGCTCAGAGCTTGTCTCAATGAAGCTGCGGGAAAAGGCTTAAAACTGAAAGGTATTATGTTGGGTTCTCACGGCTTGTTTACCTGGGGTGATACGGCGTATGATAGCTATATAAACACACTTGAGGTAATTGAAAAATGTGCCGAATATCTTGAGCAAAATCTTGGGAAAACCAGGCCAGTGTTTGGTGGGGCAAAAATCCTGAGTTTGGATGAGAAAAAAAGAAAGTCAACAGCTGCCACGATAGCTTCGGTTCTGAGAGGATATTGTTCTTCGGAGCGAAAAATGGTGGGACATTTTACCGATGATGAAAGGGTTTTACAATTCATTAACTCGAATGATCTTAATCGATTGGCCCCCTTAGGGACATCTTGTCCTGACCACTTCCTCAGAACCAAAATTGCTCCATTGGTATTAGATCCTTCTAAAATTGAAGATTCAAACTACCTTGATTCCGTTTTTGAGGAATATAGGACGGGTTACAAAGCTTATTATGACAATTGTAAACATCCCAATTCGCCCGCCATGCGTGACCCCAATCCGGTTGTGATTCTGTATCCAGGGGTAGGTATGTTTACTTTCGCAAAAGATAAAACCATGGCTCGCCTGGCATCGGAATATTACATCAATGCCGTAAATGTGATGCGGGGTGCCGAGGCGGTTTCAGAATATACTGCCCTGCCACGCCAGGAGGCTTTTGATATCGAATATTGGCTTTTGGAAGAAGCCAAATTGCAGCGTATGCCCAAGCCAAAAGCTCTCTCGGGGCGTATAGCACTTATCACCGGAAGTGCCGGTGGCATTGGTAAAGCCATTGCTAAAAAATTTGCAGAAGAAGGAGCCTGCGTGATTTTGAATGATATCAATCAGGAAAGGCTGGATGGTGCTATTGATGAGTTTTTGATGCTTTTCGGAAAAGATGCAGTGGCCTCAACCTTATTAAATGTTACTGACAAAGATTCTGCCCTCGCGGCATTCGAAAATGCCGTTTTGGCTTTTGGCGGTGTGGATATAGTGGTAAACAATGCCGGCATAAGTATCTCAAAATCAATTGGAGAGCATACCCTTGAGGAGTGGGACAGACTCTATGATATTTTGGTAAAAGGTCAGTTTATTGTGTCGCAAGCAGGGATTGCAATCATGAAAAAGCAGGGAATTGGTGGCGATATCATAAATATTGTGTCTAAAAATGCAGTAGTTGCAGGACCAAATAACCCTGGTTACGGCTCTGCAAAGGCAGCTCAGGCACACTTGACCCGTTTGATGGCGGCAGAATTGGGTGCTGACAAAATCAGAGTAAATACTGTAAATCCTGACGCCGTAATTTCTGATTCCAATATCTGGGCAGGAGGTTGGGCCGAAGGAAGAGCAAAAGCCTACGGTATCACCGTAGAGGACCTTCCGGCTTATTATGCCAAAAGGACTTTACTCAACGAAATTATCCTTCCTGAAGATATTGCCAATGCCTGTTTCGCTTTTGTGGGTGGTCTGCTCAATAAATCTACAGGCAACGCCCTCAATGTAGATGGCGGGGTAGCGATGGGTTTTTATAGATAAATTAAGATTAAAAAATATTTGATAAATAGTTCACAGATTTACACTGATTTGACACGGATATTTATTAGTAATTTAAAATTTAATTTTATGTTTAGCTTATAATAATTTGAATTCATAATATGAAACATGATGATATCACACAGCGGGTAATAAAAACTTTCTTTCAAGTATATAACGAATTGGGATACGGATTTTTGGAAAAAGTTTATCAAAATTCTTTCTACTTGGCTTTAAAACAAGAAGGCTTGGAAGTTGAGCCTCAGAAAAGAATAGATGTTTGGTTTAGAGGGAATAAGGTAGGTGAATATTATGCAGATTTAATTGTAGAAAATTTAGTAATTATCGAAATAAAAGCTGTTGAATATTTACTTGCTGAGCATGAAGCTCAACTTCTAAATTATTTGAGAGGAACGGATATTGAAGTAGGGTTACTTATGAATTTTGGAAAGAAAGCAGAATTTAAAAGAAAGGTATATAATAACAATTTAAAAGGGAATAGGTAAATTTTATACAGAAAATCCGTGTCTAATCCGTGTTTTCCGTGTTCTATCTTAAATTTTGTAAAACTATGATACTACAATCAACCGAAATAGAAAAATCAAATGCCGGAAAGCTGACCAAGCATAAGGCACTTTTTGAATTTGCCAAAAATGAAATCCCGAATGCCGAGGAAATCATCAAAAGACTGATTGACTTTCAGGTGGCAATTCCTTCCTGGGCTTTAGGTACCGGAGGTACGAGATTTGGCCGTTTTCCGTGTGGGGGAGAGCCGGGAAGTTTGGAGCAAAAAATCGAAGACGTGGGTCTTTTGCATAAGCTAAACAACAGCTCTGGAGCCATTTCACTACACATTCCATGGGATATTCCTGCCTCTCCAAAAGATATTCAGGCACTGGCTGCTCAACATGGTTTGGCTTTCGATGCTGTCAATTCCAATACTTTTCAGGATCAGGCCGGACAGGTATTGAGCTATAAGTTTGGTTCATTGCAAAATGTCAACAAAGCCATTAGAAAGCAAGCCATTGAGCACAATATAGAAGTTATTAAACACGGGGTCGATTTGGGTTCTAAGTCTTTAACTGTTTGGCTATCAGATGGATCTTGTTTCCCAGGACAATTAAATTTCAGAAAAGCATTTGAAAATACGCTCGAAAGTCTGCAGGAAATATATACAGCACTACCTGAGGATTGGAAGATGTTTGTAGAATACAAAGCCTTTGAGCCTAATTTCTATTCCATGACTGTAGGCGATTGGGGACAATCATACCTTTATACTTCAAAATTAGGACCGAAAGCTTACACCTTGGTCGATTTGGGTCATCATTTACCCAATGCCAACATTGAGCAAATCGTAAGTTTGCTGATGATGGAAGGCAAACTTGGTGGTTTTCATTTTAATGATTCCAAATATGGTGACGACGATCTTACCGTTGGTAGTATT